>Ga0209506_1001732_pt1 | contig 21585 bp, 15 predicted proteins | sample AD_JPNHG2_MetaG_FD_184409 | JGI IMG/M metagenome (GOLD analysis project Ga0209506, IMG submission 184409) | Active sludge microbial communities of municipal wastewater-treating anaerobic digesters from Japan - AD_JPNHG2_MetaG (SPAdes) (version 2) | ecosystem: Engineered > Bioreactor > Anaerobic...
TTCTTGGGGATTAATTTCCTCACTTTCATTAGTGATTTCTGTTGTTTGTTCAACCTTGTTTAAATTTTCTTCTGGTTGATAATTAATTTCATTTTCCATTCATGTTTTCTCCTTTCTTGAAAAACTTATTCTTAAGTTTTTTTTGTTTGCAAAAGTACAAAAAAATTTTTATTTATCAATAATATTTAATATATTGAAATTGAATCTGTTACGTAATAGCAAAGATATGATAATTAGTATTATTAATATGCAATAGCATAATTATTTCTCAGACTCATATCTTTTCAATGCATTTGAATGTATTTCATTTATCCATTTAGCTAGTAAATCTGGTTTCAATACCTTTACCTCAACACCATATTGCAAAAGCTCTTGAATAAAATCATAAGTTATGAATATTTTCAACTTAATCATGAGTTCACTATCATTATCTACAATTATTTCTTGTGAGTTGTGTAGTGGCAAAGACTTTATATATTTACCTTGTTTGGGAGTAAATGATAATATTACTTCTTCAGGTGCCAAATCATCTAGCCTCACAATTCCATAGCAATATTTAAAATATTCATTTGCATCAAAATCTGTTGGCTCTGGAAAAGTTACGTTTGTTATTTTAAGTAGAGATATTCTGTCAAGAGCAAAAGTTTTAATCCTTTTGTCGGCTATATCTCTGGCAACCAAATACCAGCGGTTTTTGAATTCCTTCAAAATATATGGTTCTACATTGCGAAGTGTGGCTTCATTTTCATAAAACTTTTGATGATTAAAAGTAATCAGTTTATGTCCTTCAATGGCATCTTTTAAATCTAATAAATATTCTGTGCCAAGAGGTGTATGCATGTCTAAATGGACATATTTAGAAATATTTTCGCTAAATCTGAATGCATTTATAATGTCAAAGTATTCTAATAATCTCTGATTCTCATCGGTAGTGTCGTCTATATCTATATAGTATTTTTTAGTACTTTTATCAAAATTAATGATAATGCCATATAGCGACAGAATATCTTGTTTATCTCTCTGAAAAGTCCTTTGAGAAATTGTAAGGTTATAGTCAAGGTCTTCAGATTTTGTTTTAAGGTAATCTATGATTTCATCAAATGTGGCAGGTCCACGTCTCAGTCTATTTATAATAAAATTGTATCGCAAAAGGGTTTCTCGGGTAGACATGATATGCGGAGTCGTAATATTTTGTAAATTTATAAAATAATTGTTATTGCAAGACACTATTAATTTTTGAAGTTTAATATTTACTTGGGCAATGCGTGAAATGCCCCCAGTCACCAAATTTTATAACAATTTTTGGAGATAAATGTTTAATAAAATTTTGAATAATTTACCATGATTGGGATAGCGGAGGTGAAGCAATTCATGAATAATAATCATGTAACGGACATCCTTTGGTTCATTTAATAAAGATTTATCAAAGGTTAATCTGCCCTTACTAGAGCAACTCGCCCATTTATGTTTCATTGAACGGAGCTGGATCTCCTTTGGCGAAACGTTTATTTCTCTTGAAATATTTCTTACTTCATTTTTAAACTCTTCTGCAGTGAGCATAATTATTATATTTCAGGATGAGTGAGCAATTTTATGATACGTTCTACTAATTCTCTTAGTTTATTTATATCACTTTGATTAGCAGATAAACTTTTATATAATTCTTGCCTGAAATCTATAAGACTTTTATTACTTTCTTTCCAATAAGGATGTTCGGCAATATATTTTCCCATGTTTCTTGCAATGATTTCTGCCTCTTTTATATTATAATTTTTCAATTCCCGATAGATAGTAAATTCTTCTGGCGACATTTTTTTCTCTTGCTGTTCTTTTTTTGATGCATCTATCTCATTAGCCATTTTTTTTAGCTCTTCAAGAGTTTCTTTTGTTTCTTTTTGCCTTTGATTAAACGATTCCACTAAATTTTGCGCCTTTTCGCCTATTGAGATTAAAAAAGGCATTTGCAAACCTGACTTTTGTATCAATAATTGAATTCTTTTATTCAAATTATATATTTTTTCAATATCAGATTCATCGCTCTCATCTAATTTTTTTAATGTATTAGCATCTAATTTATAAATTTCCTTTATTTGCCCTATATCAGTATTTTTTGTATTTTGTTTTACCAATTCTGCGGTCTTTTTTCTTAATTCATAATTAAAATCATCATTTGAAATAAAATTGTTATATAATATTGAATATATATTGGTAAAAACCTTGTATATATCTAAATATTGCCCTAAAAAGGAATCTGGTGATAATATTTCGTAGATATTAGTTAATTCCTTATAAAATTTATAATAAGCCTCTCGTCTATCAATATCTCTGAAATAATCAAGGATAAATGGGACTTGTTGATTAGTAGATAAATTTGAGAATTTTGATATATATTCTTTTTCGCCTTCTTCTATTAATTGTTTAAATTTTTCTCTTAAAACTTCTATATCATTAACAATACCTTCAATGTCAGTAGAATCAAAGGCTAACGCTTTTTCTAAGTTGTCAAAAATTCCAATAAAATCTACAATCAGTCCGCAAGTTTTTTTATTACCATTATCTTTATCTTCATAAGGTCTATTAACTCGGGCAATAGCCTGCAATAGCACATGATCGCGCATGGGCTTATCTAGATACATGCAATATAAAACAGGAGCATCAAAGCCTGTGAGCAGTTTCTCTGTGACTATCAATATTTTAGGATTAGAATCGGGATTGCGAAATTTTTTTCTTATTTGTTTTTCCTCATCTTCGCTCAAATGATATTTAGATAAATATGTGTTATCGTTATAATTAGAACTGTAAACGACAGCCGAATATTCTGGTGGCAAATGTTTATCAAGTTCATCCTTATATAGAGCACATGCTTCTCTATCAACTGCAACTAGGAATGCCTTGTAGCCTAATTTTTCCACATTGTTTTTATAATGATCAACGACAAATTGCGTTACCTTCTCAATTCTATCTTTATTTTTCAGCATATTTCGTAGATTTACAGCCCTGTCAAGTATATCGTTCAATGTTTCTATATCGCTCACACCCTCTGCCTCTGCAAGTGCCCAAAATTCATGTTCAAGTGTGTATTTATCTACCTGCAATTCATTTGGAGCCAATGTATAATATAATGGAACAGTAGTGCCATCTTCTATTGATTCACCAATGCTATATTTATCTAGATAGCCATGAGGTGGATCATCTTTGCCAAAAGTTACAAATGTGCCTTTACCATGCTCACTTTTATCTATTGGGGTTCCAGTGAAGCCTATAAACTTAGCATTTGGTAGAGCTGATAACAAATAGTTGCCAAGTTTACCGCTGGTGCTGCGATGTGCCTCGTCTACCATCACAAAAATATTTTCCCTCTCATTAATATTTGGTTGTAATCCTTCAAACTTATGTATCATAGACACTATCAGCCCCCTGGTATCTGCTGATAACAATTCCTTCAAATGATTAATTGTCTTGGCTAGTTCTACTTTTTCAATACCTATTGCCTTAATATTTAAAAATAACTGACTTTCCAGTTCATTTCTATCAACTAATAGGATGACTGTAGGATTTTCAAATTTAGGGTTTTCTATTATCTTTTGTGCTGCCACTATCATAGTATAAGTTTTACCAGAACCCTGTGTGTGCCATATCAACCCTCTTTTTTTATTTTTATCTTTTGCTCTTTCTACTATTTTATTCACAGCCCTAATCTGGTGTGGACGCAGTACGACCTTTTTTAACACTTCATCTTCTTTAGCAAATAATATGTAGTCTAGGAGCAAGCGTACAATATTTTCTCTGCAAAAAAATGTTTTTACTAGTGTTTCAAAGTCTCTTTTGAAATCACTTTTCCATGTGAATAGTGACTTTTCTGATGTATTCCATGTGGCACTATAATAAAATTTTATTGCTTGAGTTATAGCATATAGTTGCATCACAGCCATCAATTTAGGTCCTTCGGAATGATATCGTCTAATTTGCTCTAATGCTTCATTTATAGCTGTCTGCTTAGTTGGAGCCTTGGTTTCTATGAATAATATTGGCACTCCATTTATTAGAAAAACCAGATCGGCTCTGATAGTATTTTTACCATTACTATACTCAAATTCGTCAGTCACTTGATAAATATTATTGTCAAGATTGTATTCATCTATGAGAGTTACATTTCTGCTTCTTTTCTCTTTTTGCCAATATATGGTTCGCAAACCTTTCAAATATTCCCACACTACCTGATTGCCATTTATGTTTGCCTTTACATTCTCTATTTCCTTAATAATATTTTCTGCGATTTGTTCATTTAGAAAATCAGAGTTTAGTTTTTTAAGTTGATTAATAAAAACATCTCTAAAAATTATATTATTTGAATTTTGTCGCATTTTTAAAGCCTCATTGGGTGTCACATATTGCCAGCCAAGTTCTATATATGTGGTTTTACCATTGTTGGTAGTATATTGCACCTTTTGCTCTTGCACATAATGTTTTATTGGTTCCTGGACATAATTTTTTTCTCTAAAATCCATATTTATTTATATTATGAACAAATTTACATTATTTTTCTATATTTTTTTGCATAGTAGAGACAATTTATGAATTGTCTCTACGGGTTGTGATTTATTATTTATTTCAATTTCTTTATCGGTTATTATTAATATGCCATGAATATGATTTGGCATAATAGCAAATTCATCTAATTGTATATTTGGATAATGTTGTGGTATTTCTCGCCAATATTTGTCAGCAATTTTGCAATAATTATTTAATATCATTTCACCATTTATTATTTTACCAAACAAACGCGCATGTATATATGTAATAATGGTAATGAAATATGCACCTGGTTTGGAATAATCATAACCTTTTAATCTGGTAGATTCTATGAGATATTTATTTTGAAATATTGTCATAATTTTTTTAAAATATAGAGATGATCTGTGAAGTTCTCATATTCAAAAATTAAGGCAATTCATTAATTGCTGTTACTCTAATTTTTGCGGTCATAAGATTATACAAAAGTGTTTTGAACAGATCCTCAAGCGCCTGCTTTTTGTTCTCCTCAGCTTCTATTTTAGCATCAATGGCAGAAAGAATGGAAGCAATTTTTTGCTGAATGGGAAGAGGGGGAAGGGGAAAGATAAATTCTTTCAATCGAGAGCTCGATAAATTAGGGATTGTAGTCCTATTGGCTGAATGAGTATACATTTTCTTTTGATTGATTGCATGATTCATCCAAAAAACAAAGCACTCTACATCTACATTATTTTTTTTAGGTCTCAATCTATGAAGGTGATTTTGATAAGCGCATTCAGCTAATTCTCCTCTATACAGAGCAGTTCGTCCAATATCTCCACCTTCACAAACTAAAATATCACCGCTTTCAAGTTTTAATTTTTTTAATTCTTCTAACGTAAAATACATTTCATCGACACTTGAAATATCAATATGACCCCAATTAAGATTAGAAGTTCTTAAAAATGGCTTTTTTATTTTCCCTTCTTTTGATTCTTTTGCTGATAGTTGTTTACCCTGCTGGATATCAAAAATCTCTCCCAGTTTCACCACTTCCCAATCTTCTGGCACTTTTCCGATTTCAGTTTCCTTGAGTGGAACGTTTTCTGTTTCCTCTGGCGGCACGGGACCGTAGGTGAACAGGTGCTTCATCATGGATTTTTTGAGAACTTTTGTGGCGTCTATCACCGCTTGGGTTTTCTCCTTTGCCTCCTGCACCGCAGAAAGCACAGCGGCAATCTTTTGCTGCTCGAGAAGTGGAGGGAGGGGGATTTTTATATGCTGTATTGATTTACTAGCATGTTTTATAGTTATGCCGGTTTTATATTTTTCAATTACATCTTGTACAAATTTAGTTTTTAAGATATAAAAAAGAAAATTTTTATCTAAATTTAGTGTTTTAGGGGTAACTTTTCTAATCCCAGAAGAGTAGGCACCTTTAAAACCTTTTGTAACAATTCCTGGAGACCCATCAAAACTCATAAGTATATCTTCCTCATTACATAATTTGATATTATCAGATTTTGTATATAATAATTCTTGCAAACCTGCTGATATATTACCTACTCTTATAAATATAACACCCTCGCCTTCTCTATTGTATGATTCACTGCCAGGTTCTGTTCCTCTATCAAAATTACAATAATCAAGTACTCTCACTACTTTCCATTCTTCTGGCAGAGGTCCGAGTTCTGTCATTTTGTAGCCTTGCGGCAGTATGTCGGTGGTGGGTGGGTTCATAATGATGTGTTTCTATGGGTTAATTTTTATGGCAATGTCTGAAAAATGTTGCAATAAATGTTTATACCTAAAATTCATATATTCTTCTTTTGTTCGCAATTATCATAATATATTTTTTTTCTCATAACTGAACTTTTAACTGTCTTAACATTTGAAAAGTGTCAACACATTCAATATCAAATTCTTTACATACATTAGGTATCGGAATTCTACTTTGTTTCTTTAAATTTAATCGTTCTTCAGTTGCTACAACACCTTTATAGGCTTTTGCGTAAGCTATTAACCATGCATCCGCAATTTCTGCTTTAGCAAATTCATGTTTTGCCTCTTCAGTAAATTGTTGATTTGAATATGACCACTCCATTAACTCTCTGTAATCTATCAATATTTTATTATCTTCGGTGGAATGAAAATAGCCATAAAATGAGCTTTGTATCCATTGTTTTAATTCGTCATCTTTTCTTATTAACTCGTTTCTAACTCGATCTATGCTACAGATTTTTCCGTCTCTTCCCAGTTCGATTAATTTTTCCCAGAAAGATGGCGCAATATCAAATGCATAATATCGTTTATAAGCTTCTATGAAAATGCTTGAATCTAGCACGAATATTTTTTGATCATTATTCATAATATACTATATCTATTAAGCATTAAATTATCAAATGTTTCCCCATAACAACCTGTTAAGCGATAAGCCTCTTTATAGAGAAGTTTACCTTCCTTTACAGCCTGTATAACTGCTTCTCCAAAGCGTCGCCCAAGACGCAAGTTTAGAGTTGCATAGAAATTTCCACCTTCCTGCTTATTAGGTCTAGTTCTCACTTTTCTTTGATAGTCTTCATAAAAATCAAAAAATTCTCTTTGATTAATTAAGCCCAAATCAAGTAGTCTTCGAGCACAAACAATTTCACTTACCTTAAATTTTGTTGCCAGCAACTGATAGATATCTGATTTTGGGTTAGTTTTAATTTCATTCCAGTATATTCTAAGAGGGCTCTCTGGTACAAGAAACTCGGCTGCAACCTTATCGCATATTTGCTCAATTCTATCATTTGCTGGTTGTAAATTATACAAATCAAAAGAAGCACTTCTACCAAGCCATAAATGAGCTAATTCATGAGCAATAGTAAACATTTGTGCTGCCTTACCGTCTGAGGCATTGATAAAAATAAATGGTGCATATTCATCTACTAAAACAAAGCCTCTGAACTCAGACACATCTAATTTTCGATGTGTGTTATTACCAACAATGCCACTTTTAACTACAATAATTCCTATTTCTTCTATTTTTTGTTGGAGAAAATCTAATGCTGTAGACCAGTTTGTTTGTTTTTCTGCCCAATTATTATTTATTCCAAGAGTTTTTATAATATTTTCCACAATACTTTTAATAGAGCTCTCTTTTGAACTAGAGCCAACAAATGTTAATGGTTTATGACCATTTTCTATTAGGTATTCCCTCATCCATGCCTGTCTTCTTTTAAGTTCCATAATAGTTTCATAAAGATCAGAGCTTATATTTGATTTAGCGTTTGGCAAAGTTCTAAAATGTGGTAGTGGCATTTTTTCTTCTGGAGGTTTGGAAAGAAACAAATAACCAAAAGGAACAGAAACATCCTTTGCAAGATTTTCCAACTGATGCATAGTTGGTTTGGAAGTCCCTTTTAACCATTCATCAATTTTAGGAAATTTATTTTTTATATCCCCAGTTTCTTTTTTATTAATTGCCCACTGGAGAACATCAGGATTTATATCAACGGTTATACGGCTCATACTGTTTTATCCAAATTTATAATATTAACAATTTTCTCTAACATAGTATCTGCTCAATTTTCTAATATTAGCAAATATAAATTTATTTTTTCTCACTCCCTCACCTCCCAGTGTCCGCTTTTAGTAAGGCCAATGCGCTTGATTATATCTTCTTTCAGCGTTTGCTGAAGTTGAGATTTTGATTTTTTATTTTGTTGCTCACTCACAATTTCATTAATAATTTCATCTGTACATACATAGGAATGATTGATTTTTTCTGGGAGGAAATAATTGTATTCCGCACCATTTTTCTTTGCTACCGCTTTAAAATCTTTTTCCATAGTACCTCCTTACAATATTTTAACACTTATATTTTACTTTTGCCATACTCCCATTTCTTTAAGGATTGTTTTCAGTTTTTCGTCGGCTTGTTTTCGTTCTTCCTCTGCTTCTTTGAGCTGCACTATAGCGTCCTCAAGGTCAAGGGTGTCATCCTCGCCGTTCTGGGCAACATAACGGCTGGGGTTCAGGTTGTAATCGTTTCGGGCAGCTTCTTCCTTTGTAATAATCTTGCTGATGCCTTCCTCTTCGTTCCAGCTGAGATATTTGTCGGCAATCAGTGCAATGCTTTCGTCGGGCAGGTAATTCTTTGGTCTGCCTTTTTGAAAAAGTTTGGAGGCATTGATGAGCAATATTTTATTCTTCCGTTCCGTCGGTTTAACCTTGTTGATTACAATAATTATACCTGGGGCAGTGGTATTGTAGAAAAGGTTTTCGGGTAATAACAGTACAGCCTCCACAAGGTCGTTCTCTACGAATTGTTTTCGGATATCGCGTTCGCGGTTGCTACCTGCGTTTCCACTGCCACGAGACACAGCACCAGTATCTAGCACGACTGCCATCTTGCCTTTGTCATTAAGCGAAGCATACATATGTTGAATCCAGCCCCAGTCGGCACTGTTGGAAGGCGGATAACCAAATGTAAAGCGGTTGTAGTTGTCGTTTTCATACACAGTTTGCGAAAAATCCTGATTCCACATGGGATTAGCAGTAACGAGGTCAAATTTTCTGAGCGAACCCTGCGGCGTAAGGAATGCGGGGTGATTCATGGTATCGCCAAGTGCGATTTCTGCCTCCATATCATGAATAAAAACATTCATCTTTGCCATAGCAAAAGTAGAATGCTGTATTTCTTGTCCAAAGAACTTAACAGGATCTATTTTACCTTCTTCATTTTCGTTAATTTTAAACTTTTCTTTAAATCTTATATAAGCTTTAATGAGCAATCCACCAGAGCCGCAGCAGGGGTCGTACACTTCATCACCTGGTTCGGGATCTAGGATGTGCGACATCAGGATGGCAACCTCGCCGGGAGTATAGAATTCGCCAGCACTCTGTCCAGAACCTTCGGCAAATTTACGCAGTAGGTATTCGTAAGCTCTGCCAAGTATATCGGGCTCTACGTCGTCAAGGCCAAGTCTATATTTGCTAAGGACCTCTATCAGCCCTTTGAGAGCATCGTCACTAATTATTCTCTGCCCACCAGCAGATTCATTGAAATCAATAATATCAATGACGCCATTTAATTTTTCATTTTCACTAGAAATTTTTCGCACAACATCAGTTAAATACTCACCTAATCGTACAGTTTGTTTTTGTACGTCGCTCCATCTGGTACCTTGGGGCAGGTAAAATCTAACATTATTATGGTCTGATTCAACAATTTTTTCAGCTTTTTCAATAGTTATTTGCATTTTTTCTGCAAATTTTTTAACCTCATCTTCATATACATCCGATAGACGTTTTAGGAAAATAAGGGGTAGGATATAATCCTTATATTTGGGGGCATCAATGGGACCACGCAATTTGCATGCAGCATCCCAGAGCCATGTTTCAAGTGATTTGATGTCTAATCCTGTTTGATTTGCATTCATTTGATATAATTTTTTGCAATATTATGTGTAAATTATTATCGTTGTTTTTTCAACTTTGAGCAAAGTTATTAAAAAAGTTGAAAATAAAATAATAAATATGTTGCAAGGGGTTGCAACCCCTCGTTCAGAGTGGTGGCAAGATATGTAGTGGCGGATTAACATTCGCCCAAATGACAATGTGATATGACAACAAGGATGTTGCCGACACATTGTTTTCGCATTGTTGCGAAGGGTTCAATCTTTTGCTTATGCAATAATTGCAGGTATTTCGTAACAAAGCCCCAAATATCTAACTACTTGCCTCTGAATAATGGTTTGTGAACCATTGTATACAAATAATGATTAACATAAATAATTGTTATTAATTAAAGCCTTATACGATATGATGATTTTGCTTTTCATCAATCAATATTTACTCAATGTATTTTCGTAATTTTTTTTTATGCTATCAACTAATGATGGCGGTTTTAATACTTTTACATTATAGCCATAAGATAAAATCTCCATTACAAAATCGTAAGTTATGAAAATTTTCAACTTAATCACGAGTTCACTATCATTATCTATAATTATTTCTTGCGAGCTGTGCAATGGTAGCGATTTAATATATTTACCTTGTTCTGGTGTAAATGATAATAACACTTCTTCGGGCTTCAAATCATCTGGTCTAACAATTCCATAGCAATATTTAAAATATTCATTTGCATCAAAATCTGTTGGCTCTGGAAAAGTTACGTTTGTTATTTTAAGTAGAGATATTCTGTCAAGAGCAAAAGTTTTAATCCTTTTGTCGGCTATATCTCTGGCAACCAAATACCAGCGGTTTTTGAATTCCTTCAAAATATATGGTTCTACATTGCGAAGTGTGGCTTCATTTTCATAAAACTTTTGATGATTAAAAGTAATCAGTTTATGTCCTTCAATGGCATCTTTTAAATCTAATAAATATTCTGTGCCAAGAGGTGTATGCATGTCTAAATGGACATATTTAGAAATATTTTCGCTAAATCTGAATGCATTTATAATGTCAAAGTATTCTAATAATCTCTGATTCTCATCGGTAGTGTCGTCTATATCTATATAGTATTTTTTAGTACTTTTATCAAAATTAATGATAATGCCATATAGCGACAGAATATCTTGTTTATCTCTCTGAAAAGTCCTTTGAGAAATTGTAAGGTTATAGTCAAGGTCTTCAGATTTTGTTTTAAGGTAATCTATGATTTCATCAAATGTGGCAGGGCCACGTCTCAGTCTATTTATAATAAAATTGTATCGCAAAAGGGTTTCTCGGGTAGACATGATATGCGGAGTCGTAATATTTTGTAAATTTATAAAATAATTTTTATTGCAAAACACTATTAATTTTTGGAGTTTAATATCTATTTGGACAATTTCTCTAATATTTTGCTTAAAAATTGTCTAAATGTATGCTTCTTTATTTTTTTTAACTGACGATTAAAACAGTCAGTTACGTTTTATTTTAAGAGTTTTGACCATAATTTTTAATTAAAAAATCTTCCAATTCATCTATACTTTTCACATCATTTTTAAGCTGACTTTGACCATTTTCTATTTTAAATAATTTATCATATCTAGTCCATTGAAATTTTTCATTTGGTTTATTATATAAATTAAAGTATATATCCCAACATTTATAATAGTAGCGATCAATTATTACATTTTCATAATTCTGAATAGTAAAATATTTTGTTACAACTTTTCGTTCATTATCTACTTGTACTATTTTGTCTCTTTCTAATTTATCAAAAACTTCATTTCGTTTATCACCTAACACAAAAATCTTTAATTGAGATTTTGTATTATAAGGGAAAAGTGAGTATTTATTATAGTTAAAATGTAAATAACTATTCGGAGCTATGGATTCAGTTATTGTACTTTTGCATAAATCGTTTTGAAAGTTTTTTAATCTTTCATCATTAATTTGAGATTCAAAAGAATTGCAATCTATTTTAAATTTAACAACATCGTCAATCTTAAAAAATTCATTTATTATTTCAGATAAATTTGCATTTGTTAATATTTTTTTCCATGTATCTGCAGAATTATCATAAATAATTTCTTGAAAATGTTTGATTTTAGTAAATTTACTAATTAAAAAACGTAATAAAATAGACTCATTTTTGTAGTCTTCCATAACTCCATTGTCTACTCTTGAACTTTTACCGTCTTGAACGACTTTTTCAAAAAAATATTTCTTTGCTTTTTCAAATCTCATGTCAAAATTATTCCAATCATAAGAATCAGGAGCTGTTCTAAATAAAAAACGAATAGAGCCATGGAAAAATGCATATTTCTCGGCTTCTATGATTTTACTTTCCCATCCTGGTTCTAATATTTTGTTTGCTTTTTCCTTTTCTTCTTTTAGTTGTTCATACAAAATACCAGTATTTTTTATATCTAAATTTTTTAATTTATCATAAATATTATGTGAATCTTTTGATAATTTATCAATTTCTCGCATTGTATTTATCATAGATTGTATATTCACAATATTTGCATTCTCTACAATATTCCATACTACACGTTTCCATTTATTAAAAGAATTTTCTTCGTATTTCCCTTCTTCAAAATATCGGCACATCGCATAGAAAACTACTCTCTGTTGTTGATTTAATGTTGATATTGAATTATCTTCCTTATATATTGGGATAAAAGAAAATTTATATCCATTATTTTCAGCCCAAGATGGTAAAAATTGATTATTGATGTCATCTTTATTTTCATCTTTGAATGCATCAATTAAATTATCCAAAAATGTTTCAAAATTTTTGATAAAATCTGTATAGCCAAATGTTTTTATTATATTTTTATATGAATCAAAACTAGTAAACTGCACATTAGAATCATTGCCATTTTCCCCATATAAATATTTGAATGATATATTATTTTTTAATTCATTATTTTCTAATTTATTATTTTCTAATTTATTTGCGTTAAATGAATAATCATCACTATTTGTTTTGTTTTCATTTTTATTTTTAGCAGTTAATAAGCAATTTAGAAAATATCTATTTATAAATGCATAGTAAATTTCATCAATTCTGGAATCATTTGATCTAAATTTCCAAAAAAAGTCTGTCCATGTTGTATCAATCTTATTAGAAAAAGGTTTTACTTTATCAGATTCATTATTTTCTTTAATATAATTTTCAAATTCGGCTTTGAAGTTCTCAAAATTAGTGAGTTGCTTACCTCTGGCATTCATTTTTATATAAAGATCGTCAGACATATTTAGATTTTTAATATCAAGATAATAGAAAATTATTGGGCAAGTGGGATTTTTTAATTTAGCCCAATATTCAGAAAAATCTTTTTTGAAAATTTCTTCTATACCATCTTTAATATTATCGCCTTTTTTATCCTTAATTGGAGTACCGCTAAGCATATTTAGCATACTCTGAATTGTTGGATCTTGCTTCCAACCAGAGTAGAACCATGTTTGATTTTGTATAATTTCTGATATATTTTTGTTTGATTGTTCATTAGAAACTATGTCAAAATCAGCAAGTTTTTCACAAAATTCGCGAGATGAAGATCTGGTTTCGTAAGTAAATTTTTTGAAAATGGTTTTTTCTTTTTCAGTTATATTGCCTGCTTTAAATGCAATGTACCAATGTAGCAGCCACAGAGTAGTCAAACGCTGCTGCCCATCCAATGGATTTAGTTTGGCATTTTCATTATTCCCATCATTTTCTACATTTCCATATACAAAATCTAATTTTAGTGTTTTACCTGTATCTAATGCATTTTTAAGATCTGTAAGAAATTTCTCTCGTAGTTTTTCTTTTCCTAAGCGGCCTTGAGCATAATCTCTCTGAATGATTGGGATTTCTATTTTGTGATTATTTAAAAATTCCCAGAATGTTGTTTTTGGTGTTTGGTTATCGTTACACATAATATTTTTAATTTAAAAATTTTGATAAAACTTCTTTAATATTTTTTTTGTAATTTTCAGCATCTATCTTGTTCCATTCACGTAGATTGTTAGGCAAAGGACTATAATATTTCAGAAAAACATTCTTAGTACAGGGAGGCACAAATGCTATTTCGCCATCTTCTTCTTTTATTTCTAACTTGTCATCAATAATAATTTTTTTGCCTTGATCTTTACCAAGAATAAATCTACGTTTAGCTGCAAAAATAGCATTACCATATCCTCTATTTGTTGATGAATCTAACAAAGCAAAATTCCAAATCATATTCTTTTCATCATCTTGCAGAGCATTATCACTTAAAGGTTGAATTTTATCTTTTAGCTCTATAAAATTTATATTTGATTCATTATCATTGTTATTACTAACATCAATTGTTTTAATTTTATCCAAATAAGTTTTTATTATTTTTTTTAAGTTTTCATCATCTATACCTATATATGATGACAATAGCCATTCTATTTGGTCATTTTTATCTTCAAGTGTATTTTCTGTGACAGGATCTATATGCTCAATATCCCATTTTTCCTTTTTATACAAGTGAAATGGAAATTTGTAAAAAATTGGTAACTTGTATTTTTCACTTTTCTTTAAAGTTTGATTTTGATTAATGATAGTTTGAATATTATATAATAAAAGTAACGGCTTACATTGTGTTTTGGGATTTCCGTCAGTTTCATATATCTTATCTAAGTTATTACAATTTTTAATTACTTTTTTTATTTCTTCAATTATAAATTTATTTATAAAACTCTCTTTGGTGTTAAATTCATTATTCCATTTTTCCAATATATTATTTAGCTTATAATTATTAGCAATTAAAAAGCCAATATAATGATATAATTCAAGATCATTGTACCATTCTTCAAAAGTTTGAAAAACATTTTTAATAATTTTCCAACTTTTATCAATTATTTCAACCTTATTTTTTGGTTCTTCAAATCCATTTTTAAATATTAAATAAAAATATCTAAAAGTTTTGTACTCATCTGTCCCAATTTTTTCAGAAATCTTATTATCTTTGATAAAAAGATCTAATTTGCATATCAAATCAAAAATAAAATCAATACGTGTAGGTACATTATTTTCCTTTTCATTAATAAAATACCAGAATTCATCATTTTGCAGAGTATATTCTATTTTATCCCATTCCATGGCAATTTCTTGCTGCTTCTTTCTAATTTCATTTGCATTACCTTCAAAATTTGATTTATTTAAAAACAAAGCTTTTATCAGTTCAGAATTAGTAAGTGGTATTTTACCGATATTTAATCTGGTGAAAACATTTATTGGATTTTCGTCATCAGACTCATACCAAATAAACTGTACATTTTTCAGGAGTGTATTCAAAAATTTATTCAAAAATTTATTTTTTTCTTCTTCGGTTTTAGATTTAAACCAGTTTTCTATTGTACATTTTGCCTGGTACATATAATAGTAGTCTATATATTTATCGTATTTTTCACCATCAGACATAATTTCAGACAAAAATTTTTCGCTATCAGATCTAGTCTCGTATTTTATTTTCCAAATATTTTCTTGTTTTAAATAAGCTAGAATAATGTAAATAGTTGTAAGGCGTTGCTGTCCATCTATTACCTCCCATTTTTCAGATGCATCATTTTCATCATTTTTTTTCTTTTTTACCACCAATGGTTGAATGCAATAAATAGGTTTATCATCATCATTATTTACATCTATACAATCTCTATTTTGTTCAATAAATTCCTGTATATCATCTAGCAGGTCTTTCACTTGTTGCACTGTCCAGCGATAACCTCGCTGATATGATGGTACAAAGAAGTTTTCACCTAAAATTTCGCAAATTGATTTTAAATTTAAGTTACTCATATATTATTATATTTTGGCAAATGTAAACAAAAAATATTCTGATTTAGAAATTATTTCTTTAATTAAAATCATTTTATTAATCTTTATCATTATTTTTTAGATATTTTTTGTTTGTTTTTTATTTGTATTTCATTATTTTGTACTTTATGCATAAATAATTTATCTTTTTTCTGATTCATTTACTTCCAAAAACAAAAATAAGTAACATGGTGGACAAAACGTGTCGTTGTAGTTTTTTAAACTAAAAATTTTAATCATAGGTTTCAGAGATTTATACAAAGTTCATATTCCCATAAATTTTATATCACTCCATTGCTATTCAACTGAAAAAATAAATTTTTTTGATTTGGAATAGATAAAGTTACTGAAAAATGGAGAATTTTGTTTTATAAGAAGAATAAAATTCTAAAAGATTTATTGTTTTATAAATTGTTCAATTATTTGATTAGTATATATTTCCATATCTTGAAAATTATTTTTTGATAAAGTAACTTCTATAAAATCATTTATAATGTATGGTTTAATATATATTTTTTGAGATGATTTATTATATAAAATTATTGAATAATTAAAAAAATATTCTGTATCTTGATGTATGTATGGTGCTACAAAGGAAAGATATTTTGTGGAATATTGATTTATTTTATTATCATCTAATAAATGCCTAATTACTGTTGTGGTTTCACTATTAAGTTGTTGTGTAATATTTCGTATTAATGTAACTTCGATAAGCCAATATTCTTTTTTTGAATATACTTCTATATCACCTTTATTTCCAGGAGCATGAGATATTGGTAAACCAAAATAATCAGCTTTATAATTGGGCTTAATGGCAAATTCATTACCATATTTGATTGCAATAATCATACTTATAAAAAATTCTAGTTGCAATGATTTAGTAATATATTGGAATTCTGGAATTACATACTTTTGAGATTCTAAATTCTGTATAGCTTTTTTTATTTTATTTTCATCTAAATTATACTCTTTAATAATTTCATTAACTTTTTTTACATATTCATAACCATCTATTTCCTTAGATATTTTTCTTTGGTTATAGACAATATCAAGAAACGTTTTATTGTATTTTTCAAATTTTTTGAAATATAAATATGGATCTTCTTTTTCTTTTTCGGTTAATGTTACATTTACATTTAATAAATTATCAATGTAATTATCCTTATCTATATTTCTATAAATTATAACTTTGCCTTTATATTGTATAGAAATAAATCCAGTGATTGTCAATAATCTTAATATAACATCGGGGTAGTCCCTTAAGATAGTTTGAGTTTTTAGATTTGTTTTATACTTGCTTCTAACAAATTTTTCTACATCACTTAAATCATTAAATTTATTATTATCAATAATATTAAGAAAATCATCCACGTCGCCATTTAAACTAAACGTTGAAACCACAAATTGTTCATAACTAATGTTATTTCTTCTTTTTAGAATATCTAAAATGAATTTGAAATAATTAAAATCATTCAAAACATTACGATATGGTGACTTTCTATTATATTTCATTGCTTGAATAGAAAAAGCCTCTTGTTCATCTATTTCATTTTTTATAAGTTTTTTAGCTATTTCAGATAAAAGAAATGGTTTGTTATATTGTGCATATACAAAACCCAGTTCAGATAGTGTTCTCATATAAGTCCAGAATCTTGATTGGTAACCTTTAGGGAATCCCCCATCAGCTCGCCTTGTACTATTTACATTGATTACTTGTTGTGATATACTTTTTGTTGTTGAATTACTATCAATTATTACTTCTTTACTTGTTACAATGCCAGATAAATACAAAGACGACACAATTTCTAAAAGTGTTTCATCATTCAATACTTTGTTTTCAAAATTTGAAGTTTCTAAAAGAATATCTTTATATCTTTCAGGATTTCTAATAGCTGTTTCAAATGCCATTTGTTTATAAGTGGGTTTTCTTTTTATCATTTTAATAGTTTGTTACTAATACTTCACTAAATTGCTTTATTGTATTATCATGATAACTTATATAATTACTCTTAATTGGGTATACATTATATTTAGACGCCCATTTATTAAAGATATGGTTCTCTTTACCTTTATAATAAGTCACATTTGATATTGCAAATTTAATATTTTTATTATTAAAATCATCAAGCAGGTTTAATAACTCAATTTCGGATTTTTCATTCCATAATTTATTATATTCACTAAAAGTTATCAAATATGGTGGATCAAGATATATAAAATCATCATTATTATAATCAGTTAAGAATAAAAAATCTTTATAATTCAAATTATACCATTTAATTTTTCTTTCTCTTACAATCCTAAAATAATCTTTAAGGGCTTGATATGTATTATTATTAAAATCCACATTACCCACAGGTACATTAAAATTGCCATTACCATTAAATCTGAGCATTCTATTAAATCCATAAATAAGCAACACATATAATTCTGCTACATTTTTTACATTAGAACTATTATAATCCTCCTTTAATCTATTATAATTTTCTTTATTAAAATGTGCGAAATATGTTTTTCTATATTTTAGTTTTAATTCTTCCGGGACAATATCTTTTTTTAATGAAAATGAAAGGTTATATTGTTCTATAATATTAAATATTAAATCAAAAAATTCATTTTCTCTATTTATATAAGAACATAAAAATTTGTGAATATTTATAACGTTAGAATCAATATCATTTAATAGATATTCATTAGCATCAATATTTAAAAATACCGACCCTCCTCCCACAAATGGTTCTATAAAACGATTTATTATTTTAGGAAATCGTTTTTTTATTTCATTTATAATTTTATATTTATCACCAACGTAAAAGAGAGGGGAACGATATATTTTTTCTTTTTTCATGTACTTTTGTTATAAATAAAAATTCTTTATGATTTTTAAATTCTGTTTTCCCAGTATTGAAAAATCTATGTGTGCATTCAAAAACTTTTGTTTCACCACATTTTTTTAATATATTCTCAATTTCTTCTAGCTTAATTTTATTTTCTGATGAATTGCTTTTAGAATTATATGTATTATTGTATGATACAGCTATATATTGTGTTTGTAAATTTGCTATTAAATCTTCAAAAACATCGCGAGCTTTTGTCGTACAATATAAACTCATATTATCTGGCTTGGGCTTTAATGCCACACCATATAATTGAGGCTTATCCCATTTAATTAAAGTTTCATACAAATGATAAAATCTGGAATATTGCCTGGAATTATAAGGTGGATCTATATATACTATATCAGCCTTTATTGAACGAGCAAGTAAATTAGCATCTTTACGATAAATTTCTACATTATTAAAATTTTTTGCATCAATAAGCCGCATATATAATTTTTGTTCATTAATTGGTTTTTTAATGTATGCATCAAAATGACCTACTGTATTAGCTAATTTATCAATATTATAAATAAGAGTTGCTAATAAAATATTATATTCTTTTTCAGTGAGTTTATCTTTCATCTCTTCAATATCTTCACGTATATAACCAATATGTTTTGATACATTATAATTAAAAAATTTACCACCGTAATTTTCTGAGAAAAAATTATCTGTTAACTTATCAGGATTGATACCATTATAATATAGTAAAATATCTTGTAATTTATTCATATCCCATATCCCATGTTGGAAAAACCCTTTATATATTACATTATTTGAATACAATATATCATTAATAATAACTTTATTATATTTATTTAGTGCTTTATTCGCAATTATGCCTGTTCCAGCAAATAGATCAACAAATGTTTTAATATTATTTGTTTCATTATCAATTATATTCATTATCCAATCAGCAAGTTTTGCTTTACTACCAATATATCGCCTACTTTCTATTGGAATTGGTGCTTGATATATTTCATTTTGGAATAATGACAAATATTTTTGCCCGTATTTTAACTTTGTCTCAGCAACTTTTAAAGTTTCTTCAGCAATTTCAGGATATTCAACTGAATTAATTATCTTATCGCTTTCCCTATGTACTAATAATTTTTTATAGTCGTAATTATATATTTCTGATAATTTTTTTAATTGCTCACTTGTTGGTAACCTTTTCCCATTTTCAATACGGCTTAATTGAGTAATGTCTATTTTTGAAAGCTGTTGAACCTCTTGCAAATTTAAACCAATATTTTCTCTAATATTCTTTAATATACTACCTATTGAATACATTTATAAATATTTGACAACTTTTGGCAAAATTAAAAATTTTTATTCAATTTACCAAAAATAAATAATTATGTTTTATTTTTATAAATGCTATATTTCCAAATCTTTATATATAAGAAAAGTAATGATTTAAAATTTAAGATTTTTATGTTTATTTTAAAATAGTTTATATTTTCAATAATTTTATTATTTTTTCCAAATTTTTCAAATTTGAAAGATTTGCTAGAACCTGACATTGGTAGATTACTAAACTTGTCATCGCATGATAGGTGGGCGTAGGATAAGTACAGAGGATTAGTGAAACAAAGATATAAATAACTATTGTTAATTATAACAGAAAAAACTTCCAATTCCTTTTAAACCCTTTTATAAAACCAATTTATATAACATTATTTTAATCAATAGATCGTAAAATTTTTAGGATAACAATGATGTACAAACATCTTGTTCATAAAAGTTTTAGCTGAACTTACCTTAGAATAATAACATTAATCTAATACAGAAAATTGGTGCAAAAATTTAACATCATTTTCAGAAAACAATCTTAAATCATTTACAGAAAAAAGTAGATTTGTTATACGCTCTATTCCCAGACCAAAAGCGAAACCTGTGTATTCTTCTGGATCTATACCACAATTTTTTAAAACATTAGGATGTACCATGCCACAGCCTAAGATTTCTACCCATCCTGTATTTTTACAAAAGCTGCAACCCTTGCCACCACATAGATTACAAGATATATCCATTTCTGCTGATGGCTCTGTAAATGGGAAATATGAGGGACGAAGTCTTATTTTAGTATCTTTATCAAAAAGACTTTGAGCGAAATATTCTAAAGTGTCTTTCAAATCTGCAAAAGAAACATTATGATCTACATAGAGTCCTTCTATCTGATGAAAAAAAACGTGAGATCTAGCTGATATGGCTTCATTTCTGTATACTCTACCAGGGAATATATATCTGATAGGAGGTTTTTCATTTTCCATTAACCTGATTTGAACACTAGAGGTATGAGTTCGTAAAACTATATCTGGATCTTTTTCTATAAAAAATGTATCTTGCATATCTCTAGCAGGATGATCTGGTGCGAAGTTTAATGCTGTGAAATTATGCCAATCGTCCTCTATCTCTATATCCTCTGCTACATCAAATCCTATCCGTGCAAAAATATTAATTATCCTATTTCTGACAATACTAATGGGATGCAAGCTAGATGAATGATACAATTTTGCTGGTCTACTAAAATCAATTTTAGATTTTGTGGTTTCTGATATTTTTTCTAACTCTTTCTTTTTAGTATTTATAAAATTTTGTAATTGATTTTTTAGATCGTTTAATTGTTTACCATAAATTTTCTTTTCTTCTGGTGGTAAAGTTTTAAATTCATCAAATAGTGCATTTAAAACACCTTTTTTACCTAAATAGTATATTCTAATTTGCTCTAATTCATTTAAATCTTTTGCATTTAATTGCTTAATATCTTCAAATATTTTATCAATTTTTTCTTTCATAAATTTAAAATGTATAATCTTAGGTTGCTGTTACTTAGTTTCAACTATTTCAATTGTAAATTTAACATCTTGCAGAGGCCTATTATTTCTATCTGTTGGTAAACTTGCTATTTTATCTACTACATCCATTCCAGATATTACTTCTCCAAAAACTGTATAT
>Ga0209506_1001734_pt1 | contig 21574 bp, 17 predicted proteins | sample AD_JPNHG2_MetaG_FD_184409 | JGI IMG/M metagenome (GOLD analysis project Ga0209506, IMG submission 184409) | Active sludge microbial communities of municipal wastewater-treating anaerobic digesters from Japan - AD_JPNHG2_MetaG (SPAdes) (version 2) | ecosystem: Engineered > Bioreactor > Anaerobic...
GTCTTTGCACCTCTCGAGCTCGATCGTGTCCTAGGACTTGGGAAGTTTGCTGGCGAAGGGCCCGCGGATGAAGCTTTCTTTACGGGAACTGCGGCTATCATAAGCCCCATCTCCAATATCAACTATAAAGGAAAAGACTATTCCCTTGGAGAGAATGTCGGGCCATTTGCGACCAAGCTACGCGAGCTTCTGCTTGGAATTCAGACCGGTTTAATACCCGACCCATTCGGCTGGGTGACAATAGTCGAATAAGAAGCGGACAAAAGAGAAAGAAGCAAAAGAAGCGAAAAGCTAAGAGAGCCCGGTAGAGAAAATTTTCAAAAGAGCCTAGCAGGCAAGAGAATGCTGCTTGCTGCCTAGAGGGACGGCGCAAATAGAAAAGGCTATAAAGGGCACAGAAGCGACTGGCCCTTGATTATGGCCTTTGCTCTTTGCTATATTTTATATTCGCCTTTGGCAAAAGAAAACGGAAAGCAAGTGGCTGCCCGATGGATATATGCAGCAGCCAACCAAATTTCCGTTTTACTTCTTATAAGGCCTTTGCGGGGAATTAGCTCAGCTGGTAGAGCGATAGGTTCGCAATCTATAGGTCAGGGGTTCGAATCCCCTATTCTCCATCAGATAAGTCATTGATAGATTATGACTTATAGAAAGACAGAAAAACCGGATTTCGATTCAATTCCTTTACTGTTACCCATTTGTTACCCGAATTGGTAATGGAGGGATGGAATGGCTCGGAAGCCGGTTTCTGTTTTTAAGCGACCTACCACCAAAAAAGGACAGTTTCGTTACTACATCAAGGTCTGGGATGAGAACAAGGGCAGGTATTCTTCTCCTCGTTCTGCAATCTCCATTGCCCGAGAACTTGGACTTGATGAGAAGAGATATCCACCTACCTCTAGAACTGGGGCTCTTCTCATAGGTCAAGAGCTTCTCAAGCGTGGCGGCATACTATCCAAGAAAAGCGATCCGCTCTTTGCTGACTATTGCGCCTCAATCTGGGACTGGGACACATCGCCCTACATTCAAGGCCGCATTGCTCGAGGACTTCGCATTGGTAAAGAACACGCCAAACACTGTGCGTCCTATATTGAGCATTATGTACGGCCTGCGTTTCCTTCGCTCAAGCTTTCTGCACTTCGTCCCTACATGCTGGAATCATTCGTTCTATCGCTCAAGAAAAATTCAGGACTTCGAAACCGAAGCATCAACGCGATCATCGATGCTATAAGGACCCCACTCAAGGAAGCAGTCCGTTTGGGGCTCATCGCAGTAGATCCCTCAGCCTCACTGCAAAAGCTCAGCAATGATAGAAGAGTAAAGGGGATTCCCACTGAGGAAGAACTCTCAGCAATTCTGGCGCTCGATCTTGATTTGCGTATACGATGTGCCATCCTGTTGGGAGCTGTCTGCGGGTTGCGATTAGGAGAGATTCAAGCCCTCAAGCTTGAACATATAAAGGACAATACCCTCCATATTGTTGCTTCCTGGGGGAAAATAGATGGCCTTAAAGAAACAAAAACCGGCAGAAGCAGGATTGTGCCCCTCCCTGCGATAATCAAAGATGCTCTTCTCGAACTCTCTCAAAAGAACCCTCATGGTCCGGATGGCTTTCTCATCTATGGTTTCCGTCCCGACGCTCCTCTCGATTGCCGAGCGATTGAGCGAGGTTTCGATCATGCTCTGGTAAAGCTGATTCTGGGCGAAAAGTATGCAAATGCGAGCAGGGAAGAAAAGGCTGCTGCGCTTCGTACATGGAGGGAGCGAAATATCACGTTTCATTCCCTCAGGCACTTTGCAAATGCAGCATTGCGTGGGTCAGTCCCCGATGAGACATTGCGGAAGCTCACCGGACACTCCACAGAAGCTATGACCAATCACTATGACCATACAACAAAATCGGATCTTGAAGCCCTTGCGGAAGCTCAGGAGAAGCGTATTCTACCTTTAATAAAACGACACCGAGTTACTACCACATAACATCTTGACTGATACTGATACAAAATTGTATGGAGTATGCGAATTGTAACTTTCTAAGGGGCGTGCTTGTTAGTATAATTTTGAAAGCCGCTCAGAATATGTCATAGTATGGAGGTTTAAATGCTAGTAGTGGTATCATTTCAACCCCCGCCTATGATACAGATCGCCATCAAACCTGGCGATGAGGGGATACCATTCGGCGCAATAGGTACTGATAGGGAATTAGGTAGCAAAGTATTCTTAAAAAATGGCAAACCTGTAACTCGTCGTGTTATTCAGTACTGGCGCCAAGGGAAGAAAAGGATACCTGAATGGGCACAGCGTCAGCTCAGCAATATCTACTGGCGTAAAGTTATTCTTAATAATATGCTTTTACAATATGGCCAAAATGGTCCTCCTCCCAGTCCAGAGATTTTCCCTTATTTAATTCCGGGAATGGAAGGAATGCTGATGAACCCAATGTATTGGAAAAGGGTACGTAGAGATGGGAGACCAATATACACCCCTAACAATGCAACAGTACCAGCTGCAGCACAACTTGCTCTCAGCAATTTTCCACAACGTATTTTGAGCATGCAGCCTAAGACAAATTAAACACTGATTTGGGGAAATCAGGCTATTGAGGGAAATAGAAATTGCCGTAAGGCGAGCGTCCCCCAATAGTGTGCCTCTCGCCTCGTAGAGTGTCGAAGGCACTAGTTGACCGTTTTGTAGGCGACTCCTTATCTCGCCCCTCATAAAGAGGGGTGATATTAGGAGTCCCACATGGGATTCAACAAAAAATTTCTCTCTCGTCAAGAGGCAGCCGATGCACTCGGTATTAGCCTCGTCACCTTGGCGCGGCGTCTTCGCGACCAATCAATCCCGTACATCAAGATAGGCGCCAGAGTCCTCATTCCAGCAGCTTTCATCGATCAGCTCCTCGAGAAAGCTCTCTCTGACCGGGAGGTGCGTCTATGAGGTGCGCGGGCAAGAAAAAGCCCGCGGCTAGCAGGGCGGGTCTTCGAAACTGGGCAACGAGCAAGATTTACAATGTAAATTTAACAGAAGAAGCATCTTCTGTCAAGCTACCTGCGTGGCTTGTCGAGAAGCTAGGGCGTATCGCTGTGCGGCGTGACATCTGGCAATTCGAGCAGGAAGAAGCGATTCTGCTTGCTGAATCAATCAGACTATTTCCCGACATCGCCGCGATCCTACCGGAAGATTTTAGAAATCGCGCATCGAAAGGCATTCCGCGCGAGCTCACACCATACGAACGGGCTGCAGTTCTCTATGTCGCTGATTGCTGGCGCAAAGAAGTATGTGACATCTGGGAGGGCTGCACGCTCGAAGAGAAGATCAGAGCACGACTGGAAGCACTCATGGAGCTTCTCCGGGAAGGAGGCGCCGTATGAACAGCTTTGACGACTTCGAAGCCTTGGTCGAGCGGCTGCCGCAGGAAGAAGTGCAGCGGCGTGAGCGGCTGGCAAAAGTTCAGATCATGAATGGGGCGGAATTGATGCTGAAACGCTTTCCCGAACCGCAGTACCTGTGGGATTCAGTTCTCCCTGATGCGGGCCTTGCCGTGATGGCAGCATCGAAGGCCGCAGGCAAGACGCTGCTGCTCTTACAACTGGCCAATGCCATTTCACGAGGAAGGGAATTCTTAGGGCTTCCTACACGGCTAACAAAAGTGCTGTATCTGCAGCTGGAGCTTTCCGAACGCCGCACGCAGCAACGGCTTTTAAAAATGGGAATTGTCGCAAACGAATACTTGCACTTCGCGCATCGCTGGCTATGCGGCGAAGAAGGGCTGCTCACGCTTGCCGATGCGATCAAAGAACATCGCTTCGGGCTAGTGATTGTCGATGTCATGCAGCTGCTCTGGCCGATGGATGCTGATACCAACAGCTATCAGGATGTGTATTCAGTCCTAGGCCCGCTTCGGCAGCTGGCGAACGATCTGGGCGTGATGATCCTTTTGGTGACGCATCGAAGGAAAGCTGAGACGGCCGATTATCTCGATGGCGTCATAGGCAGTGTGGGCATCACGGCGAATGCCGATGTAGTCTTTTCGCTGATCCGAAACCGCGGCGAAGACGAAGCTGTACTGCATATCGACGGCAACGACATCGAAAGCCGGAAGATCGCGCTGCGCTTTTCTGCTGATCCTTTGGGCTTTACATTGAGCGATGCGCAGCCTGGTGAAATCGGGCTGACCGCTGAACGCCGTGAGGTGCTGGAAGCGATCCGAAAACTGGGTGGCTGCGCTCGAACGCACGACATTGCACTTTCAATCGGCAAGAAAGACGACACGACTTCTCACCTGCTCGACAAACTGGCTGATCTGGGCTTACTGGTGCGCATGGGCTACGGCCAATGGGCGATTAGAAACAGCATTCAAAGTGATCAAAGTATTCAAACCGATCCTATCACTTTGAGCAGATTGAACACTTTGAATGGTACTTAGAAGCATTTGTTTTGTCGGCACCATGTTTTTGCTTCGCTTTTTGAGCATTTTAAGAAATATTTTTCTTAAATAGCAAAAACGAAATGTATAGCATTAACAAATAATATAGTGCCCCCTTCCGAGTTCATTATAATGAGTATGAACGAAGAGGGGGACACTATACTTCTTCCATTCTCGTTCATCAAATTTTTTCTTAGAATTGGTCTGGCTCGAGAAGCTCAGCATAGTCTGTCTAATTATTTGATAGAAAAGCGCATTAGAATTGGGATGAATACTGCGAATATATTTACAGGAGATCAAGCGATTATTTTTAAGATAAAAAGCCCTAATAGCTTTGCTTGAGTCTTTTTGAGACTGTAAATCTACAATAAGTTGCAGCTATCTATTAAGCATATCATTTGTATTTTTCTAGTAAAGCCAAAAATTTTTTCTCATTTTTTCTCATTTTTTATTCTTAGGGGCTCTAGTAGATAAGACTTTAAACCGAACACCATTCCCTTAGGACCTTGAGTTGATTTTTGGGTGTTCCATAGTTGAAACGGAACTCACATTCTTTCAAAAACAAGGGAAAGTATTTCTTATCGATGCCATTGTACTTTCTTAAGACTCGTTTGGCTTGATTCCAGAAGTTTTCTATGCCGTTGATATGATGCTTCTCATCAGCAAATCCCTCTGTATGATTGATTCTGTAATGATGAAACTCACTCACATCCAATGCATCGTAGCTATGATAGGCGTCTGTATAAACCACGCTATCTGGCTTGATGTTAAGGGCTATTTCGTTCATGAGCGTCTTTGTCTTGGTATTCTCTACCACCACGGTATACACCTTGCCATGGCGCTTGAGCATGCCAAAGACGACCACTTTCCCGGCAGCGCCTCGACCGCGTTTACCTTTGCGGACTCCACCGAAATAGCGTTCATCGATTTCAATGTCCCCTTGAAATATTTCATGGGCTTCTTTTGCTAGATTAGAAGCAATAACTTGACGAATTTTTCGATAGAAAAGAGCTGCTGAATTAGGGTGTATTCCCAGTATATTTGCTGCAGATCTTGCCGTTACTTCCAGGACAAAGAATTCTAAAAGTCTTGTCTGAGTATTTTTTCGTTAATCTACAATGACTTAAGCCCACTTTCTAAGTATATCATCGCGCTTTATCTAGTACAGCCCCAAACAATAAAATGACGAATAAGGTCTAATAGCGTCCTTCGCGGATTCGGTGATTTTTGTCATACAGCGTCTCCCAGGAGGAAATCGCGGATATTGAGGTGGATAATGCCGTTTCGGCTGCGGTTTATTTCGTCCATGGACACCACATATTTGGGGTAGTTATCCGTGATACTCTCGAGGGCCGAGAATTCTCGCTCGACGGTACTTTCGTCGGCAAGAAGGTAGCAGACCTGAACATAGACAACATCTTGCCCGCGGCTTGCACGAAAGTCCACCTCGGCGTTTTTTGTTTTCCCCACGGTGACATCGTAACCACGGCGTAGAAGCTCCATATACACAATATTTTCCAGAACTTGATTGATGTCCCGCTGGTTGTTGCCGTAGATGGCTTCGCGGATGCCGTGATCCACCAGATATATTTTCTCTTGCGTGGTCAGCAGGGCTTTCCCCGCCAGGTCCTGGCGTTGCGCAAGATGCAAAAGACAGGCGGCGCGGCAATACTCGATGTAATTGTAAATGGTTTCGGTAGATATGCTGCGGCGCTGGTTTTTCAGGTATTTCACCAGGGATGTGGCTGAAAAGGTGTTGCCAATATTCGCGATAAAATACAGCACTAAGCGGCGGAGCTGGGCGATATCACGAATGGCGTTGCGCTGCGCGATATCTTTAAGAATCGTTGAATCAAAGATATCGTTCAGATACTGGTTTGCGTCGGCATCGGTGAAAGGATAGTTGTACAGGAAGGGAAAACCGCCCCTGCGGAGGTAGAGTTTAAAGGCATCTTCCGGCCGGATTTCCCTGCCGCCCTGCTGGGACAAGAGCGTTACGACTTCGGCGAACGAAAAGGGATACACCCGAATTTCCACATATCGTCCAGCCAGATAGGTTGCCAATTCACTGGAGAGCATGCGGGCATTGGAGCCGGTGATGTAGATGTCGGCATCGGTATCCACGAGCAGCGCATTGACGAGGGTTTCCCAGCCTGAGAGTTCCTGGATTTCGTCAAAAAAAAGATAGAGCCGTCCCGGACCACACCGTTGTTGCTGCTCATGGACCGCTTCGAGAACGGACGCGGTACTGCGGATCCGGCTATCGGCAGCGGATTCAAAGTTCAGGGCGAGGATGCACTCCGGTCCGACACCCTGCTGGCGAAGCTCATCCTGAACAAGCTGTAAAAGCACCGATTTACCGCAACGGCGGATCCCGGTAAATACCTTGACCACCGGGGTATTCATGAAGGGACGGATCTTTTTCAGATATAGTTCACGTTGGATCATGCTCTAATAGTAATTCAAGTATATCGAAAAAACAATGGTAATTTTATTAATTTTTTCGATATGGCGAAATTTTCGTTTGATAGCCACAGTATAATGAGCCGCGAAAACTGGACAGGAATAGAGAGATCATAAGGTGGACCGCTCCTCCTTGCAGAATGGAAAGAAGGAGTTAGCTATGAGAAAGCGGTACGACAAAGAATTCAAGGCCAAGGTAGCCGTGGAAGCCCTCAAGGGCGACAAGACATTACAGGAATTGGCAATTACCTATTCGGTTCATCCGAATATGATCGCGCTCTGGAAAAGGCAGCTTCTGGAGCATGCATCGATGCTCTTTGAAAAAGAAGGGAAGGATAAGGCCTCAGAAGAGGCGGAGCGGCAGAAGGGTGAGCTATTTAAGCAAATAGGCCAACTTCAGGTTGAGAACGAGTTTCTAAAAAAATACAAACAACTGTACGGGACAGATCCGAAATGGTAGAAGCCGATCATCCTGAGCTCTCAATAGCGCAAGCAATACAGGATTCTGGGGATCAGTAGATCATCCTACTACTACGAGCCTAAGGAGGTTCCTGAAGATCCAGAATTGGCCATTTTAGAAGCGATTCTTGAGGTTCTGAAAGAAAAGCCATTCTACGGTTACAGGAGAATCGCCAGGGAAGTTGGTTACATGGGCGTTACGCGAAAGCAAATTGTCAATGCCGATTTACATTTGCCGGTTTTCGCCTGAACTGACCCCCTGCAAGTGGACACAAGAGGGGGTATAGAATGAAGTACCGTAAGATCGAGAGGAGGCCCATGAAGTATCCTCTGGAACTCAAGATGAAGGTACTCAAGGATTATTTCGATGGCGTAGATGGCATCCGCGGTCTGGAGCGAACCTATGGCATTAAGCACCAGCTGATCCTTTGTTGGATCAAGAACTGTGGAGACCCTCCTGGATTTATTCGGCCATCAAAAGAAACAAAGGAAGCCTGTTTACACCTCCACGAACCTCCAGCATTTCAAGATCCGCGAAAAGAGCTGGAATATCTCCGAATTCCTCCCATGTTGCAAGTCTTTCTTATTTCAGATTATACGTTACCCTCATTCCATGCTGCAATGCCGAAAAACCCCGCTTCGGTACCGCGAAGATCTGCGAAGAGTCTGCTCCACCTTCGCCATCAGAACGGCCCGAACCGGATCGCCACCGCCAGCGCGAGAAAGGCCGAGGTGACCGCGAGGATAATGAGTTGCGGTATCGCAGGGACTAGGATGATAGCACCCTACCACCCCTTCTTTAGCAGCTCCAGCTTCTCATGCCGGTTGAGCACCTGGGAGCAAGTTTCCCAATCGGTGACGCGCTGCAGTGTACCGTAGCGTTCGTCGAAGGGATTGCGCACCGGCAGGCGGTCGAGCTCCTGGCGGGCTTTTTCGACTTCGCCGAGGGCGACATCGATCCAGACGTCTTCCAGCACGTCGGGAATCTGACCGAAGAGCCGGTAGATTTCCTGCAGTCGGCCAGCAAGCACTTGGTGCACGCGGTCCTCAACCGAGTCCTTGTACCGCAGATTGAGTATCTTCACCGATGCCCGCTTCTGTCCTATCCGCTGGATGCGCCCCTTGCGTTGCTCAAGCTTGGTAGGGTTCCATGGCAGGTCGATGTTGATGAGTGTTCCCAGCGCCTGCAGGTTGAGGCCCTCGCTCGCGGCGTCCGTGCCGATGAGGATGGTCAGCTCGTGGCGCCCGACCATCTGCTTAAGCTCTTCACGCTCCTTGCGCAGCTCACGTCCATCCTGAAGCAGCATGGATTTGCCCGAGCCTGCGTAGAGCCCGATGGGCTGGCCCGGGAACGCGGTGGCGATTTTCTTGGCTACCCAGGAGGCCGTGTCGTAGTACTGCGAGAAGACCACGCAGCCTTCCTGTCCCCAGCCCTCATCCTTCAGGTAATGCAGCACGACGTCCCATTTGGGGTCTTCTTCCGTAGCCGTATCGAGGAGCTTGGCGCAACGCACGAGGATTTCCTGCTCTTCATGCGTAAAGGGATAGAGCTCAGACAGGGTATCTGCCTGCGCATCCGCATCCTGTACGCCCTCCTGATCTTCATCATCTTCCGCTACCTGGCCAAGCGTTTTCGCAAGCATGGCATCGACGGTCCGTCTGCCAGCTTCGATCGAGCTGCCGATGCGCCGCAATAGGAGCGTTTTCAAAAAGCCCGCAGCTCGAATGCGCCGAGAGAGGGCCTGGCAGAAGTGCTCGGCTTCCTCGTAGGCGTCTGCCATGTAGCCAGTAAGGGGAATGGGGTCATCTTCACCAAAGAGCTCTACACCGATCGGCGTAAGATAGGGCTCGTGCGTATCGGGGTTGATGGTCGACTCGAGGTAGCTTCTGGTGCGGCGTACGATACTGCGCACAAAGGGGAGGTGTTGGTCGAAGAACACCGTGCACAGGCTCACTGCCCGAGTTCGTGAAGCGGGCCGCAATTCATGGAACGAAGCCTTGCAGACTGCATCATGTTCCGTCATCTGGGTATCCATCCGAAGCGCCTTCGCATGGGGGCTTTCCCATGAGGGCGGGAAGGGATTCTTTACCCATGGCCATACTTCTGACGCCTCCTGAGGCGGTTCCCGTATCCCCAGCATGGCCGGGATCGCCTGTTCGGGATTGAGCCAGATGCTGCCAATCTCGCCGAGCACATGCGGATTATTCTGGCTCAGCAAGAAAAGCAGGTCCCATGCCTCGATGGGATGGAGCTGCACCGGTGTGGCGGTGGCAAACAGCATACTCTCGGTGCGGGAGGCGAGCTTGTACAGGAAGGCATAGAGCCTGTTGCATTCAGTGTCGGGATTGCGGATGGCAGGCCCGTATTCATCCGGCGCGGGGAGCTTGCGCCGTCGTGCCCGGTGGGCTTCGTCCACAACGACGCAGGACCAGTCGCGCTCAAGGAGGCAGTGCAGCGATTCAGGACTGTGCACCACTAGCCCTTGAGACACAAGGCCAATTTTCCGCGGGCATGCGAGGAGCGGTTCGCTTGTCGCTGCCGGGTACACAAAGCCTGTCTCATCGACCCAGGATGAGCCGTTCCAGCGCGCGCTGGGCACCTGCAAAAGGTCCCACAGTTCCACCTGCCACTGTTCCATCAGCGTTTTGGGCAGAATCGCCAGCACCGGCTTGTCGGAAGTGAGCGCAATGAGCTGAGCGACCATGCCGAGCTGCACGGTTTTGCCGAGCCCGACCTGGTCTGCCAGGATAAAACGCGCTCCGTGTGCCTGATGCGCGCGCCAGGCAAGGCTCACAAAGTACTGCTGGTGCGGCCAGAGTCCAAATTGCTCTCGATACACCGGCGATTCAATCGCGACAGAAGCGGCTTCTGGCTTTTCTCGCCACTCGTCGATCGCTACTTCCGTGCGATGCGCAAGGCGCTCTACCTCCTTGGCGATCGCCTGGGTCAGCGGCATGGCCAGTGGATGGTGCCAAAGGCGATCAAACTCCGCCTGCACCCAGTCGCAGGCCTCGGGGCTGTCGTCTTCCCACATAAGTTCGTAGTTGAGTGTCCATGCGGCGAGCGTCTCATTGGCACTGCCTAAAAAGCTCGTGCGCCTGCCGTCGGCATAGGTGATAACGCCCGCCTTCCCGTGGATGAGGCCGAAGACATCGTCGGGGAGCACCCGCACCTCAAGCCGCGCGCGCCCTTCCCCTCGCAGGAGGCGCACGAGCCGCTCGAGCCGCTCAGTGCCGCTTTGGGCCAGCTCTTCTGGATCGTGCTTGAAGAATGACAGCCGTTGTGCCTGTTCGCGGGCTGCCGCGGAGGCTGCCTCAATGTCCTGCTGCCTGATATCGGAATTGCAGACGATGCGGATGCTCCCACGCACCTGTTCGAAGGCTTCACCCGCCAGTTCGAAGAGCGAGCTGTCAAAATAGCCGGCAATCCGGTCATAGCGCACCGCGCCTTGAAGCCGCGAGGCGAGGAACTGGGTGCCTGGCTGACTTCGGCTGCGCTGGAAGACATGGCGCTGGATCATGGCTGGAGCCTCTTTCGAACATATTTCTGGTGCGAACTTCTTGGTCTGTCGGGGTAGAGTAATTCAAGTTGCCCAGAATTCAGGAGTGGCGTTAAAATAGTCACCCGAAAGTTTTCTCTATCTTTGAGTCCCAGCATATCTTGTATTTCTTTTCTTGTCCTTGGAATCTCACAGAATTCAAGGACTGCTGCAAATCTTCTCTGGGTTTCCTCCGAGGTGACTTGCTGGGTGACTTGCTGGGTGACTTGCTGGGTGACTTGCTGGGTAGCTTGCACCGGTGCAAGGTACACCGTCACCGAAAAGATGTCGGACTCGCGGACCGTAAAGCTTCCCTGTGGCGCGTAGCGCGGCAGATATTTCTTGACATTCATGAGCCCTGAGCCGATTTCCTCCACCCAGCCGAGCTGCAGGAACATTTTCGAGATGAGCGGGTTTTTCTGGAACGGCACGATGGTGTCAGGATCGAAGTTGCCGCCCCAGTGCGGAATGGTGGGGTTGGAGAATTCCACGCGATCCTGGTAGATGAGGATGCGCGCCACATCAGCCTTGGTATATTCCCTGTGAACGAGCAGGTTCGCAACGAGCTCCCGGAATATTTTGTCCCGGAGGCTTATGCGCACATCGCGCTCCATATAGAAGGGATCGGGCAGGTGGCGCTCGATGAATTCCATGAGCCGAAGGTAGGCTTCCACGATGTTGGTGCGCACAAGAAGGCGGTCGTCGTACCGATCGACATCCTGTCGCCTTAGGAGCGCATCGATCTTGAAGTAGGGCATGAGCTGAGTCAGCGTATCTTCCGTGCCGAATAGCACGACTGCCGCCAGACAGAGCGATTCCTGCCCCGTTGTAGAGTCGCGCACAAGGAGCCCCGCTTTGCGCAGGAATTGCGCGGTATCGAGGGTGAGCCAAGGGTGCCCTGGCTGCACGCTGCCGATTCGATTGCGCACTCTCTGGAGGGTGTCGGCATCCAGGGCATCGAGGGTGAGGTGCGGGTAGGTCCGAGTCTCGGAGTAGACCATCCGCTTGCGGTTGACGATTCGGGCAATGCCCTCCGGATCGCTGACCTTGAAGTCTCCATCCGCGCCGCGATCGTAGACCACGCCTCTGAGCTGATGCGTCTGCGAGCTTTCTGGCACCTGGATGTGCACAATCCACTGGCCCTGGTACTGCAGTTTTTGCGGATAAACGAGGTAGGGTGGCGAAAAAAGATTCCCGTTGCTGGTGGCGCTCGCGATGTCCGCACAGATCTGGTCGACGGTGTCATCAGGAACACCGAGGACAGTGCCGTCATCCGCAACGCCCAGGAGGATATCCCCACCGCGATGGTTCAGAAAGGCGCAGATGGTCTCATACACCGAGGATGGCACACCATTCGCTGCCTTCTTGAATTCCACCGTCTCCCGCTCGCGTGTGGTGAGGAGCTGGCTCAGCCGCTCTGGCGTCATCGTGCCCCCACGTAGTCGTTGCGCACAAGCCCTGCAAGGAGGGAAGCTGCTTCGGCATCGCGCTTCCAGTGCGGCAGGGCGCTCAAGGTTCCTGCCATGGCAAAAAATTCAAGAAGGTTAAGGATGTCCTCGCGCCTGCCCCAGTAGTCGGGCAGCTCTGCCTTGAGGTAGTTGAGCCCTTCCTTGGGGTTGTCGGTGCGCACGCTCTCATGAATGGCAAACAAAAGCTGCCGCACGAGGCTCCGTGCAAAGCTGCCCATCCCCCCATCGTTACCGTTGGCACTCGAAAGCCCCAGGCGCTTGAATTCGGTCGGGGTCTTGAAGCGTGCGCTGTTTGCCTGCGTCTCTCCGAGCATGAAGCGATATTCCTGCACGCCAAAGCCCCGCGCCAGCTCCTGATAGGCACCCTGCCGGCACTCGCCGTGGCGCTCGAGTTCGAGCCCTGCGCAATAGAGCCGTTCCAGTGCCTCAAGATTGCGCCAGGTATAGGCGGAAATCCCCCTCGGAATGCGGTAGTTCGTGGCGATGTGCACGGCGCGGTCGATGATCTGCTCAAAGGCGCTCTCTTCGTTCTTTTTGCGGACCCGGAACAGCTCGTGCTCGATATCCATGTCCTCGATGCGGTCGTAGGAGGTGAGCACCCGGAGCGCCGCGGCATAGGCGGCAAGCTGGTAGTCCGTGTCGCCGAATTGCGGCTGCAGCGTATCGTCGATGCGCTGCATGACATCGAGCTGGTGGCGGACCTCGTCGTCCACTTCGGGATAGAGCTCATCGAGCCAGACGCGGCGGGATGCGCCCCGCTTGCGGAGTACGAGGCACACCGTACTCTGCACATAATTGCCTTCACTAAAACTCTTTGTTGTTTCTGTTCCAATTGTCCACGCTGCAGTAACACGTAGGCCAGCAGCCCAGAGGATCATACTGAGATCAGCCCAGACCCCTGCATCCTGATGGGTGAACATGACGAGCTGCAGGCCATCGTCGGGCATGTGCGCGGCAAGGTTGCGGTAGATGTCCACCATGCTCTTTTTAAAGTCTATATCTTCTCCCCGCACGGCAAGCGCGGCGCGGCTCGAGGCATACCAGTCCGGAAAGAGGCGCGGCAGGTGTTTTTCATACCAGGCGAGGAAGAAGTCCGCAAGCTCGTGGTAGTTGACGGCGTCAGCGTAGGGAGGATCGGTGACCCAGAGGTCGGCAGTGTAGGTGACATCGCGCGCGTCCAAGGGAAGAATGATAGGTTTAAATTTAATTCTATAATGAGTATTAAGATGGTTTTTAATATATAACTTAGCAGTTTCTAATGTGCACAATCCTCTTACAGAATAATTATAAATTGTATTTAGCGCTTGATTTAAAAATGTGTTTTTTCCCCCCCCTATTCCACCGCTTTGAGAAGATAACCATACACTCATTCGACTATTCCAATCGCCTAGTCTTCCCAACTCCAAAATTAAATTTTCATGATTGACAATATTCTTTGATATTTCCCCATGCACCAACAGCTGCCGCGGATTGAACAGATGATGCCAGTGCGTCCAGCCGCGCTCGCGGAAGAGTCGGCTAGTCTCAACGCCCTCAGGAATCTTCATCGACGGGATGTACCCCTTCGCCTGCCACTCGGCAAAGCGTTCCTTAAGCAGGGCCAGCACCTTTGCTTCGCGCGCAAGGTCCGCACCGGTCACTGCCTTGTAGACGCGCTCGCCCGAGGGAGTGACCCAGCGGACACAGTACAGCCGTTCGTGAAAGACATCGTCGGGGCGGGGCACAAGGTCTTCGTTCTCCCAGAGCCTGAGGCCATAGATTGTCTCACCGTTCGGGCCGCGCCGGTCACCCCGCAGGCTCGCAATCGGATAGCGCCGGCTTGGATCCTCAGGATCCACCATCGAGGAATCCTGCACGGTGCCCTTGCGGGCAGCTGCCATCTCCTTGTCGCTCGCTCCCGTGATGATGTCGATATCGTAGCCCTGGCGCGCGTCATTGCGCCGCAATTTGGCCACCACGCGGTACTTTTCGCTGATCACCCAGCTGGGTGCGAGCGGCACCCAGAGCCCGGTCGCAGGACAACGCGCCTCCACACAATAGAGGTAGGCATCGGCGCGGTTGCCCTGCCCGTCGTGTTCAATACCCCAGGCGGTGATCTGCGCATCGGCCTTCTGCCAGACTTCTTCCTGGGCGCGGCGTACCGCTTCCTGCACTTCCTTGCCGCCCCCGATGAGGTGAATGGCTCCCCAGGTGAGGAGCACGGCGACCGGATTGAGGTCGCTGCCATAGGCTTCGAGCCCAAGGCGTGCCGCCTCGAAGGGTACCGAGCCGCCGCCGCAGAAGCAGTCTCCCACCCGCGCCACGTGCCCAAAGGCTTTCTCCGAAAGCTGGGCAAAGAGCTCCTGGAGGCTATTGGCAGAGGTGCCCAGGTGCGCATTGATCTCGTTCCAGGAACTGGGAGAAGGACCTTCGATTTCTTCGGGCCTGCAGCAGTAGGTGAGCTTTTCTTCATAGGGCAGGCGAGCAAAGGCGAGGGCTTCAAGGCGCTCTTTCTCTGCTTTGCTTATGCCTTTAGCCCAGCGCGCCGACTCACCCGAGCCCTCGATGTGCCCCTTGCACTCTTCGGGCTTTACAAGGCGCACAATCTCTTTGGCGGAGAGAGGCTTATTCTTGCGCTGCCAGAGGCCGTCCTCATCCATCGTGAGGATTTTGTAGAATATGTCGCGGTCCTTCTGTGGATCGTCCGAGGCGGGCATAAGGAGGCCCAAGAGGCTTGCGCGCACGAGGATAAGCGGCTTGCGGCCCCACCACTTGCCGAGGCCGGTGAGCGTCTGGCCGGAACCCGCCTTGCGCTCCTTGTAGCTCTCCGCCGAAAGGCGCGCGACGGGGAATTGCGTTTCAATGAAGGGCATGTGCGGCATGAGGATTCCTCTATTCTTTGATCATATCCATTATATTTATTTTTCCTGCAAAGACTTGCTGACCTATTGGCGACTTTCCTGTTTCAAAAATGGTTTGCCAATAATTATAGTTCTGTTTAGCACCAAATACTGTACGTGAAAGCTCTCGATTTCGCCACACGGGCAGATAATAGAATCGCTTTGTAAAAAGCTCTATCTTGTGCCACAGTTCTTCATGGAAGGGATACTGAAACAGCTTCTTATCGTTATGTACCACATTCCGCAGAATAAAGTAATTTTTTATAAGCTGATGTAGCAGCTTGAGCCAGTTATAGCATATTTCCTCTTTTGCTAATCGATAAGATGCCACATGGTCGTCAGGAATTGGCTCACCTTTCTGCAGTTGATTCTCGATCTGATTGGTACCTATTTCCGGTTGAAATTTTCCTATGTACATTTGCTCGGCAATGATATTCATCAGCCGTGTGATCTGGTCTATCTCAAGTTCGCGTGGGTTCTGGTTCTCGGCCATCTGATAATCAAGAGGCGTGTCGAGTACTTCCTGATAGATGAAGAATGAAAAGAATGTCTTTTCGATGGTGCTGTAGGAAAATGGCTTTTCTCTGCCCCTTCCTCCAAAATCGATGTAATCTAATAGCTTATTCTCAGGATTGTGGGTAATGGCATCGCGCACCGCATCAAGAATGTATCGCTTCATCTCGCGGGATTCGCCTTTGAAAAACTGAATCAGATCACTTTCTGAGAACCCATAAGAATCTTCCGGCAATTCCTTTGCTTTTCTGAATTGCTCGATTCGTTCCTGATAGAGTTCGCTCCCGAGGTGCCGCTGGACTGACTTGTCAAAGGCAACCTGCTTGAGTGTGGTGCCTGCATTGGTATTGGTGGTGAGAAGTATGTCGAGATCAGGGTTGATGAAAATCCTTAGCGGCAGTGTTTTTGCGCCGAGCATGATTTGAGCTGCTGCCTTGTGTTGGCCATCAAATACCATAACCTTTGCCGTACTGGATTGATTGCTTTCAAGATTCACATAGGCAAGCTGTACATGGAGTTGTGGTCTTTTAAGATAGAACTCGTACACCAGCTTGCTGACGTTTGATCCTATTGGTCGAGGATTGATCTTGTAATCATGCCATAGATATTCAATGGGAAGAACCGCAAAGAAATATTTAAAATTACTGATTGGGTCGGTATAGATAGGCTGCTCGTACACCCTGGTATCACCGACCTCTGAATATGAATATTTAATGCGATCCCCTTCTATCTTCATAGAGAGATGGTAGTTAGATCCGCCATGCTGCTGAAGAATATCCTGCAGGTTGGGGCTTCGATTCTGATTCTGAAGCGCATTCTGCAGCTTCTTGAAGCGTGCAAGAATTCGTGCCACATTGAGATCAGATGCCTGTTTGGAACGGTTGCAGGAGCTGTGCACCAGCGCAAAATTGCTTTCATTATCCATTCCATTCATCTTGAGAGGAACGACATGGTCGATATCACACTCATGGCGCTGAAGGTCGAGATCGATGGCATCTTCACAGATAAAACATCGCCCGTGTTGGGCCTCATGCAGGCGCCGCATCAGATTCTCGCGTTCTTCCTGTGTCAATCGATTTAAATACGACGAACTCACATATGCTCCTTTCTATGCTTTTAATTCAGACATAATCACTGATAAATTGGGTTTTTATCCTTTGCTTATTCTTCATCCTCAAACAAGGTGGGTTCAATATGCGGACGCTTGTCGATGATGCTACTCTGGACGGGATTTTCGCAGAGGGCAAAGCGCACGGCTTTGCGCCAGCCTCGGTTGCGGCCGGTTGTGGCCTGGCCGGTGGCGGCGTTGGTCATGGTATAAAGCCACCAGCGTTCTTCAGGCGCAAGGCCGAGCCAGTTGTAAATGGCGGTCTGAATGTCGCCCAGCTGAACTTCCTCGATGGCCCACAGAAGAAGCACGAGTTCCTTGCCGAATCGTGGCGAGAGCAGTGCGGTTCCGCCGCGAGCCGGCCAGCGGCCAGTGGGAAGGCCCCGCGCGGTGAGCCTGCGGTTGAACTCGGCTTTGACCGCGTCAGCGACTTCGCGGAAGTACTCCTTCTTGATCATGACTTTGAGGTCGGGGCTGTGGGCATCGACTGCGGCGACATCCGGGGTTTCACCCTTCCAATCGAAGTGTTCGACTACCTTGACTGCGCTGGTATCCTTGGCCGAGGGTAGATGGACTGAAAAAAAATGAGTGTACTTGTCGGGATCAAAGCCAAAGCCGGGATACTGCTGCTTCACTGCTGCACCTCGCGCTCGACATCGTAGGGGATTCTGTCCCGGTTCACCCAGTCGAGGAAGTCTTGGCCGCGCTCGAAGTAGATACGCTGGACGTCCATGATGATGTTCACGCTGCCTGCGTACTGCTCAACGAGTTCACACAGGTTCTTGAGCTCTGCTCCGGTCTTTTCAAGCGGGTCGGCGGCAGTATAGCTCAGTTCTTCATTCATTGAACTTGCAACATTGAAGTAGATGGTGATGCCCCGCGCGCGGCTATGGTACTCTTCAAGTCGACTTATGAGCTGCCAGGCATCCGCGGTGGGCAGGCTGTGGAATCGCTTGTTTGTCCAGATCAGCGGTTTGCTTGGATCAACCTCGAGTTGTACCGATGTGGTAATCTCACGACGCATGACCTCACTTTCAACCCCGTCTTTGCGGGCAACGGCGAGAATCAGGCGGCATCCTGAAGGAATGGGGAATGGGCCGGCGTACGGCGCACCGTTGGTTCGTGGATCTGAGCCATCGGTGGTATAGAAAATAGGTGCTTCCGGTCGAGCAATGAGCTCAAGAAAGCGTTCGCCTCCCTGCTCGTACAGACGGCTCTTGAGCGTGATCGTATTGGTCCAGGTATACGGCAGAGCCTCGCGCAGGGGATTGTCCTCGTCTCTGCAGAGGAAGGTGATTTTGAGCGCATCGGTTTCAAACGCGGCATAATTCGGCACCCTTTCGCTCGCAGTGCTGGGAGCTTGGTCGCCGTATTCATACAGCACTACGCTGCCGCCGACAGGCCGGATTTCGAGCGTCGCTTTCCCTGTCGACTCATCGCGGCTTTTTACGCGGACTATGACCGAGGTGGGCTCCATGGGGAAGGGACCTTTGCGCACGTAGTCACCTTCATCCCGCCAGACGCCAGTTTTCACCGCATAGGCTTTGACATCATCGAGCAGGCGCGGCAGGTGCAGCTGCCACTGGGGCTTGCTCGCCGCCCTGTCTTTCACATCCTTCCACCGGACCGGGTTCTGGCTGTCGAAGAGGCGCTCTTCGATTTTGGAAATCCAGGTGCCGAGGCTGCTGGTGTCGTCGCTGAATTTTCTGACACTGAGGAGCGTAGCACGAATTTGGTCTTCGCCATCATAGCGGTTGCCTTCAAAGGTGAGCCGGATGGTTTCTTTGCGGAGGCCTCCGCTGGAAGGATACACCACCATCGTATAGGTTTGCTGGATGGCGCTTCGCAGGTTGATGTTGATTCTGTCTTCGCTGTTCTTGGCTTCTGTGCGCTGCGGATCGCGCTCGGAGAGCTTTTCGGCTTCTTGTTCGGCCAGGATAGTGTGGATGGCCTTGAGCTGGGCGGCGTTGCGCAGCACCTCGTCCATGGTGTCGCGGTCGCCGGTCAGAAAGAGAATGCGATTTTTATATTCAAGATTGTCGTACAGCGTCTGAAAGTCGGGATGCAGTGGTATTTGGTCGCCGCGCGCGGGATAGGGTTCGGTCACCACGAGTGTCGTCTTGTCTGCGGTGATCTGTACTTCCTCCCATGAGGGCAGCACAAGGCAGTTCTGATAGGCATCGCCACGGCTGGGCTTGAAGAGGTCCAAGAGGTATTTGCGCAACTCTTGGAGCCTGCTTTCGTTATTGTAGGATTCGACATAGCTGTGCAGGGTTGCGGCGAGGTTGCGCACGTTCTTGAAGTAGAGTCGTCCATCGGTGGAGACGTGCAGATACCAGGCAAGGCTTGGGAGCTGCTCCAGCACATCGGTCTTAAGGTGCGAGACATCGAGACCCGGACGGCAGAGCCAGGCGATCACCTCGCTATCTCGTAGACCGAGTTCGGGGTTCTGCGCGGTCGAGAGCGATGCCACGTAGAGAAGTTTCGCCGCCTCCTGTGCAAGAGTGCCTCCCCCGAGTTTGGTATCGAGTGCTTCGGCGTGGGAGGAGCCCTTGTTGGCGATATCCACGCGCACAGCTTCGGTCAGGTTGGGATTGATGGTCGAAAACTCGTTGTAGATGTCGGGGTCATTGAGTTCAATATCGTACGGGTGGATAAGCTCTAGTGATTTTGCCTTTTCAGATTCCCAGAGATTCGCCACCACGGTGCGCATGAGGCGAAGAAGACCCCTCGTCTGCTGAAAACCGGGATTGGCTTTGAAGCGTCCATAGAGGTCCCGTAAAGCGTAGTGGAAGGGGTACGACTCCCTAAGAAGCGAGGCGAAGGAGGCAGGAGACTCGCTCGTCAGGTCCATCTGTTTTGCGCGCTCCACGGCGCTCGCATAGCGTCGGGCTACCTCATCACGAACGGAAAGATCGGGCAGCCGCTCGAACAGCCTTGTCTGAAGGATGCGGAATATCTCATCGCCCTGGGTGGCAACCGGCTCTATGGGAACGACACTTCGGTTGGTTTCATGCTTGAAGTTGTCCAGTGCCTGGTTAATGTAGCCGGTACCGTCCGCATAGGCAGTCGCTGAGAGGTCGGAAATAATGATGACGACCCTGGAGAGCTCTGTCTTCTGCGCGGCAATAAGGAGGTTGGAAAGCGCGGTCGCCGTGACCACGGCAAGGTTGGAATCGCCGATCTGTACGGATTTTGCATTGTTGAAGTAGGGCGGCAGCTCATCAAGGAGGATGACGACGGGGCGGTCTTTGAGGAGATGCACCCAACTCGACACGCCTGGGGCTTTGAGCGGTGCATAATGATCTTGGAACAGATCTTTATTCCCCAGCTGCTCGGCAAGGGCGCCCCACAGGCCATAAGGGTAGTCAGACTCACGCCCATCAAAACCAATCACGGTGTAGGGAGTGCTATCAAGATTGAAGTGGCTGCCAAGCATGGAACGGAGTGCGGGATAGCGCGCAAGGAGCCCCAGTGCGATCATGCTGTGCGTCTTGCCTCCACCCATTGCCTGCGACAAAAGATAGGCCGCAGGCTGTTCGCTCTTGCCGGAGATGCGGTCGAAAGTCTTCTGGATGAGAAGTTTCATGCCTTCGGTGACGTAGTTTTCTGCGAAAAACTGTCTGGCGGCGGATTCATCGAGGGAACCATCGAGCAGATCGCTCAGATTCAGCACTGTATCGCGCCTTTGTCGATCGAACACTGACTGGCGGGGTGTACATGTTTCAAATATCGTCATAATTTTCATTATGAGGCAGTTTTTAAGATGAGGCAAGATGGGATTCGATTTCGCAAAGCCTGTAACAAATTTAGTGTAAACGGCTATACTACAAGAAGGAGTAAGTATGGCCATTACGAAAGAAGTACTGGATGAACTCTTAAAAGAGTATCGGGGACTGGAGGATATAACCGGTCCAGAAGGGCTCTTGAAGCAACTTACTAAAGCACTGATAGAGCGAGCAATGGAAGCAGAGCTCACCGAACATGTGGGATATGAAAAACATGACCAAGGTGAAAAGCGGACCGAGAATCGAAGAAATGGGAAAAACACAAAGACCGTACGGACCGATCAGGGCCCGCTTGAGATAGCAGTTCCCCGAGACCGGGACGGAACCTTTGAACCGGCCATCATCATCGAATCAATCATTCAGAAGAATTTGCGAATGAGAAAAATCATATCAACGGCATAGAAAACTTCTGGAATCAAGCCAAACGAGTCTTAAGAAAGTACAATGGCATCGATAAGAAATACTTTCCCTTGTTTTTGAAAGAATGTGAGTTCCGTTTCAACTATGGAACACCCAAAAATCAACTCAAGGGCCTAAGGGAATGGTGTTCGATTTAAAGCCTTATCTACTACAGCCCCAAAATTTATTACATGCTCAATTTGGGTTTGGCCGATTAAACCTTCTGTATGTTTTATCTCCTCTACATTCATGATCCCAATACAGTTTTCTTATTGTTACCCAATTGTTACCCAAATTCCTGATTTCTGGTGATACACCCTGATACAGGTTGACATTTTAAAGCCTTATATTATAATAACTAAATATATCACAAGATATCCGGTGAAACAGGCAGGGATTGATTCGCAATCTATAGGTCAGGGGTTCGAATCCCCTATTCTCCATAAGAACTTAGTCTTGATATAATGGCTTTCCTTTAAAATTATCCAATTGAAAATTTATTTGATCTTTCTTTTTAAAAATATCTGC
>Ga0209506_1001739_pt1 | contig 21508 bp, 21 predicted proteins | sample AD_JPNHG2_MetaG_FD_184409 | JGI IMG/M metagenome (GOLD analysis project Ga0209506, IMG submission 184409) | Active sludge microbial communities of municipal wastewater-treating anaerobic digesters from Japan - AD_JPNHG2_MetaG (SPAdes) (version 2) | ecosystem: Engineered > Bioreactor > Anaerobic...
GAAAGCCGACCGCACCAGCCAACCCGATAAAGTTTTATTTTTTGCCGATATACATTTTTTGTTTTTTAAGAGCCAACCCACATTGCACACATTGCCAAAGCCCCACGAGCCAATGCTCCAACCAAAGCTTTGTCAAAGAGCTTGCAAAGCCAACGCACCGAGAGAAATTGTTTTAAAAAATTTGCCGACACTTAAAAAAATAAAAACGCTGACACACGAGCCGACAGAAAAGACAAAAGTAAAATGACAACGATACGGAAACTGAATAATGACAATGGTTTACAAGACTGGAAGACAGAACACCAGGCGGTAACAGGCGGTATATTTTATTGCCGAGATAGTGGGTATTTCAGCGTTTCTGCATCTAATAAACTTTCGTGTAACTTGACAGTGAAGTGCTCTGAAATCGGCAACAAAAACATACCGCCAATCCGTTACCGCCAAGTGTAAAAAGACCGTGGTAATAATATAAAAAGTAACGCATTGTTAATTAAAAAAGTGTAAGTTTATATTGTGATAGAAATAGTTTTAAAACTAGCATTATGAAAATCATTATTTTCTATTCAAGTATAGGGCAAGGTCATATCAGTGCTGCTCGAGCAATTGAAAAGGATATCAAACAGATAGATACGAATGCAATTGTTGTACTAAAGGATATCCGCGAATTCATGTCCCCTTTGTGGAGAAAAATTGATGAACGACTCTATTGGTTTGTTGTGAATAGCCTTCCAAAGAGTTTTGATGCACTTTTTTGGAATTTACAGGAGGCAGGAAATAAAGCATATACATTCGCAACCCTTTCTAATGATTATCCTGATAAAGATGTTCATGATTTTATTCGTAAGCAAGCCCCTCAGGTTATTATTGCAACCCATTATGGCTCTGCACAAGTTTTGGCATGTTTAAGAGAAAAAGAACAGTTAACGGATATAAAAATCGGATGGTTACATACAGACTTCTTTGAAGGATATTTTCCTCGTATTTCAATGAGATTGGATTGTACTTTTCTGGGTCATTCCAAACTAACTTCTTGTTGGCTCAAAGCTGGAGTTCCGCAAAATTTGATTATTGAGAGTGGTATGCCGGTTAATACCATTCTCAATGATTTTTCTAAAGATGATATATTCGCCCGTTACAATCTCAAAACAACACTACCAACCATTTTGATTGCCGGGGGCAAAGAGGGCGTTTGTGATTATCAAGGAGTGATAGATGCTTTAGTTGATACTTATAATGGGTACTTACAGATTCTTGCATTATGCGGAATGAATACTCGTAAACAAAAAGCTCTTGAACAGCAAGCTCTTGCTTTACAAACCCATATTTTGGTTCATGCAGTTGGATTTATACCGCATCAAGATATTGTTGCACTTATGCATGCTTCCAATCTCTTAGTTACTAAGGCAGGAGGATTGACTCCACCTGAAGCTTTTGCAATAGGACTGCCTACCGTTTTACTTGATGTAATACATGGTCATGAGCATGAAAATGCCGTATTCTTTAAAAATCTGGGAGTGGCACTTCTTGCGATTGACGGTAAGGAAGCCGGTAATATGATAGCACAACTGCTTAATGACAATATAGCCCAGCAGGAAATGATACAAAAACAAAAGCAATTTAGCAAACGCTCTAATTTTAGTGCAATTGCTCATTTTGTTCTCGACAACACAATTAAACCCAGAAAAGCTTTACCTGATTTTGGCTCCGAATATGGTCACAAAGCAAAGGGAACACAAGAGGTTTTGGCTCAACTTGATTCGGAGATACCTGCTGATTTGGAGTTATTACTCTCTTACGCAACTTCGCAGGAGCCTGAGTTATTTGCACGCGAAAATCCGTTTGGTCATATTGCGATAAAGATAGGTTCAATTGTTTTTAGTGCAAATCACCTTGCAAACCCTGAAACAGGAGCTCCGCTCTTACAGAAGATAGAACTGGATAAATACTTATTTGGTATTGATCCACCTCCCGGAAATCAAAAACATACTAATACCTATGGTATGGCCTATGGACGAGATACAATAGGACTACGAGTAAAAGGCTTGAGTGAAAATTCGCTAAAATCAATGATATTGGAAGCAGAAAAAATTGAACAGGAGTATCAAGCCGGATTAGCTCTATGGAATTTGCGTGATTTTAATTGTGCCCATGTTGTTGCTCGAATATTGGATAGTGGTGAATGTAAGATAGAAAATCGATTGGGTGTTCGAGGTTCGTATGCAATGCCTTTTGATGTATTTGATTCGGCATTAAGACTTCTTCGAGGTAATTCTACTTTATCGGTTAATCTGGTTTCTTATAAAAAATTGATAGGTTCTCATGCAGAATACCAACATTCTCACTTTCCTCTTTCTATGGGTCAACCAATTCGTTCACTTTCCAAAGTTATGCGAAAAACGGCTATTGATACAATTGAAAAATCCGTAATTATGCAGGTTGCCAATTTTAGTGATGACCAGCTGTTTATCGAAAAACTATCGAAAGGACGTTTGAACCAAAACACAGAAAACAGAAAACAAAAAAGACTTAGCCAAGCACTTCATGAAGATTTAACTCAATTGTTTGATTTAAAGAATAAACTAAAAATTCAAGAATTAAACGAGACGTTATCTAATGCAAAAAACGCAATGGAAATAAATAATTTAATTAATCAAGTACATGAACTTACTCGTCTAGCAACTGAGCATGCAGAAGAATTTATGCCAAAACAGATGTCGAAAAAAATAAGGAATGATTTTTCAAATTATGTTAAATATTATGGAACTTTAAATGAGTCTAAGCAAATAGGAGAACAAATAAAATATTATTTTCATCTTATAGACGAATTTCATGAAAACTTGATTTCCAAAATCCAAGAAAAAGCTTCTTTTTTGAAAGAAGGAAAGAGTGATGACAATCATAACAAGAAACAGAAAAAAAATAGAAAACCTAAAGATGAAAGGGAATCTGTATGAGTATCGTGTTGTTTTTTACCTTATTAACAGCTGCTGTTTTTGGTATCCCTGTTCCAGAAGATGTAGCAATGCTGACAATAGCAATTCAAGTTAAACGTGGAGTATTATCATTTCCAATTGCATTTGGCGTATGCTGGGTAGTTTTAGTGTTTGCAGACTCCTTGCAGTTTATGCTCGGGAAATTTTTCGGAAAGCGTATTTTAGATTTTCTAAAAAAAAGAGGACTATTAAAAGATGAACGAAGAGCAACAATTGAGAGGAGACTTAGTCGTTGGGGTATTTTTGCATGTTTTGTTGCAAGGTTCATCCCAGGCGGACGTGTTCCAGTTTTCGTTTTAGCAGGTAATATTGGAATTAATCTTCCTGCATTCTTGATGGTCGATATCATATCAACCGCTATTTTAGTTTCGTTTTGGTTATTGAGCGGTAATTACATTTACGATTTGATAAGGCTTTATTTCCATTTTTGAAATCATAGTAAAGCTTAAGTTCAGTGAAAATATGTATAAAATAAAAACACAAACAGATAAAATAATGAAATAAAGACAGCAAAATAGAACACCAGGCGGTAACAACACCTATGTATTATTGCCGAAAAATACTAACTTTGAGCGGTTTAGCACGCTTGTTAAGTTTGTTTCGGCTGATAGAATGCGGTTCACGAAATCGGCAACAAATACATAGCTGCAAAACGTTAGGCGAAATTGCCCGAAACCCTTAAAATGAAGTGTAATGATGACGGAATTGATATTAGGACTGATAGGTGTGGTGATTGGCAGCATAATTACATACTTATTTTCAATAAGGCTTTTAAGAAAACAATTAGAGAGTCAGCAGGCTTACGACTTTGTATCAAAAAATTATCTGCCATTGTTGAGTGCAATAAAAGAATACAAATCTACCATAGGAATGTGGGCAATGATAAAAACAAATAATCAGAATAGGTCTTCTCTTTCAGAAGAAGAGGCTTTGAAAATATGTGGTGAAGCCACCAAATTCCTTAGGGAAGCAATAGAGAGTTTTATAAAAAGTGGTATGTGCTTAATTATCAGAAATATTGACAAACAACTTGGTGAAGACATTTTTGCTTTTCAAGAAATGCGCATATGGAATCCAAGATTTAAGGTACCTGAGAGCATCACAGAATCTAATATATACCTCGATCCTCATTTTCTTGATGAGCTGGACGGGAGGCTTTCAAAATTGTCCATTCCGGAACTTGTAGCAGAATATCAAAATGTGATGAAAAAAGGTTTTAAACCAAAAGGAGGATCATAATATGTTGGCTTCGGGCGGAACGCTTCGTCGCTTCGCTCCTCGCCATCACTTCGTTCGGGTCATATAACACGGCCTATACGGCTCACTTCGTTCGCCCAAATTTTGACTTCATCAAAACTTCGCATAGCCCGATACCATTATACGCAATCGGACTTCGGCGAATAAAAGAACGTAGGAGGTTTAAATCATAGCAAAATTAGAAAAACTGATAAGCCTGTAAGTGTGCTTCTTGAAGAACTTGGAGAAGGAGCACTAGGATTGCCAGAAATACAAAGAAGTTATGTATGGAATAGGCCACAAGCCAGAGACTTGATAGATTCTCTATACCGTGAATACCCATCGGGACTTATTCTTCTATGGAAACCAAAAGAGCTACCTGAACTACGAGATACAGCTCTTGTCGAGAATAGCAAAAAAGCACCTGATTTCTTGATTTTAGACGGACAGCAAAGATTAACATCCTTAACGAAGGTATTTAGTGGAGAAATAGATGTTTATTTCAATGTTGAGGAGGAATCATTTCAGATTTATAGCCAAAAATTGAAGGCAAACCCCTTGTGGATTTCTGTAAAGTAAGTGATTAACGAAGGTGCAGTTAAAGTCTGGCGGAAACTAAAACCACAATTAAATTCGCATTCCTTGCAGGTTGATGAGTCGAAATTAGACGAATACATTGATAGATTGTCTGCTCTGGAAAAAATTAAAGAATATCACTATCCCGTCATGATTATACACACAGATGATTATGAAGAAATTACAGAATCGTTCATAAGAGTCAATTCAAGAGAAACTAGGCAAAGAGAAGCAGAATTAGCGATGGCTCAGCTCGCATTTCATTGGCCGGTAGCTTTGGTTAAGGAATTTGAAGATGCTTTGGAGGAGTATGAACAGGCAAACTACGATTTAGAAGCCCGTTTTCTGATGAGATGCTTTGTTGCTGTTAGCACTAATCAAAGCAGATCTATGTATCTGAGTGCTTTATAAAAGAAAAGCCCTACCGAACTTGAGGATATATGGAGAAGAACCAAGAAAGCTGTCGATCACACCATTAACTTCTTAAGAAACAATGCTGGAATCGAGTCGTCAGACTGGATACCTTCTATAAATGCGCTCGCCCTCCGTTTGTCAGCCTTCTATCAGGTTTCTGTGGATTGGGTAAAGGCATTTACCAATTTTGCTTCGTTCAGATTTGCAGTCACCCGCAACACCCGTTCGGCTGAGCTCACGGCCGAAGCCTTGCCATTCGCTATCACTTCCTCCCAACTCGCTGTGTACAAAAACTTTCATCTTGCGAGTAGTAGTGTATGCTCGACACATTAAAAAAGGAAGCCGTCTCAAAATTTTTTGAAACGGCCCCTTCAGTTAAACCTACACCTCTAAAAACTTACTTGACCATTATTTTTTTAATCACCTGACCAGAAGGAGAATTAACGATGAGGATGTATAAACCTGAGTTGAGGTTGGATGTTTGAATACTAAGCAAATGTTCACCCGATGACATTTCGCCCTGATTCGAAGCAAATACTACACGTCCCAGATTATCAATGACTTTGAAAGAAATATTGAGAGGTTCATCGAGAAATATTCGTAAATATACTTTATCGGAAGCTGGATTAGGATAAATGTCGTTTACGCTGAAATTCAATGGAATTTCATCGTTTATTCCAGTATTATCCCAATAAGAATCAGATAATAATGTTGAATTGGGAAGAGGCAAAAAATCAGGGGCTATGAAATTAAAAGGATCTGTGACTTCAAGACTAGCTATATCGGACAAACTATCATTTTTGAAGTTTTCTGTCATAAAGAAAGAGCGTTCGAAGTTAGAATAGAAATAATCTACCATGCCGGCTATCACATTATGACGGAAATTGAGAATACCATTGGTAGCATTTTGTTGAGTTTTATCACCATCGAGGTATAAACTCACTGGGAATCCAGTAAATACGGAATTATAAACATTGATGGCAGTATTGCGGCGCAAATGCAAGGCTCTTTTATAATTACTGTTGATTGAAGTAGTAGGATCCTGTTTAGGTCCGAATACACTGATATTAGAAAATATGGGATGAGTAATAGGAGTATTATCAGAACCCTGTCCATCGTTGTCGGATTCGAAGGCATTAGAACCCGAGCCTGGATCGGCAATCACAGGATCGCGAAGAGCTACGCCATATTGAACCATTCCACGATATCCATAGTCTGTATCGAAGTCATCGTCCCATGTACGGAAAGAGATAAGATGCTTTGCATTTACGGTACCGCCAAACCATTCGAAGGCATCATCACCACAGTAAGAAACTTGGATATAATCCAGAGTAGTGCCACTACCAACCCCACCAAGAGTGAGTCCATTGATTTCTTTATCGGGCACGAAGGGAATACCTGGAAACTCAATGCGAACATATTTTAGTATTCCTGAATTATCATTATCATTGGGATTGGCGCCACCACCATATATACTCGTAGGTCCGCCTTCTATAATAGCTTCTCCTCCTGGAACATTGATGGATGCCGTCCCACAAAGAATCACTCCACCCCAGTCGCCATACGAACGAGATCCTACGGGTTCATTAGAAGTAAACACAATGGGATTATCCACTGAACCTTCGGCTATCATACGACCACCTCTTTCTACAATTAAGGTGCCTTTGGTAGCTTTATCACCACGAATGATAGTTCCTGGTGCAATAGTTAATGTGGCTCCATTTCTAACATAAACATATCCTTTAAGCAAATAAACCGTATTGCCAGGAGAAGGAAGAAAATCAGGAGATGTGAGATCGAAAGGATCGAGTATCATTAATTCTTCATTAGTTACCAGAGTATCATTATTGCGGGACTGCGTAAGGAAATATTGACGTTCGAAGTCAGAGGCAAAAAAGGACCCCATACCCGATAATATGCAATTTTCAACTTGCAGTTCGTTGTTAGTAGCATTTGTCTGAGAAGCGGTTCCATCTATAAATAAACCGGTAGGGAAGCCTGTAAATATGGAGTTATATACACTAAGCTTGGTATTCCTGCGCAAATGCATAGCTCTTTTATAATTTGCGTTGACGGGTGTGCTTAGATTATATTTTGGCCCAAAAATGCTAACATTCGAGAAAATAGGATGAGTAACAGGTACATTCTGGCTCCCCTGTCCATCGTTGTCGGATTCGAATCCATTGGAACCCGAGCCTGGATCGGCAATATCGTTATCGCGTAGTGCTACCAAAAATTGTAATTTTCCTCTGAAGCCGTAGTCGGTATCAAAATCATCGTCCCATGTACGGAAAGAGATAAGGTGCTTTGCATTCACGGTACCACCAAACCATTCGAAGGCATCATCACCACAGTAAGAAACTTGGATATAATCCAGAGTAGTGCCACTACCAACCCCACCAAGAGTGAGTCCATTGATTTCTTTATCGGGCACAAATGGAATACCTGGGAATTCAATACGAACATATCTGAGTGTTCCAGAATTGTCGTTATCGTCGGGATTGGCGCCTCCTCCATACATACTGGTAGGTCCACCTTCGATAATAGCCTCACCTCCAGGAACATTGATGGTTGCCTTACCACAAAGAATCACACCGCCCCAGTCGCCATAAGTACGAGACCCAGCAGGCTGATTCGAAGTAAATACAATAGGATTGCTAGCCGTACCTTCGGCAATTAAACGAGCTCCTCTCTCAATGATTAAAGAACCTTTTGTTTCCTTGTCGCCACGTACTAAAGTACCAGCTTCTATGGTAAGGGTGGCCCCTTCACGAACATACAAATATCCTTTAATTAAATAAATGTGATTGGCTGTCCATGTGCTGTTCTGAGTAATTTCGCCTTCTACAATTACATCAGGTGTACCATAATCGGAAAACTGAGGCGTCCAGTTTGTCCAGCCTTCAGTCCAGTCAACAGTTCCGAAAGCACCAATATAACTTACATTTTCAAAAAAAGGATCCTGTAAATTGGAATTAATGAATGAGGCGCTTCCAAAAACAGGAGAAGAATGAGGAGCCCAAGTCGTATTACTGGAAATTTCTCCACTAATTTCCTGAGTGGCTACTGGATAATTCGTATTTTGAGGATTCCAGTTCGTCCAGCCCACAGTCCAGTCGTTAGAACCAAATGCCCCCCTAAAAGGAACATGTTCGAAAAATGGATTATCAATGTTATTCTGCGCAGTTAAAACACCGAAAAACATGAACAATCCCGCAATAGTAAAAATCAGTCTTTTCATAAATCTGTTATTTGTAATTTTTCATGGCAAAACTATTATAGGCCGATGGGGATAATATTAGGATGACTTTAAACCTACGATAAGTTATTGTTAAGTAAGTATAATTAATTAATTATCAAAAATTTAGTATTATAATTCCTCTATTCAAAATGAAAGTAATTTTGAAATTCCCTTGGCATGCATTAAACATCATGCTATAATTAAGCTAATCTTATTTAAAAATTCAACAAGCTAAAAAACCCTATTAGCTCAAAAAAAGACTAAATGAAGAAATTTGATTGAAAATGATAGTGAAATTATTCAAACTTTTTTTCTTGTACCAGTTCTCCATTCTCGTTATACATCAACCATGTGCCTGATTTCACCCCATTTTTATAATTCATAATAAATCGAAGCATTCCATTTTCGTCCCAAATTTTCCATGTACTATCTTTAAGGTCATTTAAATAGTAAGCTTCTCCAAGACGAAGACCTTTTTGGCTGAATGTTAGCCATTCACCATGTTTTTTACCCTCTTTATATGATCTCACTTCCTGAAGCTGTCCATTCTCGTAATAAAACATTGATTGACCATCTTCCAGACCGTTTCGAATGCTTCTTTCCGATTTCTTGATTCCATCAGGATAGTATTCGACATGTATACCCGTGTAAAGCATGTCATTTTTATAAAATTTTCCATCAATATAATCGAGCGTCTGAGCTTTAGTGGCAGTTAATGATAAACTAAAAAGAATCAGAATCAGATATAAATTTTTCATTGAAGTAATATATTCAAACAAATATAAACACTTTTTGAAATAAAGGATTTAGAATTTATAAGTTAATCCCAAAGAATAATACGAACCTGGCTTGGTTAAATAACTCACCTGCTGGCGTTGAACGAGGCCTTCGTTAGCCTTTTCAAATTCAATATATTGTTGATATTTAATTGGCTGATTAAGAATGTCCTGAATGCCAAATTTTATTTCAAGATGAGAACGAAAAGATTTGGAAATAGTTAAATCGATTGAATGACGCGGCATTTCGTATATATCTGGGAAATCGAGGCCCACAACCACAATTCTCTTCCCAATCACATTATAAAGCAAGTTGAAAGAAAATTCTTTTTCGTCATTTTGGTAATAAATACCTGCATTAACAATAAAAGGCGATTGTCCCATCATAGGTCGTTTATAGGAGCGGGCATAGAACTTGGCCGTGTCTACTTCAATTTCACTTTTTATGTAAGAAGCATTCATTACCAGGCTAAAATGACGAAAATTGCGAAGAAAGCCTTCCTTTTTCTCTAAATTGGCAAATGACTTTCTTATGTCGAGTTCTAATCCAGCACTATATGCACCTAAGGCATTTTGAAAGGTATAATCTCTTCCTGAACCCGAATTAATTTCGATTGTTTCGATAGGAGACATAAATTTTTTATAAAAAGCACCCAATGAAATAATTTCGGCTGCACTGGGATAAAATTCGTATCTCAAATCGAAATTATGGATTAAAGAATTTGTCAAACTATCATTGCCACGAATCACTCTTTTCAATTCGAAGTCATAATAAGCAAAAGGGGCAATTTCTCTGAATTCCGGCCTATTGATGGTCATTCCATAGGAAGCTTTTAGAACAGAGTTTTCATTGATTTGCACTGACAGGTTAGCCGAGGGGAAAAACTTAAGTTCATCATTTACATAGTGAACGGGGTCAGTGGCATTATCACTCGAATAGCTATCGAGGGTTTGTTTATTTTGTTCCATTCTCACGCCTGCATAAAAATTTAAAAGATTGAAGAGCGAAAATTTGATTCCCGAATAAGCGGCAATCAGCTGATTATCGGCTTGATAGGAATCAGAGGCATTTGTAGTTTCATCGAGCTGTATTCCCGTAGTATTGTTTATATTCTCATCTGAAAAAATACTATCAATAGATTCATAAGGAAGGTTCCAGTCGAAACTCATCATATTGGCAATGACATAACCTATATTTCTGGCTTCGAATTCTCGACTTTTATCCTCGGCATAAAAACCCAATTTTAAAGTAGGTTTAAATGAGCCGAGGGAAAAGCTTCGTTCAAAATTAGCTGCCGAAACCAGAATGTTTTCCGACATATTTTGAAAAACACGTCCAGAAAGTTCAGGAGTAGCGGCAAAAGAGAAACTAACCCCATAGTCACCATAATGAGGGCTGTTAGGGTCATCTTCGCTTCTCACTGTATGCACTCTTTTGATATCGGGATCATTCTTATCGGCATAGCTATAACCTAAAGTCCAGTTAAGTGAGGTATTCCCCCTTGACCACTGATGATGTCCACCCAATTGACCAGAATAAGTATTGCGCGACTGAAAACGCAGTTCACGTCCTCGAATGGTTTGTCCTCCATAATTATCACGTCCATTGCGGTCGATGTAAGAAAAAGTGCCAAAATGATTGAAAAGATTTCGAAACTCGATTCTTTGATTATTAGAGAAGATAATTTGCCAGTTATGTAATGCTCCAATCCTGATGTTATTTACATAGCGATTATCGTTAAAATAATAAGAAGTATCGGGATGATCATTCTGTTCATTATAAACAATAAAATCGGCCCTGAAGACTTCATCCAGATTATTTGTATTGCTGTAATTCACAGAGGTAATATTACCAATAGAGGCTTTCCCCACAATAAAACGTTGATTGAAGTTCAGTTGAAAACGTTGATCGGGGATGGCCGTACCAGCCGTAGGCGACCACATATTGTTCAAACTTTGACCTAAGCGTGTAAGTTCTTCTTTATCAGTAACATCATGTAGGTGAGCTGGAAAATCTTTTGGTAGAGATAGAAAACCATTATCTATGCCTAATAATGAAAGATTTCCCGGATGATAGAATTTAAAATCTTTAAAAGTTGTGCCTTGTCTATAGGAAGCCGTGTAACCTATTGAAATATTATTTTCATCGGTTAATGATTTGGTTGAAACCATCACTGCTGCACCGGAAAAATCTGCAGGTAGCTCGGCAGAAGCCGATTTATAAACAAGGATATTTTCTATTTGCGAACTAGGGATAACGTCAAAACTAAATGCTCTTGCATCGGATTCTGAGCTTGGTGTAGCAGCACCATTCAGCCAGACATTGTTGTAACGCTGACTTAAGCCTCTTACCATAATAAAACGGTTATCCATTAAAGTAACTCCCGGCAAACGTCGGATGACTTCCGAAGCATCCCTATCCTGTGTTCTCTGAATGGTCTGAGCTGAAATCCCATTGGCAATCACACTACTTTGTCGGATAGAACTTAGTACTGATATTTCCGTGTCGTTACGTCGGCTTGCTGTAACTGTAATCCCTTCAATAGAAGATACTTTTTCTTCTATTTCAATATTAAGAACGATAGTTTGACCCTTTGAGACCTTTACCTTCGGAATAATTTTGGTTGAATAAGAAATAAACGAGACCACCACATTATAAGTTCCTTCGGGTATATTTTTGATTTCATAGTTTCCGTCGAGATCGCTCGAAGCACCCATAGTTGTTCCTTGTAGGATTACATTAGCCCCAACAATGGTTTCATGCGTCTTCGCATCTGTAATCACCCCTTTGATAACACCCTGACCTTTTGCATCATTTAACCCTAAATAAATGGTTAATATAAATGTGAGAAAAATGGAAGCTAATAAATATTTTTGCTGCACTTGTTTATCAATTAAGTGCGGCAAAGCTACAGGCAGAGTTTTATGTTAAAGTTAAATTTTTATTACTATGTTGTAAAGCAGGCAGAATAGTTTTTAACATAAGACACATGATTAAGATGACAGATTGTTTTGGTTATGTCTCACATAAGAAAGAATTTCCACAGAAATTTCTTCTATAGATTTACGGCTGACATGAATAATATGCCACTGAGGTTGTTTGCGATAGATGTTATGTGCCCAAGCTAATTCATTTTTTACATACTCGAGGGAGGCATAATCTTCGGCATAACCATTGAGAAATTCCACACGTGTCTGACGCAATTTGCTCAGCTCAAAGGCTGAATTAGTCAAGGCAAAGACTCGTTGTGGAGGAAATTGAGAAAGTTCAGGAGGCGGCTCGATGCCCAGGATAATGGGAACATTGGCCACAAACCATCCCTTATAGGCTAAATAGATGCTCAAAGGGGTTTTAAATGAGCGACTAACACCCACAAGTACAATCTCAGCTTTTGACAATTCTTCTATGCGTTGGCCATCATCATGCGTAAAGGCAAACTGAATGGCATCTATTCTTTTAAAATATTCTTTATTTAATTGTTGATAAAGGCCTGGTGTACCAGCGGGTTGTTTTTCGAAATGGGCAGAAAGTTTCATTAACAATGGACCCATCAAATCGACTGTTTCGACTATGTAATGCCGGCAGGTGGTTTGCATATACTGGCGGCTCTGTTCGCCTACAAGACTATAAATTATCAAAGCTCCCTCTAAAGAAGCCTTTTCTACAATCTGATCAATTTGCTGCAAAGTTCTTATTTCTGGGAAAACCTCTATATCGGTTTCATCTCTCATTTCCTGAAATTGCATCATGGCAGCTTCTAAAGCATAACTTGCCGTACGGCCCGTTCCATCCGATAAAATGTAAATTTTTCGCATAGGATTTAGGTATATTCATTTTCTTTCAAATTTATGAAATGTTATCGAAAATTTTTGGTTCAACATTATTAGCCGAAATTCACGATGCTTTCGAGGTAGATTTCTCCGTAATCTTTCTAAAAACATGGCTTATTAGATTGTAAAAATATTTGCCTAAAGGATAATCGGAAATACTAACCCAAAATTTCAAATCAGAAATGAGATGGCGATAAGTAAACAAATAAATGGGTTAATACCAACTTTAATCTACAATTATCCATGAGAAAATTTACGAATGTTTGCGATAACCAGTTCTCTCACCGGTTAATCCTGATTATTTCGACGCATATTTACGGGGACTTTCCCCAAAAAATAAATTGGTGAAAATTGAAGAAGAGGTAAATGAAGGCAGGGCGTTAACAAGAAGATTAATAGTTCTCGAAGCGTTCCATATCGCGTTTCTGGTCTTTTTGCTTAATACTTTCGCGCTTGTCGAAGCTATGTTTGCCTTTGGCCAAAGCAATTTCGAGTTTAGCAAAACCTTTTTCGTTGATAAATAAACGTGTAGGGATGATAGTAAATCCCTTTTCTTTCACTTTGGTTTGAAGCCGTTTTAATTCTCTTTTGGTAAGCAACAATTTCCTGGGTCGCTTGGGGTCATGATTGTAATGAGTGCCTAATTCATATTCCGAGATATGCATATTTAATACGTACAATTCATTACCTTCGAAGCTGCAATAAGCATCAGTAAGATTTGCTTTACCAGCCCTAATGGATTTGATTTCGGTACCTGTAAGCTGTATTCCAGCTACATAAGTTTCGATGAGGAAATATTCAAATCCTGCCTTGCGGTTTTTAATATTAATATCTGATTTACGTCTCATTTGTGGCAAAATTAGCCAAAATGTAATTAGTCTGCCAGCTTGCTGAATCGAAAGAATGCCTCAGGAAATATAATAAATATTGTCCATTCGATTTTTCTTTATAGTTTTGCGGTTAAATTATAAAGAATAAATTGCATTGAATGCACGAAGCAAGGACAAAACTTCAGCCCTTGTTTTTTTGTTTTGGAGTAAAGCGAATATTAAATGGCATTTCATTTTTAAAAAATTTATATGGATAAATTAGCAGTAATAGCTTTTGGAGGTAATGCTCTTTTAAGAGGAGATCAAAAAGGGACTATCGATGAGCAGGAAGCAAATGTTTATGAAACATGTTCATATTTAGTGCCTCTTATCAAGCAGGGATATAATTTTGTGATTGGACATGGCAACGGGCCTCAGGTGGGAAATGTTTTACTTCAGCATCAAGCAGGAGAGAAAATGTTTGGCATTCCGGCTCAACCCATCGATTTTTGCGTTGCAGAAACCCAAGGTTCTATCGGATATATGATTGAACAGCAACTTCGTAATGTACTTATTAAGGAGCATCTCGAGCGTGATATACTAACCATAATTACAGAAGTCATTGTCGATAAAAATGATCCAGCTTTTCAAAATCCGACAAAACCAGTAGGTCCTTTTTACACCAAAGAAGAAGCTAAGAAGATGGAAGCCGAAACTGGTGCAAAGTTTCAGGAAGACCCGAGAGGAAGAGGTTGGCGTAAAGTAGTAGCTTCACCCAGACCCTTACAGATTAACAATGTAAGATCTATCGAAAAACTGGCACGTGATGGACAAATTATTATAGCAGTGGGAGGAGGAGGTATTCCGGTTTTTTGGGTAGAATCGAATAAACTTCAGGGAATAGATGCAGTAATAGATAAGGATCTTGCTTCTTCTTTATTGGCCATAGAGATAAAGGCTGACATGTTTATCATTTTGACCGATATTCCAAAAGTTTTCACCAATTTTCATAAACCAGACGAAAAAGCATTGGACAGGATGAGTGTAGCCGAAGCAAAGAAATTTCTTGCTGAGAATCATTTTTCAGAAGGAAGCATGGCACCTAAGGTAAGAGCATGTATTCAATTCTGCGAAAAAACCGGGAAAGAAGCTCTTATCACCATGGCTAACGAATTAGGAAAATCAGGCGCTGGAACTATTATTTATGCTGAATAACATCAATTTTTTAAAATAAAATTTTTAAGGAGAAACAGATATGTCTTACAATTTAAGGAACCGAAGTTTTTTAAAACTTCTTGATTTTAGCCCCGAAGAGATCAAGTTTTTGCTCCGTCTTTCACAAGATTTGAAAAGGGCAAAATATGCTGGAACAGAGAAGCAGCTTTTAAAGGGAAAGAATATTGTTCTTTTATTCGAGAAAGATTCAACGCGTACACGTTGTGCCTTTGAAGTAGCCGCATTAGATCAGGGTGCCCATGTTACTTACATTGGGCCCTCGGGTTCTCAAATAGGGAAAAAGGAATCCATGAAGGATACAGCAAGAGTTTTAGGCAGATTGTATGATGGGATTGAATATAGAGGTTATTCACAAGAGATTGTAGAAACATTGGCAAAATACTCTGGAGTTCCTGTATGGAATGGATTAACCAATGAATTTCATCCTACTCAAGTTTTGGCAGATTTACTTACCATGATGGAGCATTCTGACAAACCGTTGAATCAGATTTCGTTTGCCTATTGTGGAGATGCCAGAAATAATATGGGTAATTCTCTTATGGTTGGTGCAGCAAAGATGGGAATGGATTTCAGAGCGGTTGCTCCTAAAAAATTATGGCAAAATGAAGAATTGGTTAGTAGCTGTCAGAAAATTGCTCAACAGACTGGAGGTAGAATTACCCTAACCGAAAGCGTAGATGAAGGAGTGGCAGGAGTAGATTTTCTTTATACTGATGTGTGGGTTTCGATGGGAGAGCCAGCTGAAGTTTGGGCCGAGAGAATTCATTTACTCAAACCCTATCAGATCAATAGGGATTTGGTACAAAAAACAGGCAATCCCCATGTTAAATTCCTTCATTGCCTGCCCTCGTTTCATAACCGCGAAACCAGCATAGGTGAAGAAATTTATCAAAAATTTGGATTGGAGAGTATGGAAGTTACGGATGAGATTTTCGAATCGCCAATGTCGTTAGTATTTGAGGAAGCCGAGAATCGACTTCATACCATAAAGGCAGTCATGGTAGCCACTTTAGGGTCATAGATGAAATAAAAAATACAGCTCATTTTTTTGGATAGTTTTGCAATACGAAACCCGTTCCGATTGAATGGTAACGGGTTTTTTATTTAGGGGAAAAGGAAAGATTAGGAGCTATCAAGCAGGTAGGAGCATTACTCTCCCATCCTCTCACACCACCCTGCATGCTCTCGCACCAAGCAGTTTCTCCTATTGGTGTAATGTTTCGTAATTTAATGATAAGCCGTATCAACTAAGTTATTGAACCAGGCTGTTCCCATACCTCATGGGCTTGAGGATTGCCTGATTTACTGTAAACGGTTACGGTTGGTTTTGGGGCACTTCGCAATCCATGACTCACTCATCCTCTATTTGCCAGCCTTCTATCAGGTTTCTGTGGATTGGGTAAAGGGCATTTACCAATTTTGCTTCGTTCAGATTTGCAGACACCCTCAACACCAGTTCGGCTGAGCTCACGGCCGAAGCCTTGCCATTTGCTATCACTTCCTCCCAACCTGGTGTGCAAGAACTATTATCATACAAGAGGTAGTGGATGCCCGACATACAAATTACTAAAACATTCGTAAACGCAACTATTTTTATTAAAAAAATAATAGTTTATCATATTGATATCATGTAATTTATCATCCAATATCCAGCATAAACCCGAAAGTGGTTTACGCAAGTTTGATATTTTGTATTTACAAATGTTTTATATTCGTTGCGTAAATAAGACGTTATGGGCAAGTTTAAAAGACGACATAGCGGACACGGACAGACACGAGAACCGCCAAATGTTTTTAACGACAGTTAATAAAACTGACGACCAATTAATTTTACAAAGTGGAGACTTGCGACCACCCAAAAAAACGGGGCGACACCGAAAAGCCAAACGAGTAGGACAAACAAAAAATAAATTAAATAATGAATACAGCAAGTAAAACAATAGGCATAATTGCCCTAATCTTAATGATAATTGGATTAATCCCATTACTAGGTTGGATAAACTGGTTCGTGATAATTCTAACCATCATTGGACTTATTGTCGGGATTTTCGGAAAAAATAATGGAGGAATGATATTAAATGGAATTGTCCTAATTGTATCAGCATTACGCCTAATAGTAGGCGGTGGAATTTTTTAAACAAAATAACTATGGCTGCTAACGCAGCCATAGTTTTAATCATTCAAACAATGAACAAACTAATAATTTACCTAACAATAATCACTACATTTTCTTCTTGCAAATTCTTTCAGTCCGACCAAGACAAAGCAATTGAACTTGTGCAACAAGCAAAAGCTATAGAACGAAGCACAGAAGGAACTTGGCTTGACTACGCAAATAAAAGAGCAGAGGACGAACCCAATGTAAAACATTTTTGGAAAGCAGACGAAACAGACGAGAAAGGTGTTTTTCTTGTTTCATTTCAGGACTCTGCTGGCTGGGGCGTTAGATGGGAAGCTATACTAAAAGAAAAAATTGTAAAAATGGTAACAGGTAACGATTACTTGTGTATGAAATATAATCTTTCAAGGTTTGACCCCGAAATGCTTTTTGAAATTTCCAACATAACACTTGACACTTTAAAAGTTGAAGGCGATAAACTGGAACAAGGTTTTTGGGAAAGTTTATTCTCATCTCCGAAATATAAAAATGTGGTTGTGTATAGGTTTCAAGCTGATGTTACAAACAACACCGATAAATATATTACTGACGCAACTATAAACGGAAAACTTAAATTAATTTTTAAGGAAAAAACTATAATTGGGGCAAGCGGTTCTTCTTCATTTAATTCTTCAATTTCTAAATCAAAACCGTGGGGACCAAAAGAAGTAAAAACAATTTCACTTCGGACAAAAGACATTGATAAAGTATATCTCAACTACACACCCGAATACACCGTTTTTGAATTAAACTTAGAAGCGGAAGACCCAATCGGATTTTCCTATAACAAAAATATTTGGGAAAATAACCTAAGTAGAGAATGGGCTAATTTTACAAGCCAACTTAAAGACACAACTAAACAACAATAAAAAATCAATTATGTTTAAAGAACAAGACAGAGTGCGGTTTATAGACGCAGAAAAAGACAAACAGTTTGGAGTATTGACTATTCAAAACATCAAAGGACGGACAGTAACATTTATTATTGGCGACCCTTATTTAGCTCAAGGTATAGACAACGCTGACATTTCTGAATTAAAACTTGCGGAATAAAACCAGCCCATAACAGCACCTACAAGAAATTGGCGGTTCAGTGCTCCGCAGACACATTTGTGGTTAATCAAAGTTTGGTTCTCCGCATCAACATTTGTGGTAAAAATCGCCAACTTCTTGTAGCTGCAAAACGTTAGCCGTCACCCTAAAAGACGACATCACCAAAAATAAACCGATTTAAATTTTGCAGACTTTGACAGCAAAGAATCAAACTTATTTGTAAATTTGCCAAAATTGTCAAGGCGAAATTTTCAAGAAAATGAAAGAAACATTCGGAGAATACATTCACAAACTAAGGGCAGACAACGGTTTGACACTGACCAAACTTGCAGCAGCTTTGGACATTGACCAATCAACACTTTCCAAAATTGAAAACGGAAAAAGAAATGTGCCAGTGGACGTTTTACCGAAGCTTTTAAAAATTTTTGACCTTGACCTTAAACAATTGGAACACGAATATTTCAGTGAGAAAATTGCTGAAATAATCTATCCCCAAGAAGAACCAAGCCAGCTTTTAAAAGCGGCTGAAGAAAAGGCAAAGTATATGCGAATCAAAAATCTACAACAAGGTAAAATAAACTTTTAGGCTATGATAAAATATTCAAAACTTCGGGACAAGCTAAAAGTTGAAACCTTAAATGGTAATGCAGAAGATTTAGCTTTTTTCACGCACTACCTACATAACTATACTAATGGAGTTTCAAAATCTTTTGAAAAAAGAGCAAAAGAATACTTTGAAACAATTAATGAAGAATTAAACATTGTTGCAGAGCCTGAATTACAGGCAATGCTACCAATAAAATGGGACATTCCTTTTCCTGCTCCTGAGAACCCTGAATTTACTTTTATTGACCTTTTCGCAGGAATTGGCGGTTTTAGAATACCATTACAAGAACTTGGCGGTAAATGTGTTTTTTCATCGGAGTTCAACTATCACGCACAAAGAGCATATGAATACAACTTTGGTGAAGTTCCATTTGGCGACATTACAAAACTAAATTTAGACATTGTTCCAAAGCACGATATTCTTTGTGCAGGATTTCCTTGCCAACCTTTCAGTATTTCGGGAAAAATGAAAGGCTTTGAAGATACACGGGGAACATTGATTTATCACGTTTTTGAACTTATTGAAAAACGTCAACCTAAAGTTGTATTCCTCGAAAATGTTAAGCACTTAGTTTACCATGATAATAAAAGAACACTTTCAACAATAGTTCAGCATCTTGAAGAATTAGGCTATGTTGTTTCAAATAAGGTATTAAATGCATCTGACTTTGGTTTACCACAAAACAGAGAACGCATAATTATTATTGGACACAAGGAAACCAAATTTGACTTTGCAAAAATCAAAAAGAAATCAAAACCTGCACTTAAAGACTTTTTAGATAAAGAGAATGAGTTTGAATATTTGGACGAACCATATACTATTTTGGACGACCAAAAAATGCAGGATTCGGGTTTGGTATTTGCAGGTTACAGAAATAAAACAATTAGAAAAGCAGGAGTAAGACCAGGAACAGAACATCTATCAAGAGTTCACAAACAACCGAATAGAATTTATTCAACAGAAGGAGTGCATCCTGCACTACCCTCTCAGGAATCATCAGGTAGATTTTGGATTTGGCACGAAGGGGCAGTTAGAAAACTAACTATTCAGGAGTGCTACAGAATTATGGGCTTCCCAAACAAATTCAAACTCCTAAATAACAAAGCAGAGCTTTACAAACAAATTGGTAATTCTGTTGCAGTTCCAATGATTAAAGCCGTAGGTGAACAAATCAAAAAACAACTTTTAAAAATCGAGAAATAAAATGGAACCAATAGAGTTTTTAGAACAAATCTATAATGAATCAATGGCAGTTGTTGGTTCTGACAATGAAATAAAATCCGACTTAGATACATCTATAGCAAACCACCTTCTTGAAATCTTAGGAAGGTCTGAATCAGCAAAAGCCGTTATTACAGTAATTCTGACAAGTGCAGTTTACAAAAGACTTAATCCTGACCAAGATATTAGAAACCACCAAACCAGTATTCCAAATGGATATTCAGGAAGAACATTTGATTCAAAGTTTATTACACCATTTCTAAAGAGTGTAAAATTCCCTGCAATGGCAGAAAGCGGTTGGCTTACACGTTCGTTAGAGCAAAAAGTTCCTTATGATTCAAACTATTCAGGTGCAATTAAACCAGATTCATTAAAGTCTGCATTTCTGCAAACCATTGACTTTATTCAGCAAGGGAAAGACATTGATAAACTATTAAGTTTTTTGTTTCAAGGACTAATCATCCAAAGAAACGCACAACAAATAGACTTAGCAAAGCCTCTAAACTTACCCATTGCCACTATTATTGATTTGTTGAGTAAACATTTTGACACAAAATATTCATCAGAAGGAGCATCAAGGCTTCCTGTTTTAGCCTTGTATGCAGCTTACCAATGCTTAATCAATGAAACAAAAAGATTTGAAGGAAAAGTATTGTTACCAATGGAAAGCCATACTTCTGCTGACAGCCGAAGCGGACGCATTGGAGACATAGACATTATAGACGAAAAAGAAAGAGCATTTGAAGCCGTAGAAGTTAAACACGGTATTCCTATAACAGCACAGCTTGTTAAAGACGCATTTGAGAAATTTAAGGCCACTCAAGTAAACCGCTATTATTTGCTTTTTACTGCAAATATTGATACTTCACAAGCAGACGAAATCAACAAAGAAATTGAGCGAATCAAAAATATTCACGGTTGCCACGTAATTGCAAACGGCTTGACAAATTCGCTAAAGTATTATTTACGACTTCTTTCTGACACATCAGAGTTCATTGAGAACTATGTAAATCTTATAGAAATTGACACCGCATTAAAGTTTGAACATAAGACAGAATGGAACAAAATAATCTCTCAAATGTGACGACAGAATAGAAGGGCGAACGGCTAACAGCGGTTTGGCGTAATGGCGGGTGAAGTGCTTCGTATGACAGTTTTGTGGTAGGTTCGAGTGCAGTTCTTCGGTTAAACATTTGTGCTAAAAATCCGCCACTACGCCAAGCCGCAAAACGTTGGGTGCAATTGCAGAAGAGCCCCACAACATAAAAAAATCGCATAGATGGATAATAAAATTATAGAATTTATACGAACAAAAGATTACATTTACCTTGGGGAAATAGGTCAAGGAGGAACAGGA
>Ga0209506_1001751_pt1 | contig 21376 bp, 20 predicted proteins | sample AD_JPNHG2_MetaG_FD_184409 | JGI IMG/M metagenome (GOLD analysis project Ga0209506, IMG submission 184409) | Active sludge microbial communities of municipal wastewater-treating anaerobic digesters from Japan - AD_JPNHG2_MetaG (SPAdes) (version 2) | ecosystem: Engineered > Bioreactor > Anaerobic...
CCCGAGAAGGGCAAGCCCGACCCCGCGCGGTTGGCCGAGCGCGCCAACCCCGTCATCGCCGACCTCGAGCGCCAGGGCCTCCTCATCCCCGTGTGGGCGCCGGCCGACGTGGCGGCCGACGTGGCCCGCTGCGGCGCCGCCGGCTCCCCCACCAAGGTCAAGAACATCGAGAGCATCGTGCTCGTGGCCACCGACCACAAGCGCGTCGAGCCCACCAAGGAGGCCATCGCCGCGCTCATCCACGAGCTGGCCGAAGAGCACATCTTCGATTGACCGAGGGCCATTCTCCACCAACCTGAGGGTTGTTCGTCATGCCTGATCGTACCGGTGGCGTTCTGGTTTTCGCGGAGCAGGACGGCGGGAAGCTCGCCGAGGTGAGCCTCGAGCTGCTGAGCAAGGGCCGCGAGCTGGCCGACGCCCTGGACCAGCACCTCGGCGCCATTCTGCTCGGCTCCCGACTGACCGACCAGCCGCGGCACCTCATCGCCTGCGGGTGCGACGTGGTGCACGTGGCCGACGACCCGCGCCTGGCCGTCTACACCACGCTGCCCTACGCGCGCATCGTCAGCGACGTCATCGCCGCGGCGAAGCCCGAGGTGGTCATCTTCGGCGCCAGCCCCACGGGCCGCGACCTCGCGCCCCGCGTGGCCGCGCGCCTGCGCACCGGCCTCACCGCCGACTGCACCAACCTCCAGATCGGCGACCACACGGACCCCGTGCGCAAGACCGAGTACAAGAAGCTCCTCTATCAGATCCGCCCGGCCTTCGGCGGCAACATCATCGCCACCATCGTCACCCCCGAGCACCGGCCCCAGATGGCCACCGTGCGCGAGGGCGTCATGCGCCTGCCCAGGCCCGACCCCGCCCGCCACGGCGCCATCGTGCCGGTGCCTGTGAAGCTCGACGGCGAGGCCGATGCCGTCCGCATCATCGAGCGCGTCAAGGCCGAGCGCAAGGTGAACCTCAAGGGCGCCAAGGTCATCGTCGCAGGGGGGGCCGGCGTCGGCTCGCCCGAGGGCTTCGAGCTCGTGCGCGAGCTGGCCCACACCCTCGGCGGCGAGGTGGGCGCGAGCCGCGCCGCGGTGGACGCCGGCTTCATCGCCCGCGACCACCAGGTGGGCCAGACCGGCACCACCGTGCGGCCCAAGCTCTACATCGCCGCCGGAATCTCCGGCTCCGTCCAGCACCGCGCCGGCATGGCCGAGTCCGGCCAGATCATCGCCATCAACACCGACCCCGACGCGCCCATCTTCGCCTTCGCCCACTACGGCATCGTCGGAGACCTGTTCGACGTGATTCCCAAGATGATCGAGGCCTACAAGTCGAAATAGGACCGATGGGACCCGCCGAGGTTCCGTCCGTCCCATCTGTCCGATCCGTCCCATCTGTCCTATCCGCCTTAGCCCAGAGAGCAGGAACCATGCCCAACTTCTACGACGATAACCCTGACCTCCGCTTCAACCTCGACCAGGCGCCCCTGGCCGAGATCGCCCGGCTGCGCGAGCACGACTTCGCCGAGGCGGGCCAGTACCCCTACGCCCCGCGCGACGCCGCCGACGCGGTCGAGAACTACCACGAGACGCTGCGCATCGTGGGCGACATCGCCGGCGACTTCATCGCGCCCCGCGCCGAGGAGGTGGACCGCGAGGGCGCGAAGTGGCACGACGGCGTGGTCACCTACGCCCAGGGCACGCGCGAGGCCCTCGACCGCCTCTCCGGCGCCGACCTGATGGGCTTCACCCTGCCCCGCAAGTACGGCGGCCTCTACCTGCCCCACACCACCTACGCCGCCGCCATCGAAATGGTCTCGCGCGGCGACGCCGCGCTCATGACCCTCTTCGGCCTGGGCGACATCGCCGAGACCATCCTCCGCTTCGCCTCGGAGGAGCTGAAAGACAAGTACCTGCCCCGCTTCGCCACCGGCGAGGCCACCGGGGCCATGGTCCTCACCGAGCCCGACGCGGGGTCCGACCTCCAGGCCGTCCGCCTCAAGGCCAGCCCCGACCCTGCCGACCCCAACCTCTGGCGCCTCAACGGCGTCAAGCGCTTCATCACCAACGGCTGCGGCGACATCCTGCTCGTCCTCGCCCGCTCCGAGGAGGGCACGCGCGACGGCCGCGGCCTCTCGCTCTTCCTCGCCGAGAAGGGCCCCGGCCTCCGCGTCCGCCGCATCGAGGACAAGCTCGGCATCCACGGCTCGCCCACCTGCGAGCTCCAGTTCACCCACTGCCCCGCGTACCTCGTCGGCCGCCGCCGCTTCGGCCTCATCAAGTACACGATGGACCTCATGAACGGCGCCCGCCTGGCCATCGCCGCCCAAAGCGTGGGCATCTGCGAGGCCGCCTACCGCGAGGCCCTCGCCTACGCCCACTCGCGCGAGCAGTTCGGAAAGGCCATCGTCCACTTCCCCGCCCTCGCCGATCTCCTGGTGGGAATGAGGCTCAAGCTCGAACTCGCCCGCACGCTGACCATTGACTGCGGCGTGGCCGTGGACTTCGAGAAGGAGTACGAGAACCGCCCCGCCGACAAGGCGCTCTACAAGAAGTGGCACGGCTACGCCTCGTCGCTCACCCCCATGGCCAAGTACTACGCCTCCGAGGCCGCCGTCGAGCTGTCGAACTCCGCCCTCGCCGTCCTGGGCGGCAGCGGCTTCATGCGCGACTACCCCATCGAGCGCTACCTGCGCGACGCCCGCATCACCAACATCTACGAGGGCACCAGCCAGCTTCAGGTCGTGGCCATTCTGGCCGGCCTGCTGGGCGGGGACCTCGATTCGCTCTTTGCCGACTTCGCCGCGCGGCCCTACACGGGCGCCACGGCCAAGCACCTGCCCGCCGTCACCGAGGCCCTCGGCCTCTTCAACAAGGCGATGGACTATGTCAAGCAGCGCGCCGAGCGCGACTACACCGACCTCGTGGCCCGCCACCTGGCCGACATGGCGATTGACGTCTACAACGCCTTCCGCCTCATGCAGTTCGGCGAGGTGAGCGAGAGCAAGGCGCTGCTGGCCGACCTCTTCGTCCCGGCCATGGGCCGCCGCGTGCGCGCCGCCCACGACGCCGCCACCAGCGGCAACCGCCTCGTGCTCGACGAGTACAGAGTTCTGCTTGCCGCAGAAGTGCACTGAGCGGAACCAATTGTGGGTAAGAATTCACTTGACTCATGCCTCGCGAGCCTTACAATTAGGGCGCATGGGTCGCAGCCGAGGGAAACCACTGTGGGCAGGGCTCAGATGATGGTCGGTGGTTCTATCCCTCGAAGGTTGAACGTGATTCCCCGTGTCTCTTCCCCGCCTTCGGCTCCTCGTCGACTTGTCACCGTTCCTTTCATTTGGCTATCTCTGCCAATGAGGCCGTCCAACGACGGGTTCGGGAAGCTACTGGACTGCGGGTCACAGCAATGCTCCTGCAAAGTCGACCAAGGAGAAGTAGACCCCATGGCCGGTGCATCTTGCGTTGCGCTTGTTGGGACTCGTGTGAGCGAAGCCGACGGTGCCGCGCGAGAGCATCTCGGGGATGCATGCTTGACCAAGCGCCCTTAGGAGAGGTAGTTGCGCAGTAGCACCAGCAAGTCGAGGAATGCTCTCCTGAGAGAGGACTGCCACGCAGCGGTGAGACATCTTACCGGTGTGTTGGCGCCTCGCCACAGGCGGCGTACGGTTGAGGCGGCAGGGCTGTGTCTCATGCTCGACACAGCAATGCACCTCAGGGAAACTGCGGGGAAGATTACGAAGATGCTCACGCACTTCCTCGATGAATGCAGAAGGGAAGAGGAGCCTGATAGGTCCAACATCCCACGAATCTTCGAGGAGTTGGCGCGCCGCACCAAGGCTCACGTCCAAGTGTCGAGCTTTGCCTTGCCTTCCATCGGGAAGATGGGCGAGAGGTTCCGGCACCTACGGCTGGCGCTCCAGCAGGCCAGGCGCATTGCGCATGGTTTCTGTCCCCTCATCATCGTTCCCCTGCGTAACCGGAAGGGAAGCCCAAAGTCAAGGCTTCAGGCAGCCATGACTGGGGCCTACATCTTGCGTCGGAATGCGACCTTGCTTGTGCGTCAGATCAAGCTGTGGCACAATGATGCACAGCAAATTGTCTCGCAGAAGTTGAGCTAGCAGGACCCCGCAGAAGAAGGAGGAACAGCATCATGTCGGCCATTCGAGGTGACCTGCGCAAGATGCGCGCCGCCGTTGCGCGTGTCTACAAGGATCCCAAGAACACACGTCTGAGGGCTGCGCTTTGCATCGCTTCTCGTTTCCTTTGGCTGGAGGCGATGAACCTGTATGTGGAGTGCGCGCAGAGCCTCTTCGGCCTGGTCGATGAGGTCGAGCGTGTCTTCACGGACGCGATTGCTGCTCTGGAGAAGGGTAGCGCGAGCGATCTCTACTATAGGAATGTGCGCCAGCGGTACGACGGGAGCCGGCAGAGGTGCCTGAAGAGAATCCTGGCGAGAGTGAGGATTTTAGAGAAAAGGAAGGCAGGGTGAGCTAGCCGAGGCGCAGTCGTTGCGTGTGATGGCTGCCATCGTCAAGGGGCAGTGGGTTAGCGCGGTGGCGAGGCGCGCGAAGAGGATTGCCGGCTTGGAAACGCAGGATGGCAAGCTCCGCGGTATGCAACTGTTGAACCGCGCGGTGGATCACTTCCGTGTAACGAACACGAGGAGCGTCTGAAGTGCCAGAGGAGAGAGACGCCGGACCACCGTCGCCGTGTGCCCGTTGCACATACCCTCGGGCGAGGCCCCCTGATGTGGAGCATGTGCGGGCGCTTAGGGACCTCCTGGGGTTCGAGCACACTATATGCTTGAAGGGCATCTGCAACTGCTCGGAGACTACGGAGATCGCGGGTCTGCTGATCGGCGTGGACGCGTGTCGTCATCTCTGGGAAGTGGTGGAAACCCTGAAGAGCATACTAGAGCACTTGCTTGACGAGTTCCGCAGGCTCGGCATGACAGCCAATGAGGCACTGAGACTGGCCGACCAGAAGGTCGGCACGCGTCTGGGGACATTGACACATCTGAAGTCCTCCATCGGGGCCTCCATCGCAAGGTTCCAGGGGCTAGCCCTGATCCTGAGGAACGCCCAGCAGCTTGGCGAGAGCTTCGAGCCCGAGGTTCTTGGCATGTTGCGGGCCTCAAGTAGGCTCGTGGAACCCGAGGACAAGCTCGCATCCGCAACAGCCAGTCTGCACAGACTCGTTCGCCGCGCCGAGGGACTTCTGCATAGCATCAGTGACTGGCAGGAACGGACCATCGCGAAGATCAAGGAACTCGCGGATCAGTGCCAGGCACGGTAGGAAGACGTTCACAGTGCCTTCCGCCTGATGCAGTTCGGCGAGGTGAGCGAAAGCAAGGCCTTGCTGGCCGACCTCTTCGTCCCGGCCGTGGGCCGGCGCGTGCGTGCCGCCCACGACGCAGCCACCAGCGGCAACCGCCTCGTGCTCGACGCCTACCAGACGCTCCTCGCCCAGGCGTGAGCGGCGGGCGGGCGGCGTGGGCGCCCAGGCGCGTTGTGAAGGAGACGACATGAATGCCCAGCTCTCGCCCGCCGTGCAGATGCAGTTCATGCGCCCCGGCCAGCTCGAGGAGGCCGCGAGGAGGTTCCCCGTCGTCTACGTGCCCTTCGGCCTCATCGAGTGGCACGGACGCCACCTGCCCCTGGGCAACGACGCGATGAAGGCCCACGGTATCCTGGTCAAGTGCGCCGAGAAGTTCGGCGGCGTGGTGTATCCCCCCGTCTACTTCCACGCGGGCTTCGACCGCCGGCACCTCGTGCCCGTCCTCACCGACCTCTTCGAGCGCCTCAAGCGCACCGGCTTCCGCGTCATTATCGGCGTCAGCGGCCACAACATCCGCGAGCAGATCGACATGATCAACGAGGCCCTCAAGCCGGTCGTGGCCGACGGCACGGTGGCCGGCATCGGCCTGTGGGAGATGACGCTCAGCCGCTGCGCCCAATCCGACACCGACCACGCCGCCAAGTGGGAGACCTCCAACATGATGTTCTTCTATCCCCACCTGGTGGACATGAAGGAGCTGGGCGACGGCCCGCTGAATCTGGACATGAAGCCCCCCTCTGGGATCGGCGGGCTCGACCCCCGCAAGCACGCCACCCCCCAGGTCGGCGAGCGGAACATCGAGCTGGCCGCGGAGGCCATCGGCAAGAAGGCGCAGGAGCTGCTGGCCTCGCTGGCCGACGACCACCGCGCCTTCGGCCTCCCCGCAATCGCCCCCGGACACTGGTGGATGATCTGACGGCCCGTGCCGAAGTGATTGGGCTCGCCAAACGTCGAAGGGCTCCGCTCGAGCACTTCCCGCGGCATGCCTGACCCCAAGTGATTGACACTCGGAACCATGTGTCGGCGGCCCCGTGCCGCGGCAGCCCTCATTCCGCACACACGGATAGGGGCTTGCATTGGGGTGATTCACACAGTATCATTCAGGGCATCGGCGTGCCGGGCGCCCCGGGCCGGCAGGCCATGCAGCAATCGGCCCCCCTGCACCGACTAGGTAAACGACGCCGTGGATCGTGGCGAGCCAAGCCGGGTGACCGACGCCGAACTTGTGGCCGAGGTGCTCGACGGCGATACCGAGCGGTTCGGCGTGCTGGTGGACCGCTACAAGAATCTGGTCAACAGCTTCATCGCGGCACGGGTGGCTCACGCGGAAGTGGATGACCTGGCTCAAGATACGTTCCTGCGGGCGTTTCGCATGCTGGCCACCCTGCGGGAACCGGCGGCTTTTTCGTCCTGGCTCCTTGGCATCGCAAGTCACGTGTGCGTAGACTGGCACCGGTCGCGGCGCCACCTCGGCTCGCTGGACGACGACAGTGCCCTCGAGCCCGAGGCCTCGGCGGTGCTGAACCGTGCGCCGCCGCCGTCGCCCGACGCCGCGGCTGAGCACCAGGAGGCCACCCGCCTGTTGCTCGAAAGCCTCGACCGCTTGCCCGAGGCCTACCGCGTGACCCTGGTGCTGAAGCACATGGACGGCCTGAGCTGTCAGGAGATAGCGGATCGCCTCGGGCTGGCTATCGGCACCGTAACCAGCCGTCTGACAAGGGCTTATAAGCTGCTGCGAGACCGCCTGGAGCGGCTCGCCGACACCTCGCGGAAGCCTTGAGATGGATTGCACGCAGTTCGACGACCTGGCAGAGCTTCTCGCCGCAGGCGAACTGGACGCCGCGGCGACGGCCGAGGCGAATGCCCACGCGGCCGCCTGCCCGACTTGTCGCGCGCGGGCCGCGGCGGCCCGGGCAGGCATCGCCGCCCTCGAGGCGGCCCTCGCGCCCCATCGCGCCGCCGAGAGCTTCACCGCGCGGGCGATGAGCCGCGTGCGAGCCGCCGCGCCGCGTGAGGCCGCGGAGACGGGGCCTGAACCCCTGCGGAGCCGGCTCTTCCGCTACGCGGCCCTGGCCGCGGCCGCCGCGCTCTTCGTGGCCGCAGGCTACGGCTTCATCCAGCGCTCGCGCACCGCGTGGGTCGAGGGCGGCACCGTGGCCGTGCTCGGCCCCGACGCCCGCACCCTTCGGCCGAACTCCTCGCTCGCCGTGGGCGACTTGCTGGCCACGCCCGCCAACAGCGCCGCCACGTTGGCCCTGGCCGGCGGCCGCCTCCGCGTGGCCCTTGCGCCCGGTTCGGTGGCGCGGGTGACCGACCCGCGGACGGGCACCGCGCTTCAGCTCCTGCGGGGCGAGATGTCGTGCCGAGGCTCCGACGGCGAGAACACGCCCATGGTCGCCTCGCCGTTGGCCAACGTGGCCGCCGGGCCCGGCCTCATCAGCCTGGCCGTCACCCCCCAGGCCACGGCGAAGAGCGCCGCCCCGGGCGCCGCCCCCTTCGAGGGCGTGGTCACCCTCGCCGCGCACGACGGCGCCGCGCGCGTGGTCGTGCCCGGCCGCACCGCGGGCCCCGTGCCGCTCGACCGCGGCCAGGTGCTCACCCTCAGCTCCGACCCGCGCCGCAGCTTCTCGGTCCCCGTGCCCATCGAGCGCGTGCGGCAGAGCCTCGAGAGCGAGCGGCGGGGCCTCATGGCCCGCCACGCCGACCTCCAGTTGCACTGGCAGGCCATCGCCGCCGGCCTGCGCGGCGGCACCATGGCCGAGCCGGGACAACTCGTGCGCTATGCCGGCGACGTGCAGGATGCCCTCGGCCAGACGGGCGCGATGCACGCCGAGCTCGAGCGCCGGATGCAACTGCTTGACCGCTGGCAGGCCGAGGGACGCAGCAACCTGCGCCTCATAGTCCAGCCTGCCGCCCCGAGGCCGTAGGCCCCGCCACTCCCACCCGCCCTGTCCCCCACGCGGCGAAAGCCGCTGACCACGCCCCGCGTGCCGCACACCTGTGCGCGGGACGCCCCCTCCGCGCGGCTGCCTCGTTGTGGGCGGGACGTCCCCGCCCCGCGCGACCTGCACGGATTCGCGGGATGTGGGTATCCCGCCCACAGCGCGGCCGAGAGCGGTCGCGCCGTGCACACGTCATCTCATCTGGCCCTTCAGGGTCTGGCGATCTTGCCTCGATGGGCCGGTGCAGGGGGGGCACGCCCTCTCCTTGCGGACCTGGCGGCTCCGGGGAGGGCTCTGCCGAGCGGCCGGCGGGCGCAGCCTGTCCATACTTGCTCAACCCTGTGAGGGGGGAAGTGAGCAAGTATGGGTAGATGGGCGAGGATGGGCGATTCTCGCGGTTCCGGCCATACTTGCTCACCGGCGCGATGAGCAAGTATGTGGGCGGGATGGCCGGAGAGCGTAAGGCATTGTGGCATATGGAGTTACGTGGTGGCATCGCCGGCGCCGCGGCACCAGTCCCGCGTTCCCAGCCGCTCCCACGACAGGCTCGCCAGACCCTGATGAGCCTCATCTCTCCATTCCGCTGGAGTGCCGCGCCGCCTCAGGTGCCCTGGCTCGCGGGGTCAGTGGATGGCCGCTGGCGGGGGCCCGCGCGCGGTCAACGTACAGGCCCCATGCCACATAGGCAAGCACCAGCAGCCCGACGACCCATTCCGCCACGGCGACGAAGGGTTGGAATAGAACTCGCATCACATCGTCTCCATTCGCGTCCCTCCCGCATGGTTTGTGACGCGGCCGGCGCGCGGAACGACATCCTGCGCGGCGGCATTGCGTCACGGACCGATCATCGCGTGAAGGAGAGCGAATCAGAGCAGAAGCACGACGGTGCGCAGGGCACCCAGCGAGGGGTGCGCAGGTGGGAGCCCCTTCCAGGCGGACGGGTGCGATGCCCGGGCCGAGAGCACCGAGGCGCCGCCAGGCGGAACCGCACCATGATGGAGGCAGACTTGCCGGGTGGGAGCGTTCCGGCGCGTCACCTTCCCCGCCGAGGTCGGTCGCTCCACGCATCCAATGCAGCAGAGCGGCTTGCCCTGCGCGGATTGCCCCGGGCACTCGACCGACAGGCGGGCATCAGGCTGCTCGGAGCCTGCATGAGCATGGCAATCCTCGGCCCGGTTGGCCCACAGAGCCTCGGGAGGGCAGCACAGCGGGTCGCACGAGGCGTCCTTGGTAGCAGAGCCCAGTTGTGCGGCCAGCAGCACGAGCGCGCCAGCGAGACACAGACCTTTCATCCAGCACCGGTGCCGGCCCTGGGCCACGCGGCATCACGCATTGATTGCGCCCGATGCTACCACGAACACTGCGCGCTGTCAATCACGTTTGCGAGGTGCGCGCAAGCGTGGTCTCAGGCCGCGGAAGACGCCGCGACCCGGCGCCCTGCACCTCGATCGCCCATGTGCACTTGACTCGGCGGGCAAGGTTGTTGCAAGGAAAGGGCAACTCGACGGGGGCGCCTTCGCCACTGGCCGTCACTCATGCTCGCGCCCCGACAGCTCCTTCCCGCAGTGCGGGCAGACGCGCGGCCATCGTTTCCTCGCGACCTCTTCCACGAAGCCTGCCCCGAGAATGCCCGTGGGCAGGGCGAACATGGCGATGCCGACCACGGACACGATTGCGGCGATCAGCTTGCCCGCTGTGGTGACCGGGCATACGTCGCCGTAGCCTACCGTCGTGAGCGTGGCCACACCCCACCACATGGCCGCGGGGATGCTGGAGAAACGTTCGGGCTGATCCTCGTTCTCAGCGAAGTACATCAGCGACGACGCAAAGAGCAGCAACAGCACCATCACGAAGGCGGCGACGAGCAGTTCCTCCTTCTTGGCTCTGAACACGCGGCTGAACGTCCGCAGCGCCTCGGAGTAGCGGGCGACCTTCATCACGCGGAAGAGACGCGTGAGACGCACGGCACGCACGAAACGCAGGTCCACCCCGAAGAAGGGAAGGTAGAACGGCAGGATCGCGAGGAGATCCACTAGGGCCATCGGGGTGACCGCGAAGCGCAGCCGGCCCCTAAGCGGGCGCGCAAACCGCTCTGAGACGGTGCACGACCAGAGGCGCAGCACGTACTCAATCGTGAACGCCACGACCGAGAGGACCTCGAATCCGTCGAAGAGAAGGGGCGCAGCGGCATGGATCGGGCGCACGGTTTCCAGCACTAACGCCACCACGTTGGCCGCAATGAGCCACAGGATAAAGATATCGAACGCGCGGCTGGCCTTGTCGCCCGGCTTTGCGACATCTAGGATTTCCCACGTTCTCTTCCTCACGGTTGAGTCTCCATGCTTGACGGACCGGCTGATGCTTGGTCAGCTGCCTTTGATATCCTGGCTGCAAGGGAATGTCAAGTGTCCGAGGGCAGCCATGGGCAGCGCGTCGTTAAGGGCGCGGGGACAAGTGCCGGTGTGCCTCTGCCAGAGCGGATTGACAGTCGTGATCCCTCCAACTAGAATGCATTCATGCACTGGCGACCCGGCAGGTTGTCAGAGTGAAATAGGGTAGCAGTGAGGAGAACGGAATGCGACCGCCTCCCCTTCGTACGCTGGAACGGCGTGAGCACAACCTGTACGGTGCCATCCTGTATGGTGTGGAAGGCCGAAGGATCGAGCTACAGGCCCGGTACTTCGGCGAGGATGGTTTCGATGCGCAGGGGGAGTGGGATATCCGGATCACTGGGATGGCGCAAGGGGCGATCCGCGAGGTGCAGGGCCGCCTGGCCGGAGCCTTTGCCAAGTATGAACTGCGTCCCCCTGTCGGAAGGATCATGATCAATCTGGCCCCTGCTGATCTGCCAAAGCAGGGGACAAGCCTCGATCTGCCGATTGCCATGATCGCCTTGCAGGCGGCCGGGTACGCGCAGGATCTTCCCCCTGAGGTGGAGAAGTCGTATCTCTTCGTTGGCGAACTGAGTCTCCACGGCGACATCTGCCGCATACCGGGTGCGCTGCCGATTGCCATCAGCGCCCCCGCGGGCAGCACGATCGTGGTTCCCAAGGGCAACGAGAAGGAGTGTTGCGCGGTCAGGGGGCTTCCGGAGCATCATGGCACCCGCATCGCGGTGGCAGAGAACCTCTGGCAAGTTCTGGAGTTCATGAGAGGACGGGGCAAGCTACCGAACGCGATGAGTGTGCCTCCCGTGTTTGAGAACATCATCGCCAAGCCGCCCGACTTCGCCGACATCAGGGGGCAAGAGCAGGCAAAGCGGGCTTTGGTCATTGCTGCCGCGGGCGGGCACAATGTCCTCATGGTGGGGCCCCCCGGTGAAGGCAAGTCGCTGCTGGCGGCTGCGCTTCCAGGAATCCTGCCCGCGCTGACGACGGAGCAGAAGATCGAACTCACCAGGTTGTACAGCGCGAAGGGGCTGCTGGCTGAGGACGGCATGGTCGTGGCAAGGCGGCCTTTCAGAGCCATTCATCACACGGCCTCGCGGGAGGCACTGGTTGGGGGTGGCTCCGGAGTGCCGGTGCCGGGTGAGATCACGCTTGCGCATCACGGGGTTCTGTTCCTGGATGAACTGCCTGAGTTCTCACGAGGCACGATTGAGAGCCTGCGACAACCAATCGAGACAGGCGCGATGATGGTTTCGCGAGTAGATGCCAGCTTCACGTTTCCTTCTCGCTTCACTTTGATCGCTGCGATGAACCCTTGCCCCTGTGGGTTCTACGGCCAGTACGTATGCGTGGACTGCTTGGCAATCTCGTCCGAACAGGGACCCGCCTGCCCGAGATGCGGCAAGTGCAATATCCGTTCGCGGTGCGAGTGCAAGCCTGCTAAGGTCAAGAGCTATCGGAAGAGTATCAGCGGCCCCTTGCTCGATAGAATCGACCTACACGTTGAGGTCAGGCCCCTATCTATGGACGAGAAGTTCTCCGAGTCGAGGAGTGATGCCTCACACGTCCTAAGAGAGCGCGTCCAGGCGGCGCGCGACCGACAGCAGGCACGTTTCGCCGGCACCCCCATCGCGTGTAATGCTGCCATTCCGGGCGGCGAGATTCTCAGATGGTGCACGTTCTGCGATGTAGCGCGGGAGAAGTACAAGGAGTTGGTCGGCCAAGGGATCTACTCGACTCGAGCGACCGACCGCATGGCCAAGGTTGCAAGGACAATTGCTGACTTGGACGGCTCAGACCCTGTCGAGGTGACGCATGTGGAGGAAGCCGCCTCATTCCTCTGCGGGAGCCCTCTTGCTTGAGCATTCGAGTGGCAGCACTTGGGGCGACCCACGCCACGGGAGCTCGGTACATTAGCGCTCCGAAGGCTTGGCGTAGTTCCCTCGACAGCATCTGCCCAGGGGTGTTCTGTGATGTTCCTGGGAGTTTGATGCGAGACGGGAATCCTCAGCCACCCCGAAGCGGCCCATTTGCACTTGACTCGGCGGGCGGCGGGAGTACAATGTAAGGACAATTCGACGGGGGCCGCCAAGCCCCCCTGAGCGAGCGGGCGTAGCTCAGTGGTAGAGCGCAACGTTGCCAACGTTGATGTCGTGGGTTCAAGTCCCATCGCCCGCTCCATTTTCATTTACCCGAGGAAACTCTGACCGACCCCCCTACGGAGGCGAACGGCTGGCATGGCAGACGAGGACGCTGGGAAGGTGGCGCAGGAGACGCCGGGCGCGGACGCCCAAGAGAAGGCTACCGCCGCTGAGACGCCGCAGGAGGCGCCCAAGCCGCCCCGCGCGACGGCGACCGTGGAAGACGCCGGGCCGTGCGCCCGCCTGCTGAGGGTGGAGGTGCCCCAGGCCCGCGTGCACGAGGAGGTGGAGAAGAGCTTCGCCGACCTGCGCAAGACGGTGTTCCTCAAGGGCTTCCGCCCCGGCCATATCCCCCGCCACGTGCTCGAGCGCCGCTTCGGCGACCAGGTGCTCGACTCGGTGAAGCAGACGCTGGTGGAAGAGGCGCTGGAGCAGGCGACCGAGGACCACTCGCTGCGCCTGGCTCTCCCCGCGAACGTGGACCTCCCCGCCATCACGGTGGATGCGACGAAGCCCCTGACCTTCGAGGTCAAGGTGGAGGTCGTGCCCGACTTCACGCTGGACAACTACAAGGGCCTCACGGTGGACCGGCCGCTGGTGGAGGTGACGGACGCCGACGTGGAGCGCGCGTTCGAGCGCTTCCGTGCACGCCACGGCAGGTTCGACAAGCTCGAGCAGGGCGAGGTGCTGGAGGGCGACGTGCCCATGTGCCACGCCGTCGCGCTGCAAGGCGGCGCCGAGGTCTGGCGCGACACCGAGCTCCCGGCGTTCCTGGACCGCGAGGTGATCGCGGGCATGCCCGCCCCCGGCCTGCGCGCCGCCCTCCTGGGCGCCAAGGTGGGCGACACCAGGTCGCTCAAGGTCACCCTGCCCGAGACGTTCAAGGCGGAAGAGCTTCGCGGGAAGGAAGTGGACCTCGAGATCACGATTGACGAGTTGCGGCGCCTGGTGCTGCCCGAGGCGACGGATGAGTGGGCCCGGTCGCTGCGGTTCGACGATCTGGACGATCTGCGGGATGAGTTGCGCGACGAGCTCCGGCGCCACCGCGACCAGGAGGCCGACGACGCCGTGCAGGCGCGCCTCGCCGAACGGCTGCTGGAGCTGACCGACTTCGATGTGCCGGAGGGCCTCGTGGAACGCCTGGTGGCCAGCGCCAAGGAGCGCCAGCGGCTGGCCCTCCAGTACCGCGGCGTGCCCGAGGACGAGATGGAGGCGCAACTGGCGGAGGTGGACAAGCAGACGCGCGACTCGAGCGTGCGCCAGTGCAAGCTCTACTTCATCTACCAGCGCATCGCCGAGAACGAGAAGATCTTCGTCACCGAGGAGGAGGTGCAGCAGCGCATCCAGGCGATTGCGCTGAACTACCGGCGCCGCCCCGAAGACGTGGCGAGCGACCTCGAGCGCGAGGGCCGTCTCAGCTCGCTGCGCCTCGAGATGCGCGAAGAAAAGGTGCGCGACTTCCTCGTCCAGCACGCCGTCATCAACCAGGCCGCCCCGCCGGCCGCCGCGGCCGCGACGCCGCCCGAGGCGGCGAAGAAGGCCGAAGGCGAGGCCTGAGCCCGCTCTCCCGGCTGGGCCGCGGCGCCTCACCGCCTCACCGTCCGCGTCAGGAGCCCCCGAATGCCGTCCCTCGTGCCCATCGTTGTCGAGAAAGAAGGCCACATCGAGCGGGCCTACGACATCTTCTCGCGCCTGCTGAAGGACCGCATCATCTTCATCGGCACCGCGATTGACGACTACGTGGCCAGCCTGGTGATCGCGCAGATGCTCTTCCTCGCCAACGAGAAGAAGAACCAGGACATCCGGCTCTACATCAACTCCCCCGGCGGCTACGTGCACTCGGGCCTCGCCATTCTGGATACGATGGACTTCGTGCCCTGCGAGGTGGAGACCTGCTGCATCGGCATGGCCGCTTCCATGGCCGCCGTGCTGCTCGCCTGCGGCACCAAGGGCAAGCGCTTCATCCTGCCCAACGCCCGCGTGATGCTCCACCAGCCCTCGGGCGGCATGGAGGGCACCGCCTCCGACATCCGCATCCACGCCGAGGAAATCCTCAAGATGAAGGCCACCATCAACAGGATCCTCGCCGCACGCACCGGCCAGCCCATCGAACGCGTCGAGCGCGACACCGACCGCGACTTCTTCATGTCCTCCGACGAGGCCCTCAAGTACGGGCTCGTGGACGAGGTGCTCGCCCGCACCACCGACGCGGCCAAGAGCTAAGGACCGCCCATGGCCAAGAGACGCAACGGCTCCAAGCCCCCCCAGGTCTGCTCCCTGTGCGAGAAATCGTCCGACCTCGTGGACGTCATGGTGCCCGGCCCCCACGGCATCTTCATCTGCGAGGACTGCGTGGAGATTTGCAGCGCCCTCGTGCGCTTCGAGCGCCAGCGCCGCCGCGGCGAGGAGCGCCGCCTCCCCAACCTCCTGCCCCCCGCCGAAATCAAGCGCCAGCTCGACGAGTACGTCATCGGCCAGGAGCACGCCAAGAAGGTCCTCTCCATCGCCGTCTACAACCACTACAAGCGCCTCGCCCAGGGCAAGCCCGCCGACCCCGACGACGTCGAGATCGAGAAGTCCAACATCCTCCTCATCGGCCCCACGGGCTCCGGCAAGACCCTCCTCGCCCGCACCCTCGCCCGCATCCTCGACGTGCCCCTCGCCATCGGCGACGCCACCACCCTCACCGAAGCCGGCTACGTGGGCGAGGACGTGGAGAACCTCCTCCTCCGACTCCTCCAGGTCGCCGACTTCAACGTCGAGCGCGCCCAGCAGGGCATCATCTACATTGACGAGATTGACAAGATCCGCCGCACCTCCGACAACGTCTCCATCACCCGCGACGTCAGCGGCGAAGGCGTCCAGCAGGCCCTCCTCAAGATGCTCGAGGGCACCATCGCCAACGTCCCCCCCGGCGGCGGCCGCAAGCACCCCGAACAGCACTACATCCCGATCGACACCACCAATATCCTCTTCATCTGCGGCGGCACCTTCACCCACCTCGAAGACTACATCTCCAAGCGCATCGGCGCCGGCACCATCGGCTTCTCCCGCACCGTCGCCCGCACCGCCGAGCAAGACGAACTGGCCAAGGGCGAAATCCTCGCCCAGGTCGAGCCCAAGGACATCGTCCACTACGGCCTCATCCCCGAATTCGTCGGCCGCCTCCCCGTCCTCACCACCCTCATGCCCCTCAGCCAGGCCGACCTCATGCGCGTCATGACCGAGCCCCGCAACGCCATCGCCCGCCAGTACGAGAAGCTCTTCGACCTCGAGGGCCGCCAGCTCACCTTCGAGCCCGACGCCCTCGCCGAGATTGCCACCCGCGCCATCGAACTCGGCACCGGCGCCCGCGGCCTCCGCACCGTCTTCGAGGACGTCATGCTCGACCTCATGTTCGAGCTCCCCTCTCGGCCTGAGGTCAAGACGCTCACCATCACCGCCGACCTGGTTCGCGAGAAGCTCGACCACCTCAGCCGCAGCCGCGCCACGCGCCCCGACGCCCCCGGCGCCCCGCGCGACGCCGCCGAGAAGCAGGCCCCCCGCCCCAAGCCCGCCGAGCGCGAGAGCGCCTGAGCCTCGCACCTTCTGCCACGGGCCGGCCCTACGCCGCAAGCCATTGCAGCGCATGCGGTCAACCCGCAGTTCTCACCAGCCTGCGCCGCTGGAGGCGGGGAATGCTCCCATTCTGTCATGCGGAGCTTGTCGAAGCACCTTTCGTTGATCGCCCACGCCGCCTGCGAGCAAGGCTCCAACGCGGCGGACCCGTCTGAAGGTTCTTGGGAGGGTGGGGCGCGGGGAGGGCACCCTTCTTTCCCAGGAAGAGCGCCCTCCCCGTCTCTCGGCGGCCACGGCGGTTGCAAAGAGCGGCAGCCTCGGGTATGCTAGGGGGCCGTTGGCCGGCACAGGGGGCCGGCATCCGACACTCAGTGAGGAGAGGACCATGAGAATGCGTGGATGGGCGGCGTGGGCGGCCATGGCCGCGGGCGTGCTTCTCGCAACGGGCTGCATGCCGGGGCGGGCGTCGAAGCACCGGCCCACACTCTTCCTCGCCCTGCCCGAGGAAGCGCACTTGCCCGACGGCATGGCGCTGGACAGCGAGGGCAACATCATCCTCGCCTGCCCGAACTACAACGACCAGAAGTACCCCGCCATCCTGGTGAAGATTGACAAGCAGAACAAGCTCTCGGTCTGGTGCGACAAGCTGCCCGTGGCCCCCACGAGCCAGCGCTGCGGCCCCATGGGCATCGCCTTCGGCCCCGACGGCAACCTCTACGTGGCCGACCTCCAGTACTTCTTCGACAAGAAGCACGCCAGCCGCCTGCTGCGCGTGAACGTGAAGGACGGCCAGCCGACGAGCGTGGACGTGGTGGTCGAGGGCTTCCTCCTCTCCAATGCCGTAGTGTGGAAGGGCAACGACTGCTACGTGAGCGAGACCTTCTTCGACATGCCCGACGGCTCGCACAAGAGCGGCGTGTTCCGCTTCACCCTGGACGAGCTCCAGAAGGGCGGCATCAAGCTCCAGCCGTTCGGCAAGGACCCCCACCTCATCGCCACCTTCACCACCCTGCCCAACCCGCGCAAGGACTCGGCGGGCGCCGACGGCCTGGCCTTCGACAACTCGGGCAACCTCTACTGCTCGCTGTTCGGCGACGGCTCGATCCATCGCCTGACCTTCGACGACAAGGGCAACGTCACCTCCAACACCGTCTACATCCGCGACAAGCGCTGCCCCTGCGGCGATGGCATGCGCCACGACCCGCGCACCGACCGCATCTACATCGCCGACTCGCAGAACAACGCCATCCACTACTTCACGCCCGGCGGCAAGTTCAAGACCCTGTGGAAGAACGGCGACGACGACGGGCGCACGGGCCTGCTCGATCAGCCCTGCGAGCCGCTCCTCCGCGGCAACGAGCTGATCATCTCCAACTTCGACGGCAACTTCCCCGGCCTCAAGAACAAGGGCTACGACAAGTTCCACACCCTCTCGGTGATCAAGCTCGACGACTGAGCGGCCGAACCCCCGAAGGGGCGGGTCAGCGGTACGAGGCCCACACGGGGTCCAACGCGCGAATGGTCCGATGGTACCGCTCGAACTTGGCGTCGTAGAGGCTCTGGCGCGAGCGGTCGGGCTCCCGGCGACGGGCGAAGCGCACCATCGCGTCCACGGCCTCCTCGAACGTGGCGTAGATGCCAGCCGCCACGGCGGCCGCGATGGCCGCGCCCAGCGCGCCCAGCTCCGTGCCCTCGGGGATCTCGACGGGCGTCTGAAGCGCGTCGGCGAAGATCTGCACCCACGCCTCGCTGCGGGCCGCGCCGCCCGTGAGGCGGACCGCCGCCGGCCGGGCACGGAACTTCAGCAGCCGCTCGATGTGCGTCCTGTGCCCGAACACCACGCCTTCGTAGATCGCCCGCAGCACGTGCCCGCGCGTGTGCCAGCCGCTCAGGCCGACGAAGCAGGCCGTGGCGTCCGGCCCCGCGTTCGAGCCGTAGAGGAAGGGTAGGAACGCGATGTTCGCCTCCTCGGGCCGGCTCGCGGCGACCAGTTCATTGCACAGGTCGTAGACGGACCTGCCCTGCTTCGCGGCGAGGGCCTTCTCGGCGCCGAAGAACTCGGTGACGAACCACTCGAGGTTGCTGGCCGACGTGGCGCTGCCCTCGAGGATCAGGAAGTAGCCGGGAATGGCGTAACAGGAGGTCATGAACACCTCGGGGCTGACGACGGGCTTCCTGGAGATGTACTGGTTGTTGCCCCAGGTGCCGGCGATCGCGCACAGCGGCGACTCGTCCACCAGGCCCACCGCGAGGCCGCAGGCATCAATGTCGAACACCCCGCCGGCCACGAGGGTGCCCGCGGCGAGGCCGGTTTCGGCCGCGGCCTGCGCCGTGACCGCGCCCGCGATGTCGGCCGAGCGGAGGAGCGGCGGCAGGAGGCGGCGCAGGTCGGTGATCCCGAAGGCGGCGAGCAGGCTGTCATCGTAGGCCATCTTCGGCACGTCGAGCAGGCTGGCGCCCGAAAAGTCGGTCACCTCCGCCGCCACCTCGCCGGTCAGCTTGTAGCGAATGTAGTCTTTCGCCATCAGCGCCCAGCGGGCGCGTTCGAGGGCGGCCGGCTCGTGACGCTTGAGCCATTGCAGCAGCACGCCGGGCTGGGCGGCCCACACGCTCTGGGTGGTCTTGGGCCGCACCACCTCGTCCACGCCAGCCGCCAGCCACTCGGCGACGATGTCGCGGGCGCGCGAGTCGGTGGACAGGATGGCGTTGCGGACGGGCTCGCCGGCCTCGTTGATGAGGTAGAGGCCGTTGCCGTGGCCGGCGCAGGCCACGCAGGCGACCTCGGAGGGCTGGATGCCGGCCTTGGCGATGGCCTCGCGAATGACGGCGGCGGTGGAGGCCCACATCTCGCGCACGTCGCGCTCGAGGTGGCCGGGCTTCGGCGTCAGCGTCTCCGTCTTGCGCGAGGCCACGGCCACCTCGCGACCGTCGAGGGTGAAGACCGCTGCCTTCGCCATCGTCAGCCCGTTGTCTATGCCGAGCAGGTACACCGCATTTCCCCCTCAGTGCATCGCCAACCCCCCACTCACGTCCACCGTGGCGCCGGTCATGTAACTCGCCCGCTCGGACGCCACGAAGACGACCACGCTCGCCACCTCGTCCACGCTGCCGATGCGGTGGAGGGGCACGCGGCTCTCGAACTTCTCGCGGTTCGCGTCAATCAGCTCCTTGAGCATTTCGGTGTACATCAGGCCAGGGGCCACGCAATTCACGGCGATGCCGTGGGGCGCCATCTCGCGGGCGAGCGAGATGGTGAATGAAATGATGGCGCCCTTCGAGGCGTCGTAGGCCGTCTTGCCCGACTGCGAGCCGCGGAAGGCCGCCTGCGACGAGATGTTCACGACCCGCCCCGTCCGCTTCGCGGCCCTGAGTCGCCGCACCATCTCGCGGCAGCACAGGAACGTGCCGGTCGCATTGATGCCGAACGCGCGCTCCCACGTCTCGAGCGTCGTATCGGCCGTCGGGCAGGCGGGGGCGATGGCCGCGTTGTTCACCAGTACGTCGAGCGGCCCGAGCCTGGCCTCGGCCTCGTCGAACATCCGAATCACGTCGGCCTCGGCCGCCACGTCGGCCAGGACGGCGACGGCCTCGACCCCGTGCTTCTCGCGGATCTCACGCACCGTGGCCTCGGCCCGTTCGGGGTGGCGGTGATAGTTCACGGCCACCTTCGCCCCCTCGGCTGCGAGGCCCAAGGCAATGGCCTTGCCCAGGCCGTGCGAGGCGCCCGTGACGAGGGCGACTTTACCCTTCAAACCAAGGTCCATCTCGGAACTCCAACGGGGATGAATGGAAGGGTGGAGGAATGGATGAAAGAGAGAGGACACTGAGACCATCTACTCTGTCACCCATCCACTCATCCACTCATCCTCTACGGTGTCAACACCACCCTCAGCGACTCCCCGCTCTGCATCAGGGCGAAGGCCCGCTGGAAGTCAGCCAACGGCAGCACGTGGGTGGCCAGCTTGTCCACCGGCACCGAGCCGCCGGCGATGAGGGCGACCGCCCGCTTCACTTGAGCGGGCGTGGAGTCGCTCGTGCCGACGACGCGCAGCTCGTTGTAGTGGAGGGGGCGGCTGTCTATCGAGAGCAGGCTGCCGCCGGCGGGCAGCGAGGCGAAGAGGCACACGACGCCCCGCTTGCGCACGAGGCCGAGGGCCTGCTCCTGGGGCGGCGCGGCGGGCGCGGCGACGATGCACACGTCGGCCCCGAGGCCCCGCGTCATGCGTTTCACCACCTTCGCCAGGTCGTCCTTCGCAGGGTTGACGAGGCGGTTGAAGCCGAATGCCTCGGCCTGCCGCAGCCGCGCCTCGTTGATCTCGGCGAGGATGATCTTGGCGGCGCCGAACTCGCGGGCGACGAGGGCGTTCATGATGCCCATCGGCCCCGCGCCCACGACCACCACGGTGTCGCCCTTGGCGACGCCGCAGTTCTCGGCGGCGTTGACGCAGCAGCTCAGCGGCTCGGCGAGGGCCGCGTGCTCGGGCTTCACGGTCTGGGGCACTTTGACGACGTGGCCGTTGCGCACTGCGCGGCTCGGCACGGTGACGAAGCCGGCCATGCCGCCCTCGTACTGGAAGCCCATCGCGGCCATGTCCGCGCACAGATTCGTCCAGCCCCGCTGGCAGTAGGCGCACAGGCCACACGAGACGGACGTGGCCATCACGATCCGCTCGCCGACGGCATAGCCGCTGACGGCGCCGCCGCGGGTCTGGATGATCCCGGTGAACTCGTGGCCGATGATGCGGGGCGGCGTGATCTTGGGGTTGCCGTGGAGGAACGACTTGAGGTCGGTGCCGCACACGGCGCAGGCGTCCACTTTCACGCGGATTTCGGCCTCGCCGCAGGAGGGCGCGGGCAGTTGCTCGAGGCGGATGTCGCCGGGGCCGCGGTAGATGAGGGCGTTCATCATGGTTTGGGTCCGACTAGTCTGACTGGTCCGACGAGTCCGACTGGGGGCGTCCGCTCAATAACCGGCGCCGGCATCGGGCGCGCCGTCGAGCACCTTCTCGGTGGAGCCG
>Ga0209506_1001759_pt1 | contig 21331 bp, 34 predicted proteins | sample AD_JPNHG2_MetaG_FD_184409 | JGI IMG/M metagenome (GOLD analysis project Ga0209506, IMG submission 184409) | Active sludge microbial communities of municipal wastewater-treating anaerobic digesters from Japan - AD_JPNHG2_MetaG (SPAdes) (version 2) | ecosystem: Engineered > Bioreactor > Anaerobic...
ACTGCTGCCTTGGCGGATTTTACCCCTTTGATTATCTGGTTGGCAAGAGCAGCACTATTTCCTTTTCTTCTTGGACTCCCCAGTATTACCAGAACCTTCTTTGTCACGATAATGCCTCCTTTTATTCTCATTCGCATTTCGTATGGCTTGATCTAAATCGACAGTCATGCAATCAGCGATCTTCTTTTCTACAGCGAGAACCTTGCCCTTATTCTGGAGGATCAACTCCCGTATCGTTTCCGTCTTTCCATAGCGATTGATCAAGTCGTACAGACGTTCGTCAATAGTAACGATATTATCGTGCAATACTCGTTTATCTGCGTAAAATACTATTTCACGTTCGTGAAGAGTTTCATTTGGATCAAAGTTTTTCAGGAGGACATGCTGCTCAACAATTTCTGCCGTGGTCGGGAAACCAAGGTCCCTCAACAGTTCTCCGCCAGTCGTATCATGCCTTTCCCCTGTCTTGAGTGACCTGGTCTTGGTAATGTCATGAAGGAGGGCAGCGGCAATGACCAGGTCCCTGTCAATGATGAAATTCTTTCTCAGATTATCCGTGATCGCCAAGGAAACATTCATGACCTGGATCGAATGCTCACGGATGTTTGGCAGCATGGAATAGCGAGCCATAAGTTCATCACATTCCTCTCGGGAAGGTATTCTTTTGCCGTTGTTCTTTGTCAATTCATCACCATAAATTTTCAAAATGTGGCATAAACTACTTCGCCATAAGACTTCCGCCACTTCGGAGGCTTCAGCATGTATCTGTCATTGAAATGTCCGATGGCGATCAGGAGGGGGATAAAGAAGTTTTCGGGAATGTCAAAAGCTTTGCGCACCGCTTCCGGATCAAAACCATCCATTGGATGAGAATCAAGTCCGGCATCCTTTGCCGCCAGCATCAGCGCCATGCTGAAAAAAGCGGCATTCTTGACGGCAAAAGCAAGGGATTTTTCCTGTGTGCCGTATAGTTTCTGCGCTCCTTTTTCAAACCATCCTCTTTGATCCGGATTCATGTAACCAAGCTCAAGGAGATTAGCCCAGGTTTTTTCTACCGTGGGATGGCCCGCCTTCCATCCGTTCATGTCGGCGAGGATAATCAGTGTAACGGGAGCTTCGATAATCTTAGTTTGTCGAGAAGCTGCGGCCATGAGTTTCTCTTTTGCTTCTTGGGAGCGCACAACGATGACCTGCCATGGCTGAAGATTTAGACCGGAAGGGGCCAAGGATGCCGTTTCAATGATCCCTTTCAACTCTTCATCGGATACTGGTTTGTCCGGATCAAAGAAGTTGATTGCCCGCCTTGATTGTATCGTCTCAATAAAGTCCATGCTTTTGGTTCCTTTCTTTAATAAAAAGCGGCCTTATTTCCTATCAACCATGGATGGAGTAATGCGTAATGTGCCCATCATATTTCCCCCTTCGGTACTCTCCATCAAATTTATTTAAGATCTTTCAATAGGTTCCTCTTTCGAATCGTCACTCGTCTTTTTTCGCCCGAGAAAATTGAAGAAGATGAAATAAAAAACAAGCATCAAGGCAATAAAACCCAAAAACCGTAGCTTCATGAAACGGCTTAAAAGCATGCCCTGCCCATCTTCGATAGGTAATTGATCCCAAACAAAGTAAAGAAGTATAAAAGATAGGCATACATATGTAATTTTAAGATACCTATTCATGATGTCCCTTTAGTCCTAAAGACGCTTATTTCTTTGACTTTTTCCCATAGCGCCTTTACGATCAGCAGGGAGGCGTCATCAACATGAAGCTCTCTCTCCCCCGCTATTGACCGGCAAGATTCAAGCAATTCTTCGTTTCCCTCCCAGAGGCCGAACTCGTTTCTGATGTGTTAGCGAAGGGCAAAATGGACGTCAATGAAATCTTCCTCATTCATGCTGGCCAGCATGACTTCGTCGTTAAGGCTCATGTTGCCGTGAAGCATTTCGACGTCCTCGCCTACTGTTTTAGGCAGATCAAGAGTCGTCATTTCAGAACTCGCCACCCTTCATCTTCTGCAATCTCTCGATCCTCTTTTCAATGGGAGGGTGTGTACTGAAGAGATTCATTACGGTGCTTCCTGATAATGGATTAACGATGAACATATGGGCAGTTGATGGATTTGTATTCATCGGTTTCTGCCTTGCCGCAGTGGAAAGTTTCGACAGGGCGCTGGCCAAAGCCAAAGGTTTTCCTGACACACGTGCGCTTCCTGCATCGGCCTCGTATTCCCGTGATCGGGATATGGCCATTTGTATTATTGTTGCGGCTATGGGCGCGACTATAGCCATGGCAATTACGCCTATTGTTCCCCTATCATCACTGCCGAAGAACATCGCCCAGCGGGAAAGCATGACGACTGCACTGGCCATGGTCGCTGCCATGGTGCTGATCAGAATATCCTTGTGTTTGATATGCGACAATTCGTGGGCAATCACCCCTTCCAGTTCATCCTGATTGAGTATTTTCAGAATGCCCGTTGTAACGGCGACGGCGGCATGGTCTTCATTCCTGCCGGTAGCAAAGGCATTGGGCGTCTGGGATGGTATGATATAAACTTTGGGTATGGAAATCTTTGCTTTGGTTGCAAGGGATTCCACTGCATTATACAGATCAGGGGCTTCCTGCCTGGTCACAGGATGGGCATCGTACATCTTCAATACTATGGAATCAGAAAACCAGTAACTGCCAAAGTTCATCAGGACGGATATGACCAGAGCGATAATTACGCCTGTGCCCCTCGCGATAAAATAACCTGCTATCATCAAGAGGCCTGAGAGGACACTCAACAAAAGTATGATCTTCAGTGTGTTCATGATGTTTCTCCATTGGATAGTGCTTTTTCCAGCAAGTCCATCGTTGCCTTAAATATCTTAGTATCTTTGCCGGACCTGGCGCCCCGGGCTGGCGCCGGCGGCATTCAGAATTCGGATGTTGTTTCTCTCGATCCAGGAAAGCAATCTTGCCGCCGCATCAGCAATTGATAATTCCTTGAAGTCGAGATGTATCAAGGGCTTCCGGTGCGTTTGGCGAACTCACTCGTTAGTGCCGATCCCCCGGTGAGAAACCCGTGGGAGAAAATGACCATCCCGTCGCCTTCCAGGACATTTTTCTCCATCCGTTTTGAATAATCAGGTGTAGACATTTCCTGCAGATGATAGTGATCCGGGAGAGTTCCGTCTTCTGTCTTTCGTCCTTTAGTAAGCCAGCCACCATAGGTGATGTTATGAGTAATAGCAAAATCAAAGGCTGCTCTGTCCGCAACGGTTTGTCCACCGGAAATTATTTTCGTGATCATTTTTTAACGAGATTGATATGTTTCTTTCCTTGAAGATGAGTCATCCATCTATCTGCGCTCTTCCCTCTGTTGATGGTAGTCATGGTCACTTTACCACGGGATTCGTATCTTATATCAGTCTTCATCATCCTGCCGGACACATAATCAGCATATAGGTGCAAACTCCCATTTTCAAAAGATAGGCACTGTATGAAATATCCAAGGTTCCATTCTTCATCTGGGATGAAATCGTTTTCCGAATATCCTCTGTAGGACGCAAATGTGAATGACATCAGTGATAAGGAGAAAAGAAGACCGATTGCAAAAATATCAGGATCGTCTTCTTCTACCTGGAATACAATCTTTTGATAAGATCCCGTTTCTCCTTCATATCCAGGTATCTCCTTGAACTCATTGGATATTATTTTGATGTTAGCAACGCCAATAGTTCCTTTAATAAGTTCTAACCCTGTAATTCTGTTTATGTCGATGCTCATATGCGCCTCACAAAATTAGATCTTGCCGCTTTCAATTACTTGTAAACTCCCTTTGAATGACGTTTTGTATTTCCGAAGGTTCAACCTTCCTGCATTTTGTCAGCAAGGTTTTGTATCGCTGCTCATCAAAAGGCTTAGTATTTGCGTAGGAAGCAAAGATCATGTTTATCAAAATGGTCATGATCACATACAGCCCCTCATGTCTCGAATATCCCATCTTCTCTATATGCTCACTAGGTGTTTCCTATATAACTTGATCTTCCGCCATTTCATGGAGGCTTATATGAAGAAATGGATTTAATTCATTATGGCTGATATATTCCCTGCCATCAAGAAGATTTTCATTTTCAAATTTTTCTTGATACTCTGGATGGTTCATGACGATCATAGTATAAGCGTCAGATGAACTCATCTTTTCAAGGGGTTGTTTTTGGGTTAAGCCTTTCGACGGAGGATAATTTTCACAATCGGGAGGTTGGGAATGACGACCGAGGAACGAATCGCCTATTGGCGTGGCATCATCGACAAGCAGGCGGCAAGCAGACGGAGTGCGGCAGCGTATTGCCGGGAGGAACACATCCAACGGGGCCGTTTTTATTTCTGGCACCGCAGGTTCAATAATGGGCAACCAACCAGCCATGGTTTTCTGGAAGTTGTTTCCGGCGGCGCTGCGGGGTCTTCTTCCGGCATTTGCATCCAGGTCGGGGAGAATCTTTTCATCAAAGTGGAGCGGGGCTTTGATCCCTTCACCCTCCGGGCCGTGGTCGAGACCCTCCGCGATCGATGTTCGGCCTGACCTCGGCAACGCGCATCTACTTGTATCGTGGTTCTTGCTATATGATGAGTTCAACAGACGGTTACATTCTGAGGCATTCGAATCCGAATACGACGGCGCGTTATATCCGCAGCCTCGGATTGGAAGAAACAAGGGGAGCGCTTGAGGAAGGTCTGAAGGGACCGGCTCGGGTGATCGAATTCCAGAAGGTCAAGGCAGTATGAAAAACCCCCAGAGAAAGGAGCTCTGAGGGCATTTTGTGTCCGGACTTGTGTCCGGGGGTATATGGCGATATTTGGTATTTGTAAACTATCGAATTTATTGGTAGTCCCACGGGGACTTGAACCCCGGTTTCCGGCGTGAGAGGCCACAATTTTTACTTATTCCACATTACTTCATTTTACCTCTTTTACCAATACCTTTATAATTTAAGCATTTTATATTTACCTTGACTTACCTCATTTTATCTGCATATACAATCAAAGTGTTGGGAATACTGTTGGGAATAATTTTTCCAGGAAAAAACGATGCCCACAAAAGGACGATATAAAACTAAATACGCTGGTGTTTACTACATTGAAGGGAAAGGCGCAGCTGGACCGGAAAAGATATACTACATTATGTACCGCCGGAATGGGAAGCTAATTGAAGAAAAAGCAGGACGGCAATACCAAGATGACATGACCCCTGCCAGAGCTGCGGGGATCAGAGCGAGTCGTATTGATGGTGAAGAACTTCCAAATACCAAGAGAAGAGAAGCTGAACGTATAGCATTAAGCGAAGCACAGAACCGATGGACAATCTCCCTTATATGGGCTGAATACGAAAAGCAGAAAGTAGATTCAAAGTCACTACGAATAGATAAAACCCGGTTTAACATGTATTTGAAAAATGATTTTGGTTCTAAAGAACCCCATGAAATAATCCAATTAGACGTTGACCGGCTTCGTGTCAGGTTACTGAAGAAGATATCACCTCAATCTGTAAAGCACATCCTTGCTCTTTTAAGACGTATCGTCAACTTCGGAGTTCAAAAGCAACTGTGTCAGAATCTAGTTTTTAAAATTCAATTGCCAGAGGTACACAACAATAAAACAGAGGATTTAACACAGGATCAATTAAAAAAACTCCTTGAAGTCATTGACAAAAGTGAAGACTTTGTAGCTGCTAATATGATGCGTATTGCATTGTTCACCGGCATGCGGCGTGGAGAAATGTTTAAATTGAGATGGGACGACATTGATTTTGATAAAGGATTCATCTCGTTAAGGGATCCTAAAGGGAAAGAACCTCAAAAGATACCATTGAACGATTCTGCAAGATCAGTTTTTAAGAGTATTGCCCGACATAAATCCGGTTTTATATTTACAATGACTAATGGAAAACCTTTTATAACTGATCTTCGGCGCCGCTTGAATCGTATTAGGGATGCAGCTGGATTACCAAAAGACTTTAGAGCACTTCACGGCCTTCGCCATGTCTATGCATCAATGCTGGCCTCATCGGGCCAAGTGGACATGTACACACTACAAAAGCTTATGACCCATAAATCACCACAAATGACCCAGAGATATGCTCATCTGAGGGATGAAACGTTGAAACGAGCATCGAATTTAGCCGGAACTATCATCAATAACGTCAGAGCAGAATCATCGGCAGACACCATAAAAAGTGATAAACCTGACACACAAGATATAGCAAATCAGAAGAAAAGATGAGAATCCTCCTCACCGGTATAAGCTGTGTTGGCAAAACAACCGTCGGAAAGATCCTTGCTGAAAGGCTTCAATACCATTTCTTCGATCTGGACGACGAAATTGAGAAATATTTCGGAGAGTCCATTGAAAGATTAAAAGCACGATATAGAATGGAGCATGACTTCAGATATGAAATCGGCGTAATTGTATTCAAAGACATCCTTTTTAAGAGAGACAGCTCCGATTGCGTGATCGCAATGCCTCCTAGTGGCCTCAAGGACGCTTATTTAAGGACGATAAGGAAAATAGATTGTATTGTCGTCGCTATTAATGACACCCCGGAGAATATTCTAAAGAGGATTATATTTTGCGATATTGACTCAAAACCATTTGAAAAGCACCTTACCGAAGAGAATAAACGATACTACCTGAAGGAGATAAAAAAGGACATCTCTTATTTTGGCAAGTCCTACCATCGGGCGCACCTGCGTGTTGATATTGCCGGTCTATCCATTGAGGAGAGTGTCAGCAGGATTCAGTTGGCGATACAGGAAGATAATTCTGGGAATGTTCAATAGCAACTCTCTCCGCCTTCTCCACCATCAAAAAACAGAAATACTCCTTTCGGAATGTTTCTGCCTATCAAACCAGTAATCATGTTGAAAAATTCGATACGGAAACCAGTTTGCCAGAAAGGTTCCTGCTTCAATGATCTTCAACATGACAACTCAGCCACCGATCGCCATGCTTAGGAAGAACATAACTATCAACGCTCTTAGCTTGATTACTATATGATTTCTATACGAAATTCCTGAATAAGAAAACTATAGTGATCCTTGAAAGATCGACAACAAAAAAGATTTTCCCAGCAGCGAAATTGCCACTGGGAAAATTCCATCAGACTCTGGCTTCCGCTCTCATGGCCTCTCGCTGGGTAGCAAGATACTCGCGGAAAGTTTTCATTTCCTCGATCTGCTTACGTACATTGACCGCTTCCGATTCTATCGTCTCTCCGACGATTGAACCGGCCGCAGCTCCAACAATTCCATACGCAAGTTTTGCCATAAGTGTGGTTGGCTCGAAAGCCATTGCTAAAACTACTGCTCCAGCGATTGCAGAAATCCCTTTCGGTCCCATGATTGATACCTCCTTTAGTTTTTATGTATCTATATTATTTCTATATTTCTTTTGTGAATTTCAGATTTACTTCGTGTTTTGATGCGGCAAAGATTCTTTCCCAAGGTCATCAGGCAGATCGCGCCGGTATTCATAGCGACCAATACAGCCATATTGCGCTTTTATATTCCCTTCCCCCATCAGACGAAATCTGATCCCCTCCATCAAATATCCTGACCCCGATAATCTCCCTATTCCCATCTATTATTCAGCCCCACCCTGATTGTTAAAAATTGCTTCCGGGATTATCTTAGGGCCGAAAGAAAGAGAGAAGGAGACATAAAGACCATGACAACCACCGACACCCAAAGGATCGAGTTCACTCCCGGAAGAGACATCCTGGGAAAGACGATAGAGAGAAACAGGACCGGCCGTTATCATCAGGCCGATCTCAAAGGATTATAAAATTTATCAAGAGAGAGGAGAAACGACCATGAGAAAATTAGCAACCAAGAAAGAGGCGAGATTCGCAAAGAAGGCAGGCAAGACCTGGTTGGACCCCATGTGCACACCGATTGAGACCAGGTAACTTGAGACAGGAAATGAAACAAAGGAGTGACAAGAGATGCGGCACGATCCAATGACTGGAAATCAGTCCATGAAAAAAGGGAAATGGAAGGCATTCAAGGTCGGTGGCATCTGGATAGATCCGATGAGCTTCCCTTTTATGCAAGAGGATAAATAAGTGCCGATCCATCAGACTGACTATGTTCCATAACCTTCAGGATATGAAAGGAGACAAGGAGCATGAAGAAAGCAGAAAAAGAAGAGGTAAAGAAGCTACGTGGAAAGCTCAAGAGAGAGGAAGCCGAGTGCTACGAATCGACCATCATCACAACTTTTCCATGAGCATTCAATTTATTTGACAAAGATTGTTTATTTGAGAGAGAGGAGGCAAGGATCATGAAGAAAGAAAAGAAAGCATACAAGGGTTGGGTTGACCCGATGGCTACGCCTCATCAGTATAAGAAAGGCTGATTGCCAAGCAAAGATAGAGTCTGCCAAAGCGGCAGTTGACGAGAGAGGTAAAGATACCGGACGTGATCAAAACCTGCCTCTCTCAGGTTCAGGGCGGAGTTGAACAGACTTCGCCCTTAGTTTTTATAGAAATGGCCAGATGGTCATAGTGTTATAATTTTATTCAACCATCTCTTCATCCTTTCGTAATGCGATCCTCGCCAATAGATTTTCCCGCATCTTTGGCATTGATAAAAGTGATTAATAATTTCCAATATTTTAACCGGCACTTGGTTCTTGACATGCTCTTTCTCAACTAAATAGACCTCACCATTACATTCCATACAGCGGGAAAAGGGGTAAATATATTGGTTGAGATTGAATACGAATAGCAATTGCTGAATCTGCCCGTCGGTAAGAGAGGAATCAGGCTGAAAAGCTTTGACGGATCCATTCTCGAGAACGCCTTTATCCTTGGTCAAAACAATGCGCTGATCTTCCCGTGCGGTATCGATGATCTCTTTATCCTGCAAATCATTTCTATAGATCGTATCGAATCCCAATAGCCGAAGCCATCTGGCAAGTTTTCCCAGATGGACGTCACAGATGAATTTTGGTGTTTCAATTATCGAATCGTCCATTGATAGAAACCGAAACTATGGATTTGACATCATATGTTGTCTGAGCATTTCAGATACACGAGGAGGTATCGGGACAGGTTTGTGAATTGAGTAATCAAAGTGAACTAAAGTAGTCAAAGCCCGCACACATAGATTTCTATCCTGATACATCTCTTGATGCAAGACAAAACTGGCATTACCGATTTTCTTGACACTGGTAAGGATTTCCACATCCTTTCCGAAAAATATCTCTTTCAAGAAATCAATGTTTATGTTTACCACTATTAGATTGACTTCATATGGGTCTTTACTGAAAAGTTGAAATATTTCCATATATCCTTCTTCCATCCAAACAGGGACGATATCATTGCCAATGTGTTTTGTAAGATTTGTTTCTGATATCCTTGGGATAATAATTTTTTTGATCATCGTGAACTCTCCTTTGATATTCTATCTGCACCCTTACAGTCATAAAGTTCTGCTTTTTAATTTTCTCCATATTTCTCTTCAAGTTCATTTAATGACGGAATTCCTTTTCTCCCTCCCAGTTGCGTACTGACCGATGAGGCAGCCCATGCACCCAGGTCAAGGCTTTTCTCAGGATCCCAATCATGCAGGATGCCGTAAGCTACGCCGGCATGAAACAAGTCGCCGCATCCGGTCGTATCAATGGTTTTTGCAGGATAGGCGGCTTTCCTGATCAATCGTCCGTTGACAAGAGCCATATACCCCTTGGCACCCAATGTTACGCCGACAAAAGGACAACCAAGGTCAGATAATTTCTGACATGTTTCTTCTGGGTTATCGGCAAGAGCTTTGGAAAAGATCTCCGAAGCGATAAAGCAGTCACTCAGGGTCGCAAGCTCCAACATGCCCTCCCTGAGAGTACCGGCATCAACAACAACAGGTATCCCAGCATCCTTGGCTTTCCTGCAAGCAAAGGCAGAGGCTTCAGTATAAAGGCCATCCGTATAGAGCATCCTGCTGGACCGCAATTTGCCCAAGTCAATTTCATCAATTTTCAGAGGTATGCCCGTCGGTCGCTGCCAAAATATCGTCCTCCGGCACAAAGTAGGTTCTGCCGTAATAAATGCAAATTGAGAAGAATGGCCAATTCTTGTTACCACGCCACCGGTATCAATCCCTTCATTAAGAAGAGATTCCAAAATAGTCTTTCCAAACTCATCATCCCCAACCACTCCGGCGAAATAACACGACATGCCCCATCGACTGAGAGCGACCATAGCTGTGGCCACCGGACCTCCTCCCTCAATATGCAGGTTTGAGAATTCACATTTTACATTAGGAGGCGGATAAACCGGAATTATCCCTATATAGTCAAGTGAACACTGACCAAGGCCGAAGATTTGGGAATCATCGTTCGAGCTATTTGTCATGAGATCGAGTTCCTTTGTTTTGGTTGCATTGCCGCGAAAATCATTTCTGATAAAGCGGTTCTTTCCCATTTTCCAATCGTATTATGTTTTCGGCAACCGCCTTCATGATGCCCTGTATGGATACATCTGTCGATCCAGCGATATGAGGAGTCGCCAGAACATTATATTTGAAGATAGGATCATTCGGATCTACCGGTTCTACCCAGAAAACATCCAGACCCGCGCCGGCAATGGTCCTTGAAGCGAGAGCATCCTCCAATGCATCACGGTCAACCAAACCGCCCCTGGACAGATTGATCAAAAAGGCATCCTGCTTCATAGCTTGGAAAGATTGTCTTCCCATCATATTCCGACTTTCGTTTGTTACGGGAAGACAAAGAACAACGTAGTCGGACCTGCTTAGTAATTCATTCAGTTCTGCCGGAGTTCCCACCCATTCCAGACCAAGCTCCTCTTTTGCTTTCTGCGGATCATGCCGCTTGATGCCAATCAAATTAACGTCAAAGGGTTTTAGTCTTCTTGCCAGAGCGCTGCCGATGCCGCCCAGCCCAATTATCCCCACGGTCTTGCCCCTCAATGCCCTTCCAGGAGGAGAACCCATATGTCCGTTCGCAAAGCTTGCTGCCATTTGTCGGACATTCCTTGATAGGCCAATCATCAAGTATATGCCCAACTCAGCTACTGAATCGGCATTTCCCGAAATATCGGCCGGTACATTGGCCACCTTGATTTTCATGTTCTTCGCCGCTTCTATATCGACACTTTCCAAACCGGCGCCGCATTGCTGGATAAGAAGAAGTCGGTCTGCTTCAAGAAGATGCTCTCTATCGACGATGCTCATTGTCGGTATCAAAACGTCGAATCCTTTCAAGGTATCAAAGCCAAAGTGTCCAGTGGCCACAAATTCATGCTGTGACAACTTATTCCTGATCATCCCCAAGAATCCACCCCAAGCATTTTCATGTGCTGCAAACAGGATTTTCATGCTCTTTCTCCTTCGCCCTTTGGTCTATTGTTTTATTTCATCAATTTCCCTTGTCAAGAAGGCTGTGCAACTCCCATCAATATTTTAAACCCTTTGCATTTGTTTCAACACCTGCGTGATCTTCCCATGATCTGTCAAAAAATAAAAATGTAAAAATTCTTTCTTCTTCTCACAGACGCAACCGGCACCGCTATTTTCATAGCGGCCACCGGCGCATCCTATATTCTTCATTCACTCCCCCGAAAACATCTCCTCCAGAAACGGCGACCGCTTCACCGGCCTTCCAGCATAACTGCCGGAATAGGTCAGATAAAGCTGCCGCATCGCCCTGGAAATCCCCACAAATGCTATTCTTCTTTCTTCTTCTATATCACCATTCTTGTGCGGCAACATGCCGTCAATAAGCCCGGTGACAAAGACCACGGGGAACTCCAGTCCCTTGGCCTTGTGTATCGTCATTAGTGATACTCCGTTCTTGTCGTTGGACGTCTCATCCCTGAAACTGTCCGTGTAATTCAATAGCGCCTTTATATCGCTGTATCTTGTCGCCGCCAGCTGGAGCTGGTTGATGTTGGCGATCTTTTCATCGTCAGGAGACGGGATGTCATCATCGGTAATAAATCTGTCGTAATCAAGCGCCTCCCGCAAGATGCCGATCATCTCTGCCGGCTCCAACTGATTCTTGTCCCTGATCAGAGGGTCTATAATCTCGACGAATTGCTTGATATATTTTCTGAGGTAGGGAATCTCTATCCTCATGGTCTTGAGGACCTGATAGAGGTGTCTCTCTTTCTGGCCCGCATAACCTTCCAGCTCGCCCATGAAGCTCTTGCCGATATACCTGTTGGGCAAATTGATGATCTTTCTCAATGCATCATCGCCGTCGTCACTGTCCGGACCATCTATGAATCGTAGATACTCCAACAGTGTCCGTACTTCATGACGCTGATAAAAGCTCATGCCGTTTTCCACATGGTAGGGTATCCTATGCTTGGAAAACGCTTCTTCAATGATTCTGGACTGGCAATTCGCCCTGTATAGGACAGCAATGTCTTTATAGGCAAAGCCCTTTCTTTCCAGAAGATCCCTTATTTCATTGACTATCTGTAATGATTCGTCTTCTTCATTGACACCGGCAAGAACTGATACCCCTTCACCTGTCTGGTTCTCTGTCCTGAGCGTCTTCTCGATCTTCCTGGTGTTATGGGCGATCAGCTTCTGGCAGACATCAAGGATCTCCGGTGTGCTACGGTAATTCATGTCCAGTATGAACTGCTTGGCGTTTCTGAACATCTCCTGGAAGTTAAGGATATTCCCTACCGATGCGCCCGTAAAAGCATATATTGACTGCCAGTCGTCTCCACATACCCAGAAAGAACTATCCCCGTTTCTCCCGGACACGAGTAGCCTCAGGATGCTCATTTGCGCAGGATTGGTATCCTGGAATTCATCGACCAATATGTGAGAATACTGATCCTGATACTTCTTCCTGACGTCGGTATTGTCTTTCAATAGTCGATACGTCTCCATCAACAGGTCGTTCAGGTCAAGCTGGAGATTTTTCCTCTTTGATTCTTCGTAGGCCATATAAACATGACCGACCTTCATCATGGTGAAATCCCCAACATACATCTCCTTGAACTCCTGCCAGGTGATCAGGTTGTTTTTGGCAAGCCCGATCTCCCTGACGATCATCCCTGTCGGAATCTGAGAAATCTTCTCCTTCTTCGCCAGCTTCTTGATGAGCGTCAACTGGTCCTTCTCCGTGATGATCTCAAATGTCTTTCCCTCGTTCTTCAATAACGAGTAGCAAAAGGCATGGATCGTCTGTAATTGAACCCGCTTGGTCATCTCATTAAGGACAGGTTTCAGTCTTTCCTTCATGGCCGCGGCGGCGTTTCTGGTAAATGTCAATCCTAGTATATTCTCCGGCGCCACACCATGATTACGGATCAGATTGCCGATCCGGTGAGTCATCGTCAGCGTCTTGCCCGACCCCGGGATCGCAAGCACCGATGCGACGCCGTTGCCAAAGCTTGCCGCTCTTCTCTGTTGTTCATTGAGTTGAGGTTTTCTCTTCATTACCTCCAACCTCCATTATGCTTGTTCTGTTTTTTGAATCTTAATGATCATGCCGCTTCGCGATACCAGTCGTTGCAAGCTCCCTTGTAGAAGCATTCGGCGCATTTCCAACTGGTGTCGTTCGGGATGAAGACACCTTTGTTTATTCCTTTCCAGACCTCGATAATTTTCTTTGCCGCTTTTGTCTCGTCCCATCTGTCCCTCGCGGTATAGTACCTCTTGAACTGGGGCATCTTGGTCTTGATCAGGACGTCTAACTTCATGATGATATTTCTTTCACCGTATCCATTGGATCTGCTCGCCAGATGATAAAGGGTAAGCTGCGCATTCTTGCTAACGTCGTCCTCTGTATAAGATCGCGCCGCTGTCTTAAAATCCGTAATAATGATATTCCCCTGGTCATCTTCTTCAACGAGATCCATTACTCCGACTATGGGTATGGGCAGATTGTCGAGAAGAAACCTGAAAGGCTCCTCAATGGCAAGGACAACGGTATTGTCGTCATGGAAATTCTCATGATAAGTTCTCAGCAAAGATTTCCCTTGTGCCAAAAGACTCTCAAAACTATTTTCTCCCTTGTATTTGATTGCTTCATTTTCAGATGCCCGGATGGTCCAGTAATAAGTGAACTTATCCTGCAACTGTTCTAATGTCATAATCGTCCCCATCATCCTTTCCTGATGGAAATCGGCCAGAGTTTGATGGATGCAGCTTCCGAAGGTCATATTATCGGATATAAATTCCGGTTTCAGTTTGTCTATTCTGGAAAACCGGTATAATAAGCTACATTCCATGTATTCCGCTATTGATGATGCGGACAGATGGAGTCCCTTGCAAAACTCGTCAAGTCTCATTTCTGTGATCTCCTTGATGATAAGCGGCGAGGTCTGGACACGAGTTTATTGTCATGTCGCAGACCCCGCCAACGATGGTTCAAATGTTTATCTGGTTATGCCGCCTGCTGAAGATGTCGGATAAAGCCCTTGGCCTCGCTTGCGTTGATCTGCTCGTAGGGCTTCTGGTACTTCTCGGTGAACATCTTCAAGAGCTGCTCTCCGTTGATGCCCCTTCGTTCGGCAAGTTTTTCGATTGCCTTGATCTGGGCCTCGGACGGCTTAACCTGACCTTCCGCAGTCTTGGTATCAGGAGCTTTCTGATCCTTCTCCCTCTCTCCAATGGCTTTAGCTCCTGCATCTGGAGCATTGCCCGGTTCAGCTTCTTTGCCAATCTCTTTTTTCGCCTGGTGGTCTTCTTTTCTTCGGTCATCAGCGGTCGCTCCTCCTTTATGCTGCTCCTTCGGCGGAGCCTGATTTCTCGTTTCAATCACAGGTGCTTCTGTCCTTGTTTCCCGGCGTGATTTGTTTCTGGATCTCCCGGAATCATCATCAGCAACATCTTCGAAGTCCCCAAGCTCCTCCAAACAGGTCATGCCGATGTTGGTGAAGTCACGGAGCGCCCTTGCTTTCGCCCTGGTCGCTGCTACTCTGAGAATATGCTCCGCAACCATGCGATTGACATTGAGAGGATTTGCATCGGCAATCTCTACAAACAGCTCCCCATTCATGGATTCGACAGTGGCTTTGCATATGGCCTCCATCTTGTTGTCCTTGGTAGGAAACTGAACAGGTTCGACGATCATTCTTCTGATCCCCTTCTGGTGCGCCAGGTCGAGCAGCCCCGAATACAGGACGAACTCCTTTGCCTTGATTTTGGTTATAAATCTTTCATCCAGTTTGGGGACAACATTCTGAAGAACATCGACCTTTCTGATATTACCGTTGCCGTTTATGACAGCGAGGATATGCTTGCAGACAAAGCCGGGATCTTTGGCAATCATGCTCGTGAAATCTCCACAGGTGCAGGATTTGCTGCCGTTATTGCCGGTTACCCGGTAGCAGATCTTTCCTTCCGAGCTTTCCACATAATACTGGCCGTCCGGGGTCTGAAATACCTTCAGACCGTTAGACCGGTCATTTCTTTGCGATATGTCCTTTGTGGTCATTTTCTCCTCCTGTACTTAGAACGGAACATCTCCCTCAGGTTCATTATCGTGTCCATCTTCATGTCCCTCATCTTCAGTGTCCTTGGTGAACCCTCTGCCGTCCGTCTTGATGAACTCGATCTGGTTGGCAATGAGCCGGTATCCGGATTTCTGGTTGCCATGATCGTCAGTCCACTTCTGCTGGTCAAGCAATCCCTGTACCGCGATCTTGGCACCCTTGTGCAGACACTTGGTCGCCAATTCGGCAAGCTTGTTGTAACAGGATACCCTGATCCAGCTTGTCTTGTCCTTGCCCGAGCGAAACGCCATGGGGAAGGTCGAGATTGCAACTCCGTCAGGGGTGAAGAAGTCTTTCACATCGTCTCCGAGGTGCCCGGTAATGATTAATTGATTCATGCTTTGTTTCTCCTTTCTGTTTTTGATGGTTGATTTAAATGATGGAGAGAACAGGGCGGCAGCGTAGCCCAAGCCTGCATCATAAACCCTGTCTCTCCGAGGAAGAGGTGGATGGAATAATCGCATCCGGCTCAAGAGGGGAAAATCCCATTTGGGGAATGTTGAGCTTTACCGGTCCTTCAAGGTTAGAAGTAGCGGGATTGCTCTGTTGGAGGGAATTTCCAGCTCATGCCGGGTTATAAATACCATCCCCAACATTCTGATCTCACTATTGGTCTGTCCGGTGATTTATTATGAAGTTGATACGGCGCTTGATGGCAGTTCAGACGAAATCTTAAGCGGCAAGAGCCAGGCGGATCTTCCTTTTCGGAAGGTCCTCGATGGAATCGTTGATCGCCTCTTTCAGCGTCGTCATAGCCGTTTTGATCTTGTCCTTCATCTGGGTATTGTAGTTGAGCCCATAGGGAGAGATCCCGGAGATGGTGTCTCTGGCGATATTTGCCAATTCTATGAGCTTCTCGTCGTCGAAGATATTCCTCGTGGTCAGGTCGGACAGGAATTCATGAAGTTTGTTGAACATTGAACTCTTGATCGTCTTTGTCTGACCGTTGTCTTTGGACAGTTTATCGACCAGTCCATTGACGATCTCCGCAAATTCCTCCCTCAGTGCTACTGCGGCCATATCTCTGGCTTCCGACATCATAGATTCGAATTTCTGCTTCTCGCGTTCATATACTTCCGGTGACAGGATCACTCCCTTGCCGGGAATATCAAGGGCAAGGAATCTCCACTCGAACTTGAACTTCGATCGGATGTCCATCGGATAGTCCGCTTCGTTGAAGAGGTCGCCTAGATGACGCTTGGCTTCTTCACGGGCCAGGTCGTAAGTCCCAACAAAGGCATCGACCTTCTCCATGAATTTCTCCTTCTGGTAGTTCAGCCGTTCATCAACAAAGGCAAGGCTCTCCTTGGGAATCATGTAGAGACTGGTGATCGGGAACGGCAATGAATACTGCTTCACCAGATCACGCGCTTTGTGTGTAGAAGTGTGCAGCGGCCCCAAAAGCTCCGGGTTGATCAGGAATTTTCTTCCCCGAAGCCATTCGCTGTTGCTGGAAACCTTCGTCATGTGGCTCTGGTCCAGCATCTTGCTGCCCATCCAGGTAGAGGTGCTCAACTGGATAAGACACGCCTTTCTGAAAACATTTTCAAATTCACTCATTTCTTTCCTCCTTGTTATTGGTTATTTCACCCGCACAGTTGCAAGTATTTCTTGGTCTTCTGCTTACCCTGGTAATAAGCAGGGGTAAGCTGCTTTGCTTGTTCTTTACCGAGCAGGTCCTTCAGGAACTTTGATTCCTCAAGACATGCTTTCCCGGTAAAGCCCCTGGTCTCGATATGGATCTCTCCATCATCAGAGACGTCGACAATGATCTCTTTCATGGTTTGGTCCTTTGATTGTTGTTCTTGGGATTTACAGATCAGAAGGGCTTTTCTGTCTCGGTAAGCAGACCCTTCTCCTTCATGGAGACAAAGCCCTTGCTGGATACGACAAGGTGATCATGGACAATTATGCCCAGGAGCTTGCCGCACTTGATAACGTTTCTGGTGAATGCCAAATCTTCCGAGCTTACTTCGAGATTCCCTGATGGATGATTATGCGCCATGACGATATAAGCGGCATTAGTCAAAATAGCGCTCCTGAAGATCTCCGATACGGTTGATCCGCAGGTGTTGATGCTTCCTATAGCGACAGTTTCAATACCGATCAGGTGGAGGTCCGTCGCCAACATGATGGACAGAAGAGTCTCCCTGTCTGATGATTCGAGCTCGTCCTTGACCAGTTCATATGCCTTCACAGGAGTGTTGATCAGAATCTTTGGCAATTGGTCATTCTCCCTAATCAGGCATACCTTGCAGCGGGCCGCTCTATAGATTGTCGCCAATTCAGGTCCCTGTTGCCAGCTGCCCTTGGCTTTCTTGCCATAAGCCCGCTTCAGGATCGATTCTGCGGTCAATGGTTCACCTCCTTTCTTTTTTGATAATTGTGGTTAGCGGCCAGATTTTCTAGAAGAGCTTGCCGGGCCTTAGAATGTCATCAAGGGAATAAATGGATTTGGGCCATTCTTTACGAAATGCCATAGCCATCGCTTTCCTGATTTTTTCAATCAGTTTATGCCGGCCGACACTTTCATAATTGTCGGTCTTGATCTGTTTATCCGTCTTTATGGCTTCTATGGCCCGGCGCTCGAATTGATCCAGGATGTCCATCATGGTTTCCCTGGAAATACTGTCTTTCAAGATGTATCTTCTGTCGATGTCGTTTCACCTCCTTGATTATTTTTTGTCTGTTCTTGGGGAATCTACAATTCATTCACTCTGATTTGCAGACGGTCATATAACCAGTCCGCTATCAGTCTCCGGTGACAGGGCTTACCCGGCTTCTCCCAGCAAAGGATCACAGCGTCTTCTCCCAGATCATGATAGACCTTCTCTGGGTCGAGCTTATCCAGGATGTCCTCCTGATAGATCTCGACATAGTTTTGCCATGAGATATTGTGGCGCTTGTATTCTTTGACAAGGGACCAACCGGGGCAGAGTTTTCTGTAGTGGCGGGTGTCCTTCAGCCAGGGGAGATGTCGGGGGAAGGTATTGGATACTGCTACCAGGTTCAGTCCCGGGTCTCTGATCCTGTTGGAGAAGTAGTATGATGTCTTCATCGTGGCTCTCCTTCCAGATCTTGCCGGGTCGTTAGACCCTCAAGACCAACCTAATAGATTGATCGTTGCGGATCTCTCTTACCTGGTACTTCTTCCTCTTCGCTTCCCTTTTGATTCTCTCAATGGTGTATGCCTGCTTCAATATGCCCGCCTCCTTGCCTATCTTCTGTTCCAGACCGCCGGTATGCCAGGAGTCCCATAAGAGGATATATTTCGCTCCTTTTTTAACAATGCCTATTTCATATGTGCAGTCCTGGATTCTGATGGCATGGTCGCACTTACCGAGGTCTTCTAAAGCAATCCCTTCCGGTAGAGGGCTGTCACCAACCCAGCGACCATACCACTGATACGTCTTTTGGTTCTCGATGAAACTGAAGCCGAGCATTTTACAAGCCGACTCCAGATCCTCAAGTGATAAAATCTCCAACTCGATCTTCGCTATGTGGCTCAATTGATCCTCCTTTCAGTATATTCTTTTGAGCTATGCCGCTTCCTTCCCGTTGAATCCGCAGATATTACATGCGGAAGGGTCTCGGCATGTTTCACAGACCTTTTCCCTGTCCATCAGGGACGGTATTTTCTCAAAGATGGCATTCATGGTTTTCGTCATCGGTTGGTTCAACGCCCATGAGATTCTTCTTAATGTCGCTGAAGCCGATTCGCTAAGTTCAGGCGTGTAAGCCATGGTGTTTTCTCCTTTCTGATTCATTATCCAGAGCTTGCCGGTAAAAATCCCTCGATGCTTTCTTTCAATATGTCGAAGTTCTCTTCCTTCTTCATAAGTTCGTTACAAACGAAATCCTTCTTATAGACCGACCTAATTTTCCTTTGTTCATCAGGCTCATCATCCGGCGTATTGGCAAGTCTTGCCCTTGTCTTCGCCCATTGTCTGAGGGCGTCAATATCCTCCCGCATAGTACGGGACAGTGGAACTAAGGCGTCATACGCCTGGTCGAGACCATCAAATAATGAGTCCTTGGCAAGTTGCTCTATCTCCGCTCCGGTGTAGCCATTGAGGCGGTCGGAACAACTGATGGGAATATCCGATCCCCATTTGCGATTCATTATTCTGATGATCTCTTTTCTTTCCATTGATGTAGGCAGATCGACGAAAAATGTTGCGTCAAATCTGCCTGCCCTTATGAACTCTGGTGGAAGTTGAGATATGTTATTTGCTGTAGCCATGACCAGGACGGAAGATTTTGTCTCCTGCATCCATGTAAGGAAATGGCCGAACATGGCGGCAGATGTGCCTGCATCGGTTTCTCCGCTTGACCTTGTTCCCGCGAAAGCTTTCTCAACTTCGTCGATCCAGACGATTGCCTTTCCAAAAGCGTCGATCAATCTTGTGGCTTCCCTCATGCGTCTTTCACTCTCACCCACTAAAGAGTTCTTTAATGAGCCGATATCCAGACGTATCAGGGGCCAGCCTAAAATTGATGCAGTCGCTTTCGAGGCAAGACTTTTTCCGGTGCCGGGAATGCCAACGAGTAAGATTCCCTTGATTTGTGGTAAATTGTTGTTGTCGGGGTTGAATGCAATTGATCTATTTTCGATGAATGATTTGAAGTTGTTTAATCCTCCTACGTCAGCAATGTCCGCCGGTTCCCAGAATTCCATGAGTCCAGATTTTCTGATCATCTGGCCCTTGGCCTCGGAAATGACTTTGGTCGAGAAGTAGCCCTTCCGAATCAGCGACAGGGCAAAAGCCGTTTCACTCTCGAACTCGGTCAGTCCTTTTGCTGCTCGGGCCGCCTTTCGATTGGGTTTGATATTGTGGGGCTTCCCCAGTTCATTCTGAAGAGTGAATAGCTCCTCGTCATCAGGTAGTGGCAGGTCCACCAGATGGAAGAACTTTTCCACCTCCGGTTTGAGCTGGATGATGGGTGAGACCATAATCAAGGCACATCCCGTGGCCTTCCAGCGAGATATGCCGTTCTGTATAGCCTGGATAACTTCAGGACTTTCCAGGAACAGGTGCAGATTATGGCAGATCAGGACCGTATCCTGATAACCGTTGAGCCAATTCAGTGCCTCTACAGGGTCTTTGATCTCGTCGATGGTTTTCAGTGTAGATGCTTCCCTGATGCCTCTGAGGCAGTCCCAGATGACGAATGTCCAGCCGTCACAGGGCAGAGTTTCTTCAGCTCGGTGCGGCTCCTGAGTAAGGACGCAGAGGGCGGGAAAGCCCGCTTGAAGATAGTCGTGGATCATAGATTGTTCCTCCTTGAGATTTATTGTTGTCGCCGATGTAGCGACGGATTGATAAGTTTCAGGATCAATGGCACCCGTGGGTGATGTTGATCGTAGGGACAGGTATCAAGTCCCCCCGCGGGGGATTGAAAATCGTCGTTTGGGATAGATAATCATTGCTGCTGCCGTCGTTTCACTTGCTACCGTGGTAGAGGCTGAAAATCATGCCGAGCAAGACTCTTGATAGTTTTGGTCAGTTATCAGGGGCATTTTTCAAATCCACCGGTGGTTTTGATCGTGAATTTCAAGTTGTCTCGGGAACACTTGAAAAAACCGAAGATAGAAATCGCGTTTGTTGGGATTGTCAAAAGCGATTCGTCTGGAGGGGATGTCTTGGGGGAGCGATTGTTGAAGAGTGTGAAAAAGGCCCGTTATCCTGTATCAACAGGAAGCTCTGGCCGGTAAAGATTCATTTGTTGGAATCTATATAAAAAGCAACGCCCCCGACATGTCTGCCGAGAGCGTCACTTTTCGACTCCTGTTAGTATTATTTCTCTATG
>Ga0209506_1001762_pt1 | contig 21295 bp, 19 predicted proteins | sample AD_JPNHG2_MetaG_FD_184409 | JGI IMG/M metagenome (GOLD analysis project Ga0209506, IMG submission 184409) | Active sludge microbial communities of municipal wastewater-treating anaerobic digesters from Japan - AD_JPNHG2_MetaG (SPAdes) (version 2) | ecosystem: Engineered > Bioreactor > Anaerobic...
GAAAAACAACCTAAAAAAGGAGGACAAATCGCCTGATTGAAAGGGGGGTCCGAAGACCCTTTTTCAACCCTTTACACTGGCTCCATTACGGCGAAAATCGGTGGCTCCATTATGCCGATCATTGACAAGGGGTCCATTCCGGTCAGGATATCGACCGGGCGGGAACGGAGGACGGACGGGCCGCTGCGGAAGGTCAACGTGGCGAAGCGACGGGGATCGATGCAGATGATCTCTCCGTTTTCGAAGGCGATGCTGAAGCGGGTATGCGGAGGGATGAGATCACCGGACCGCCGCCAGAAGAGTCTCCCGGACATCCTTAAATGAATGTGAATTACCGGGCCCCCCAGATCTATCTCCACCTCCTTGCCGGCCCGCCGGATCTCCCGGACCCGCCGGCCGATCATCTCGGGAAACCGCACCAGTTTTTCATCATAGATCCGGACCTCGCAGATCTTCTCCGACGTTATCGTCTGTCTTAGTTGACGTAAGAGGGTTTCTACTTCCGGCAGTTCCGGCATCGCTGGCTCCTATAGAATTCCCGAACGGATGATAAAGATCAGCAGCGCCAGTCCGAGGAACCCGGCCAGAGAAAAGCCGAGGAGCCCGATGACGGACAGGCCGAAGAAAGACGGTCCGATCTCCGCCGCCAGGATGAAGGAGGAACCGATGACGATCGCCGCGATGATCAAGGCAAAGGCCAGACGGTTGGAAGACCGGTTGAGTTCGAAGATGAGATGCTCCAGCCCCCGGTGTTCAAAACCGATTTGCAGTTTCCCCTGCCGGACCTGCCGTAAGGTGACGAGGAGATCTTCCGGGAGGTCCCGGAGATGACCCAGCAGCTCGGTGGTGGATTCGAAGGCCTGCAGGAGAAGCTGCTTCGGCTGCAGACGTTCGGTGATCAGGCGCTTGATGAAAGGACGAACCCGTACGGTAATGTCGAAATCCGGGTCCAACTGCAGACCGATGCTCTCCACCTGGGTCATCGCCTTGATCATGAAGAAGATGTCCGGAGGGAGACGAAGCTGATGGCGGGAGGTGAGATCGATGAGATCCTCCAGGATCGCGCCGACCCGAACGTCTTTCAGGGGCTTGTAGAGATGCAGGTCCGCAAAGGTGGCGATGTCCCGCTCCAGGAGCCGCCGGTCCGGCTCCTGATGAAACTCCACCACCTTCAGGACGGCGTCGGTGATCTTAGGGATGTCCCGATGGATATAACCCATGATGAATTCGGTAAAATGTTCGCGATCCCGGGCATCCAGGTGCCCCATCATGCCGAAATCCAGGGTGCAGATCACATTGCCGGGGAGGACGAACATATTGCCCGGGTGGGGGTCGGCATGAAAAAATCCGTGGATGAAGACCTGCTCCAGGATGAGATCGGTTCCGCGGGCCGCCAGCAGGGTGAGGTTGTATCCTTTCGCTTCCAGAAGGGCGATGTCGTTGATCTTGATCCCCTCGATGTACTCCATGGTCAGGAGACGCTCCGTTGAGGCATGGCGAAAGACCCGGGGCACATAAATGGCGGGATTGTCTCGGAACTGGCGGGCGAAGCGCTCCGCATGCGAGGCCTCGAGATGGAAATTTATCTCCTTCCGGATCGTCCGGGCAAACTCATCGACGATACGGCTGGGACGATAAAGTCTGAGCTCCTCGATATAGTGTTCCAGCAGACCGGCCAATTGGAAGAGGATACCGATGTCCTGACCGATGGTTTTCGATATCCCGGGCCGTTGAATCTTGACGGCCACGTCCTCGCCGGTGATCAGGGCGGCCCGGTGCACCTGGGCGATGGAGGCGGCGGCGATCGGCGTCTCGTCGAAGGTGGAAAAGATCTCCTCCAGCGGGGCTTGCAGCTCCTCCTCGATGATGGTTTTCGCCTCGGCAAAGGGGAAAGGCTGAACATCGTCCTGGAGCTTGGACAATTCCTCCACCATCTCGATGGGGATCAAGTCCGGACGGGTGGAGAGGACTTGTCCCATCTTGACGAAGGTAGGACCCAGCTCCTCGCAAACCATCCGGATCCGTTCATAATTGTTCAGGTTATCGAGTTCTTCCTGTCGCTTCCGGGAAAGAAGACGCGCCCCCATTTCGATGTAACGGCCGAGGTTCAACCGGTCGATGATACCGTCAAAACCGTATTTGAACAGGACCGTCAGGATCTGGCGGTAGCGGTTGATGTTGCTGTAAGTGCGGGCGATACCGCCCAGTCGGCGAAGTTGCATAAACCCTCATACCCGGCAGGGGGGCATAACGAGAGGTGAAAATATTCGGCGGATTATGGACGCTTGGGCTCGAAAATGCCCTTTTAAAGAATTGATCTCATTGATCATAGAATTTCCCACCATCGCCTTCCGGAGAAGGATCACAGAAAACCGTCATGAACTTTTCCCATAAAGATCTTTTGGGGTTGTTTTCCTGCCCGGACGGAAATCGGACGGCAAACAAAAGGCACTCCCCGACCATCCGCCCCCCAAAGCATATCAGGCGGGCATGGAATGATTTATTATGAAAACAGCCCGTACCTGTGTCCCTCCCCCTTGATCTGGGAGGGAGGCGGGGGTGTTTTCATGCTTCGTGGCATCATCCCAAGGGGCGTGAAGGTTTTTACCATGGAGTCCGTTTTCAGGCCGTCTCTTTGGCTTTGTTTACCTGCTCGAGCTTGGCGAGGCGCGCTTTTAATTCTTCCATTTCGGATCGGGTAGGGATGTTCATCCTACTCACCACCGCGTTGACCATTGCCTCGGTCTTCTCTTCTATGTCCCGGCGGGCCTGTTTGGATTTTTCCATCCATTCCGTAAGCGCCTCACGGGCCTCCTTTTCGGACATCTCCCCGCGCTTTACCAATTCCTCGGCAAAACCCTTCATCTTTTCGGTCGTCATCACGGCCAATCCCGCTCCAAAGAGCACCGCTTTTCTCAAAGTATCAAACATGACTATCTCCTTTCTTGATGAACCCACAAAAACCCGTCCGGGAGACGACGCAGGAAAAATCTATAGAGGCACGGCACTACCGAAGCCGAGCTATAATGATCGTGAACCGTAGCGTTATCAAGAGAGAAAGTCAATCAGTTTGAAGGCAATTTATGGTAATTGCAGTTCACCATGACGTGTGATAAGCAATCAGCGCGTCGGGCCGGGGGAACACGACCGGCAAGGACAGAACGAAGTAATTCACGACCCGCCTCACCGGGCGCCGTTTTATTGTCGCGCAGATGGAGGCGACTTCATTACTCGGCAGGAGAAGGCGTTACCCCGGAGACAAGTGTCAAGGAGAAAACGTTGACGATGGTAGAGGAAATCATAAAGAAGGCAAATTTGGAGGGGAGAAAAACTCTTTCCGAGGCAGAATCAAAAAACATATTGAGAACTTACGGAGTTCCCGTCGTAAAGGAGGTGGTGGTGGAAACCGCGGCGGAGGCGGCCGCGGCCGCGGCTCGGCTCGGCTATCCCGTGGTACTCAAGGGCCTGGGCGCCCGGCTGACCCATAAAACGGAAAGAGGGCTGGTGCATCTAAACCTCAAAAACGGCGATGAGATCCGAACCGCTGCGGCAAAAATCACGGCCGCCGCCGGAGAGGATCTCGAAGGGCTGTTGCTCCAACCCCAGATGACAGGCCGCCGGGAATTCGTGGCCGGGTTGTTCTGCGATCCTCAGTTCGGCCCCGTGGTCATGTTCGGCTTGGGAGGCGTCTTCACGGAAGCCCTGGCCGACGTCGTTTTCCGGGTGGCACCGGTCAGCGAAGCCCAGGCCGCGGCAATGCTGGAGGAACTGCACTCCCGGGCGCTCCTGGGCCCCTTCCGGGGCGAGGCGAAGGCTCGCCGCGAAGAGCTGATCAGGACGATTATCGGCCTGTCACGATTGGGAATGGACGTAGGTGAGATCACCGAAATCGATATCAACCCCCTGCTTATCGGACCGGACGGTCAGGTGTCCGCCGTGGACGCCCTGATCGTCCTGGGAGAACGACCGGATGCCGAAAACCGGCGGCCACCCGTAAAAGTGGAAGATATCGCCCGGATTTTCCATCCCCGCTCCGTGGCCTTCATCGGCGCTTCCGCCCAACTCGGCAAATGGGGTCATCTGTTGATGACCGACCTCGTCACCGGCGGTTACGAGGGGGAGATCTATCTGGTTAACGCCAAAGGCCGGGACATCGCCGGACGTAAGGTATATCCATCGGTAACCGATATCCCCGGCCCGGTCGATCTCGGGATCGTCACCATCCCGGCCGCCCAGGTCCGGGAGCTGCTGCCCAAATTTCAGGCCAAGGGGATCAAGTACATGCTCCTGATCACCTCCGGTTTCAGCGAGGTAGGTGCGGAAGGGCGGGAAATGGAAAGAGAATTGGTCCGGGAAGCCGCAGCGGCGGGAATAGTGATCCTCGGTCCGAACACCATGGGGATCATCAACCCCCACCGAAAATTCTACTGCACCGGGACACCGGTATGGCCCCGGCCGGGATCTATCGGCCTGGTGGCCCAGTCGGGCAATCTGGGGACCCAGCTTCTGGCCTTCGCCGAACGGGAGGGCATCGGTATTCGGGCCTTTTCCGGCTCCGGCAACGAGGCGATGATCACCATCGAGGATTATCTCAACGGCTTCGAGGTGGACGACCTTACAAAGACGGTGGTCCTCTACATCGAAAGCATCAAGGAGGGGCGGCGTTTTTTCACCGCCGCCCGGCGGGTAGCCAGGAAGAAACCCGTCGTCATGCTGAAGGGGGGGCGCACCGAGGCGGGTAATCGCGCCGCTGCCAGCCACACCGGAGCCCTGGCGGCCAACGTAAAGATCTTCAACGCCGCCTGCCGCCAGACCGGGGTGGTGGTCGCGGATCAACCGATGGATCTCCTCGACCTCTCCGCCGCCTTTTCCAGCCTCCCCCTTCCGAAAGGAAAACGGGTGGCCATGCTCACCCTGGGCGGCGGCTGGGGAGTGGTGGCCTCCGATCTCTGCATCGAATCGGGACTGGAGGCACCAAACCTCACCCCGGACGTCATGGCGGCGATCGACGCGATCCTGCCACCATACTGGAGCCGTTCCAACCCCGTCGATCTGGTTGGCCAGTTCGACATACAAATAGCCCTGAGAGTCCTGGAAACCCTGATCAAATGGGATCATTGCGATGCCGTGATCCATTTGGGGGTCGTGGGGCGGAGATATTTCATCAATAATATGGTCAAGGCCACCGCCACCGCCGATCAAACCTATCCCCGGGAGCTCCTGGAACGGGGCCTGGCCCAGGAACGGCAGGGGGAAAAGGCCGTTTACGAAAAGAGCGCCGAGTTGATGGAAAAATACGGCAAGCCGATTTTGGGGGTAATCCTTCTCGAAGACGAAAACACGAAGACCGTTACCGACGTCCCCGGAAGCATTTACAAAGGGGTGGCTTTTCGCACCCCGGAACGGGCGGTCAAGGCCCTGGCCAAAATGGCGGAGTATCAGGCCTGGCTGGCCCGGGAAGAAAAACAGGAAAGTATCCGGCAACGGCTATGAGTTACCTCTACATGATCCGCCACGGCCAGGCCAGCTTCGGCGCCGACGACTACGACCGCCTCTCGCCCGCAGGGGTGGAGCAGGCGGAAATCCTGGCGCGGCACTGGCTGCATACCGGGCGGACGTTCGATGCGGTTTATGCCGGAGAAATGAAGCGGCAGATCGACACGGCGGCGACGGTCCTTGCCTGTTACCGGGAAGCGGGACGCACATTGCCTGAGCTCCGGATTATGCCTGAATTCAACGAGTATGACTCCCGGGGCATCCTCAGGGACCTGATCAGGAAGATGGCCGCGACTGATCCGGAATTGTCCGAAGATATCTCCCGTTTTTATACCGACAAGAAGGCCTTTCAAAGGGTATTCGAGCGGGCGGTGCTGCGTTGGGTCACCGGCGGGGATGCCGTACCGGGGGTAATTTCCTGGGAGGATTTCCGGGGGCGGGTGACCCGCGGCATCGACAGGATCCGGGAGGAAAACGGCCGGGGAAAGACCGTTGCGGTCTTTACCTCCGGAGGTCCCATCTCCGCTGCTTTTCAGCTGGCCACGGGGATTTCCGATACCGGGACCCTCCGCATCGTCTGGCATATCGTCAATGCCTCCATCTCCACGTTTCTCTATGACGCCGAGCGGTTCAGCCTGGCTTCCTTCAATGTCCAGACCCATCTGGAGGCGGCAAAAAAACCGGCCCTTATCACCTACCGTTGAAAATTTCGCGAAAGCGGGATGACACCGGGCGGACGAACAGGGGAAATTACTTGTAATCTGAAAACCGCTTCGCCATGATGAAGCACTCATAAAGGAGCAAAGCCGATGGATTTCCAGGTCTCGGAAAAGATGCAGGCCGTCATCGCCATGATGACGGAATTTGTGGAAAAGGAACTGATCCCCCTGGAGCCGGAGTTCCTCCGGAGAGATTTTCGGGAACTCCTGCCGGAACTGGAGGAAAAGAGACGTCTGGTCAAGCAGATGGAGCTTTGGGCCCCCAATCATCCTCAGGAATGCGGCGGCATGGGGTTGAATCTCATGGAACACGGCCTCGTCTCGGAGGTTCTGGGGCGCACCCCCCTGGGGCATTACGTCTTCGGATGCCAGGCCCCGGACGCCGGCAACGTGGAGATCCTCCACAAGTACGGCACGGAAGCCCAGAAGGAAAAATATTTACTGCCGCTGGTAGCGGGGAAGATCAGGAGCTGTTTTTCCATGACCGAAGTGGATCTGCCGGGATCCAACCCGGTCATGATGGACACCACCGCCGTAAAAGACAGCGGGGATTATGTGATCAACGGCCAGAAGTGGTACAGCACCGCCGCCGACGGCGCCGCTTTCGCCATCGTCATGGCCGTGACCAACCCCGACGAGGCCCCGCACCTCCGGGCCAGCATGATTATCGTCCCCACGGACACCCCGGGCTTCAATCTGGTCCGCAACATCTCCGTCATGGGCCATACGGGGAGCGATTATTTCAGTCACGCCGAGATCCTCTACCAGTCCTGCCGGGTGCCCCAGGCCAACCTCCTCGGCCCGGAAGGGTGGGGTTTCGTCATTGCCCAGGAGCGGCTGGGACCGGGACGGATCCATCACTGCATGCGCTGGATCGGCATCTGCCGGCGCGCCCTGGAGCTCATGTGCCGCCGGGCGGCGCAGCGGATCATCACCATGGACGGCAAGACCCTGGCCACCCGCCAGATCATCCAGGCCTGGATCGCCGAATCAGCGGCGGAGATCCAGGCCGCCCGGCTGATGACCCTCCACGCCGCCTGGAAGATCGAAACCCTGGGCGCCAAAGCGGCCCGGGACGACATCTCCCTGATCAAGTTCTTCGTGGCCGACGTGCTCCAGAAGGTCGTGGACCGGGCCCTCCAGGTCCACGGCGGCCTAGGCATGACCGACGATACGATCCTGGCCTTTTTCTACCGCCATGAACGGGCGGCACGGATTTACGACGGCGCCGACGAGGTCCACAAGATGTCGGTCGCCAAACGGATATTAAAGAGGAATTCATGAACAACATCGACGAAGCGAAAGCCATCCGCCCCGGCGAGGAACTGGACATCGCGGGGATCGCCGCCTATCTCCGTGAGGTCATTCCCGGCTTGACGGGAGACATTTCCGTCTCCCAGTTCCCCAGCGGCCACTCCAACCTGACCTATCTCATCACCGCCGGCAAGCGGGAACTCGTCCTGCGGCGGCCCCCGTTCGGCCGCAAGGTAAAGACCGCCCATGACATGGGCCGGGAATACCGGGTGCTGAAAGCCCTGCGTCCCCTTTTCCCGTATTGTCCCGAAGCCCTGGCCTACATGGAAGACGAAAGCCTGCTGGGCTGTCCTTTTTATGTTATGGAACGCCTCCGGGGCATCATCCTCCGCAAGGAACTGCCCCCGGGGATGACCCTGACCGCCGGCGACGCCCGGCGCCTCTGCGAGCGGCTCATCGATGTTCTCGTGGAGCTGCACCGGGTGGACTACCGGAATACCGACCTGGAAACCCTGGGGAAACCCGAGGGATACGTCCACCGCCAGGTTACCGGCTGGTCCGAACGTTATCGGGGTGCCCGGACTCCCGATGCCCCGGATTTCGAAACGGTGATGGCCTGGCTTCAGGAACGGATGCCGGCGACATCACCGGCGACCGCCTTTATTCATAACGATTACCGCTTCGACAACGTCGTCCTCGCCCCGGAAGATCCGCTCCGGATCATCGGCGTTTTGGACTGGGAAATGGCTACCGTCGGCGATCCCCTCATGGATCTCGGAGGCGCCTTGGCATACTGGGTCGATCGGGAAGATCCCTCGGAGATGCAGGCGATCCGCCTGGTGCCCACCCATCGGGAAGGGATGATGACCCGTGGAGAGGTGGTGGCCCATTATTGCGCAGGGATGGGCTTACCGGAAGACAACATGGATTTTTACTACACCTTCGGCCTTTTCCGACTGGCCGTCATCGCCCAGCAGATCTATTACCGTTTCTATCACGGCCAGACCAGGGACCAGCGGTTCGGGATGCTGATCTTTGCCGTCCATGTCCTGGAAAAAAAGGCCCGGCAGGTTATGGAAACGGGAAGGATTTAGAGCGGTCAATAGAAACGAAGCCATTTCATCAGCTGCAGGAGGATAGGATATGAAGAAAGACATCTTTTCACTGGAAGGGCGTATCGCCCTGGTCACCGGCGCCAGTCGCGGCATCGGTGCCGCCATCGCCCGGATGCTCGCCGCCTACGGCGCCCGGCTGATCATCACGGCCCGCAAGGAGGAAGGCTTGCAGTCGGTGGCCGCCGAGATCGTCGCGTCAGGGGGAGAAGCCACCGGCATGACCTGCCATGCGGGCGAGACCGGACAGATTCAAGTCCTTTTCGATCGGATCCGGAAGGATTACGGGAGGCTGGATATCCTGGTCAACAATGCCGCCACCAACCCCTTTTTCGGGGATGTCCTCAGTGCCGACGAGAAGGCCTGGGATAAAACCGTGGATGTGAATCTGAAGGGATATTTTTTCATGAGCCAGCAGGCCGCGAAGATCATGAAGGAACAGGGCGGGGGCGCCATCGTGAACGTGGCATCCGTGGCCGCCGTCCAGCCGGCCCCGTTCCAGGGTATTTATTCCATCACGAAGGCAGGCGTCATCGCCATGACCAAGTCCTTCGCCAAGGAACTCGCGCCGCTGCACATCCGGGTCAATGCCATCCTCCCCGGTCTTACGGACACGAAATTTTCCTCCTTCATGATCCAGACCCCGGAGATCATGAAGATCATCCTCCCCATGATCCCTATGAACCGGGTGGCTCAACCGGATGAAATGGCCGGGCTGGTTCTCTACCTGGTATCAGATGCCGCTGCCTATACCACGGGAGCATGTATTCCCGTAGATGGCGGGATGCTGGCCTGAAGACGGGCCGGGGAGAGAGGTCAATTAAGATAGGATCTCGACCGGCACCTTAATATTTTCCCCTGTCCCGGTTCCCTTTCCCCGGACAGAAAGGGGATAAAGCGGGCATTCGCGGCAACGGGGTGTCTTCCGGCAGTATCTCTTGCCGGCATTTACAATGAGGGCGTGGTACTGATTGAACAATGAGGCATCGTGGGGCAAGTGGTCCATGAAAAGGCGCTGGATTTCTCCATAACCGGCCGAGACGGCGATGATGCCGTGTCGTACGAGAATGCGGCGGGTATAGGCATCCACGACGAATACCGGTTTCCCGCCGGCGTACAGGAGGATGCTGTCCGCTGTTTCAGCGCCGATCCCTTTGATGGCGAGCAGTTTTTGCCGTAACTTCCAGGGATCCTCGGTAAACATCTTCTCCAGGGATCCTTCGAACTCGTCACGAAGAAAGAAAAAAAATGCCTTCAGGCGTCGGGCTTTGACATGGTAATATCCGGAAGGTCTGATCGCCTCGGCAAGATCCTGCTCCGCTATTTCCGTAATCGCCGGCGCTGAAAGAAGAGCGCTTCGTTTCAGCAGGGTGATGGCTTTTTCGACATTCGCCCAGGCGGTATTCTGGGTGAGGATGGCCCCGACGACAACCTCCAGGGGGGATTCGCCGGGCCACCAGTGGAGATTTCCGAAGTGATCATCAAGGAGTCTATAAGCCTGATCAATCCATGGGGCCGGCCACGGCGCGTCCTTTTGGGGAGTAGATTGCTCCGCCTCTGCAGGCACCGTAGTGATCATAATCCGTCAAGAACATCGATTGTTTATCATGGCCAAAGCGACCATGGAGAAATATCCGGGCGGGTCCGGCCGATGGTTGACCTTTATTACAGGCCCACTCCCGCCCCGGGCGGCCAGAGTTTAATCCGGCCTACCCTCCCGGGGATTTGCCTCGGCAAACTTTTCTATTTGCGCAGGGCGACAAAAAAAGTTGCCTGCCCTCTCTTGATAAGGAGCATTAAACTGCCACTCGCTGTTTTCTTGCCGACTTCCCGCTGGAAATCCTTTACCGAAGTAATTTTTACCTTGTTAACCTGCATGATCACATCCTGGGGCTGGATACCCACTTCGTCGGCGGGACTTCCCGGCTGGACACGAACGACGATCACGCCCGTCTTCCTGGCGATCCCCAGATAACGGGCAATTTCGGGAGTTATTTCCCCAACTTCCATTCCGTACGATTCATAACCGCTCCGGCCGGACTGCGCATACTCCGGACGGTCCCGACGTTCGGAAACCGTTACCTGAAAATTCATTTCCCGGCCGTCGCGCAGGACCGTGACGGTGACCTTGTCCCCGACATGAAAAGAAGATATCAACAAAAGCAATTCGTGGGTATCTTTGATCTTTTTGCCATTGATGGCCGTAATGATATCTCCCGGCCGCAACCCCGCCACCTCTGCCGGATCCCCTTTGAACACCTCGGATATTATTGCGCCCCGGCGCTCCTTGAGCTGGAGGGAGCGGGCCATGTCTTCCGTAATATCCTGTACAGAAACCCCCAGCCATCCCCTGGTCACTTTCCCTTTCGCTTTCAGATCGGGGAGGATATTCTTTGCCATGGCGATGGGAATGGCAAAACCTATCCCTTGCCCTTGGGCAACGATGGCCGTGTTGATACCGATCACCTTTCCCTCCATGTTGAAAAGCGGTCCGCCGCTATTTCCGGGATTGATGGAGGCATCGGTCTGGATGAAGTTGTCGTAAGGTCCGGCCCCGATCACCCGGCCCTTGGCGCTGACGATTCCCGCCGTTACCGTTTGTTCCAATCCAAAGGGATTACCGATGGCGATAACCCAGTCGCCGACGCGAAGTTTTTCGGAGTCGCCGATCTCCGCGACAGGAAGGTTATCGCCGGCCTTGATTTTGATCAGGGCGATGTCGGTCTTGGCATCCTTACCGATAACCTTGGCCTCGAACTCCCGCCCGTCGGACAGCTTGACGAGTATTTTATCCGCCTGCTCTATTACATGATTATTGGTGAAAATGTACCCGTCGGCGCCGATGATGAAACCTGAGCCGAGGCTCTGCTGCTTGAATTCCCGGCGGGGGGTATCGCCAAAAAAGCGCTCGAAAAACTCATCGCCGAAGTAGCGGTCAAAAGGTGTACCTCCGCCGAAGGGGGAACGAAATCCTCCCCCCCGCACGACTTTGGTCGTACTGATATTAACGACGGCCGGTTTGACCCTCTCGGTAAGATCGGCGAACGACCCCGGAGCCCGGCCCCCATCCCCCGGAGAAACAGCGGAAACGGGCAATACATCCGTTCCCGTCGGGACAAGGAAAGAGGAACGAAGCACCTCCACTACGGAGACGAGAAAAAAGCCGATCAAACAGGCCAGCAGAAACATGAAAAAAGTCTTGCGATTCTTGCTTTCCATTAACAAAGATTTATCCTCCCGTCATGACCTGATCACAGCATTATTTTTTGGTCGCGCCGTAGCATAATTTTCTTTAAAATTCAACGTTATTATCTCAAAAAGGAAGCTCGGGCGCGGAAACCGACCGTTTCGATCCTTCATCCTGGTGGTGACCCCCCACGAACATGCCTGCTTGATTGGCATGAGGCTGTTTTCGAGAAGTTATTCCGGAAACGAGGCGCGGCGGTTGAGAAAAGACAACCTCCCCCTCCTTGGCGGTTTCATACCGGGCGCCTGCCGGATCAGACAATACATCCTTCTGTACCGGGAGCTTCACGTCAATGCCCCACAAGACCCTAAGAGCAGATTTTTTCCGTTTCCACGGTATTGCTCAAGGTTCCGATCCCGGCGATGGTCACAGAAATACGATCTCCGTCTTTTAAAAACAGGGGGGGTTCTCTGGTGAAGCCCACGCCCTCCGGGGTCCCGGTAAGTATTACCGTCCCGGGCAGCAGCGTCAGAGAGTTGCTGAGGTTGCTTACTATGGTGGCAATATCGTAGATCATGCCGCTGGTGGAGGCGTCCTGAACAACCCGCCCATTCAGGACGGTTCGGATGGCGAGCGTATTGGGACGGGGCAGCTCATCCCTCGTCACCAGGCACGGTCCCAGGGGACAGAAAGTGTCGAAACTCTTACCACGTGTCCATTGCCCCTGCTGTCTTTCAAACTGCCAATCCCGTGCGCTCACATCGTTGGCACAGGTATAGCCCAGCACATAATCCATCGCCTGCTCCCGGGGGATGTTTTTCCCCCGCTTACCGATCACGACCGCCAGTTCGCCCTCGTAATCAACCTTATACGGACCCGCTGCCGGCAGCAGGATGGGTTCTTCCGGTCCAATGACGCTGGTTGTCGCCTTCATGAACACCAGCGGTTCGGGGATCACTTCAATCCCCGTTTCATCCGCATGCTTGCGGTAACTCAAGCCGAGGGCAAATATGTTCGGCGGTGCGAACAGCGGCAGGAACTTTTTGATTTTTACCGCGACTGCTGACGGCGTCCATGACGTAAACAGGCCGCCGTCGAGAATCCTAAGCCGCTCCGGATCGTCTTCGCAAAGCTCCCCATAGTATCTCTGTCCGTCGTCGGCAAGACAGTGGTAAATTTTCATCTCTCTTTACTCCCTGTTTGGATGGCTTCTGCAAAAGTGCCGTCCCTTTGTACGGCACTTCATTACCTTCAGCTTCCCTGTTTCCATGTATGGCGGAAGTATAAAGGCATTTCCCGCCACCGTCAAGATCTTAGGTCTGATCGGAAGAAATAATCCGCCTTGAGCTGCCGATAAAAAACATGCTATATTTTCACGTAACCTGTGTCCCGGGCCGATAATTTGCGAAGAATGGCAACCACGGGCAAACAATACCTTTTCCTTCTAAACGCCAATGTTTACCATCGTTGAGAACATAGGTAATGCCGGCCTTCATTTCTCCAGGTCCTTTTGGAATACCCTGTCTTTTGCCACCCAGATTTTATCACACCTTCTTGACCACCGGGCTTACAACAGCGCCGTGCGCATGGTCCTTACCAACCAGCTTTATTTTACGGCGGTGCAGATTCTGCCCCTTTTCTTTACCGTCGCCGTCTTGCTCGGGATTGCCTTCATTGCCATTGTGGGCGAATATTTGCGCAGCATCGGCCTTTTCACTTTTTTCGGTAATTTTCTCATGGGCTTTGTGGTAACGGAGGTGGCCCCGTTCATAACCGTCCTCCTCATCGCGCTGCGCTCCAGTTCGGCCATCAATGCGGAAATCGCGGTCATGAAGGTGAACAAAGAGCTCAACACCCTGGCGGTTTTCCGAATCGACGTTATCAATTATCTCTTTTTGCCCAGGATAATCAGCGGCATGGTGTCCGTCGTCCTGCTGAGTTGTTTGTTTTCTCTGGTCGTTCTCGCCAGCGGTTTGATCTATTCCGGCATTTTTTTCAATATGTCCGTGAATGATTATGTAACGGTATTAATGGATTCCGCCAGTTTTTTCGACCTGTTCGCCATGCTGTGCAAGTGCGCAATCCTCGGTTTCTTTATGGCCATGATCCCGATTCGTTACGGAATGAGGGCGACCAACGAACTGACAAGTATCCCCGTAGCCGTATTAAACGGCATGGTAAAAGTTTTCCTGGCTATTGTCATCATTGAGGTGTTGTCATTAATACTTACGTCCTTGATCGCAAAATTACTCTGAAGCTTTTCGATGCGGAAAGGTCTCTGGAGAAGGACTTAGAGGACTTGATTCATCATTGTCCGTCTCTGGGTCTGGTGTCTCGAAAAGCCCCTTTGCTCTCCAACCTGAGTGTCCTCGAAAATATCGCCCTTATCAACCAGTATCACCACGGCTTTTCCAGGCAAAAGGCCGAGGAAACAGCGCGAGAATATTTAAGAAGATTGGACCTGGAAAGTTTGGCCGGCAAGAGGAACCCCCAGCTGCTGGAAGAACAGCGGTTTGGTGTTCTGGTTCTGCGGGCGGCAATGATAGAGGACAGCTTACTCGTCCTGGACCGGCCCTTTCAGATGATGCCGGCGCTTGGGGATTCGGGTTTTATTTACAATGTCATCGCGTCTGTGACGGATCGTTTTCGAGAATGTCATATCCTTGATTACTCATTGAACGCAGGGCGTTATGCAGGGAGGATTGAGACGTGAAACTTAAGATAGAAATAAAGGTGGGCCTTTTCATCGTCATCAGTGTTGTTCTTCTCACCGTCGGTTTCATCTTCATGGCTTATAAAAAGGGGGTTTTTCAGGCGGAAACCACCTATACCCTTTCTTCCCGCACCGGTGACGGCCTGATGGTCGGCATGCCGCTGTACTTTTCCGGATTCAAGATCGGCAAGATCAAGGAATTGCATCTCAACGATGAGGGGCTGGTAATGATCAAGGTCTCCATCCCGGATCAACATGGAAAATGGATACGCTCCGACAGCAAATTTACCCTGGAAAAACCCCTGATCGGTTCCGCCAAACTCACGGTGGCCACCAAGAACCTGGCCAGCCCCCCCCTGTCTCCCAAAGCCGTTGCGGTACTCACGGAGGTTAACGATATCAACGACGCCATCCAGCAGATACAGCCCATTCTGGACCAGGTGGCGTCAATAACCGAAAACATTGCTGTTCTCACGGAAAGACTTGCGGATCCGCAGGGCGACATGAGCAGGATATTGAGACATTCAGAAAAGATAACCGCCTCGCTCTCCACAAAGGATTCCTTTTTGGAAATGGCTTTGGGAGACCGGCAGAGCGTCAAAGCCATCCATGTATCCCTTCAGAATATCAGCCGTATTACCGATCAGCTCCAGGTCCTGCTTAAGAAGACCGATGACGGAATTTACGGTCGGAACGGGGTCCTGCCGCTGTTAATCATGTCGCTGAGAGAAGTGCTGGCCAATCTTTCCAAGATTGGAGTCACCCTGGACAACGTGACGAAAATCAGTTCCGATGCGGCGGCGTCCACCAAAGATATCAAATTGCTCCGCAGCGACATCGATGGTACAGTAAGTGCCCTCCACCGGCTTCTCGATGAATTGAACCGGAAAATGCCGTTCAAGGCGGAACCCAAGATATCTTTACCCTGAAGGACTTCTAAGCAGGGCGGTATAAATAGCAAGGAAATGGTTGATAGGCCGCTCATCGTAAGGCTGGGGGGAGAGTGGAGCGACTGATGGGGGACACGGACATGCAGGGCTGGGGCAGGACTGCCGATCAGTCAAACGGGTTTGGCTTCGGGGTCGCGCATTATCATTGATCGAGGGGGGGCCAGGTGAAAACAATTAAACATTTAAAGTTTTGTCTCCTTTTATCCCTTGTGGTCTCTGTGACGGGCTGCGGCGGTTCACAGACCATCCCGGACTGGACATACACCGCCTTCGACAAGCTCGAAGCTTACAAGCAGGCCTCCCTGGCAGAAAAGACAGCAGTCGCCGAGCTTCACTTTCAGAGCGCCATTGCAGAGGTCAAGAAAAGCGGCGATCTGGTGCTGCTCGCAAGAATTCACCTAACCCATTATGCAGTCCAGACAGCCCTGTTGGAATCATTCGATGACGGGGAGTTCCTGAAGATTCAGGCCGTCCAATCAGACCGGAGCAACGAAGCATTTTATGCGTTTCTCAAGGGCAATTTTCGCCGGGAGGACATCACATTTCTCCCTCCCCAGTATGTCGTTGCCGTCAAGGACATCCTCGATGGCAGGAAGAGTTCTCTGGCGGATGACTTGAGAGGGATATCGGATCCCCTCTCCCGCCTGGTCATGACGGGACGTCTCGTTCTGTCCGGTTACGAAGACGAAACCATGCTGTTGTCAGCCCAGGAAACGGCATCCCGGCAGGGCTGGAAGAAAGCCCTCCTCGTTTATCTAAACCGGCTCGGTGTTTATTACGAAAACCGGCGGGAATTCGAGAAAGCGAAAAAGATAAAAGAGAAAATCAGGCTGATCCAATAGAAGTCGCCCTATCGGCCCGGATCCTTCAGGACTAAACACTTGACGAACTCGCAATAAGTCGTGAATATCCCTCGCCGGGCATGGGGGCGTTTATAAGCAGTCTATCGTCTTGTTTGGCACAGTTCGGCGCGTAAGGTACCCCGGCCGGGAAGCCGCGGATCACGAATTATGGATGCGCATATGTCGGGTCCAACTAGTTGAGGTCCAGGTGGGATCAAGCGCCGCCGGCGGCAGGGGGAGGGTGCCGAGTCCACATTTTAAGGCAAAATAACGATGAAACGCGAGATTGCCGGTCAATTCCGGGTGGAAGACGGTTGCCAATCCCCCCGGGGTCTCAACGGCCGCTATGTAATCCTTTTCCTGCAAGAGGACATCCACGCCGGGGCCGACGCTCTTTATCTTAGGGGCCCTAATGAAGATCAAGGGGATAGGTCCCGCGGACACCTTTGGAATGCAGGCGCTGCCTGTAAAGCTGTCCAGTTGGGACCCGAAGCTATTCCTTTCGATTTCCATCTCGATGAGGCCGAGATGAGCCTTTTCGCCGGTTACCTTGGTGGCCAGGAGAATGGCGCCGGCGCAGGTTCCCCAGACCTTCAACCCGTGCCGATAAGCCGAACGGATGGCGGTATCGAACCCGAAGATCCCCATGAGCCTGGCCAGACATGTACTTTCGCCACCCGGTATGACAAGGCCCCGGAGCTCGGAAAGCTCGGCAGGATCCTTTATCCGCCGGCATGGGACACCAAGACGCCCTAAATGATCAAGATGTTCAACCACATCTCCCTGGAGATCGAGAATCCCTATCATGATCGGAAAATTCTCTTACCATCCCCTGCCGGCTAAAAGTTGATTTTCCGGGATCGACGCTATTTCCAATCCCGGCATGGCTTCCCCGAGGTCGAAGGACGCCTCCAGTATCTTCTGGGGATCCTGGTAATAGGCGGTTGCCTTCACAATGGCCCGGGCCCGGCGGGCGGGATCGGCGGATTTGAAAATGCCTGAGCCCACAAAGATACCATCGCAACCCAGCTGCATCATGAGGGCGGCATCGGCAGGTGTTGCAATACCACCGGCGGCAAAATTGACCACCGGCAAACGACCGAGCTCCCGGACCTGCATGGCCAGTTCGTAAGGAATCCCGTTGGCTTTTGTATAGCCTGTAACTTCTTCCCGGGGAAGGTTTACTAACTGACGGATCTCCCGGTTCATCGTCCGCATGTGACGCACCGCCTCCACGACATTGCCGGTGCCCGCCTCTCCTTTGGTGCGAATCATGGCCGCCCCTTCCGCAATACGACGCAGGGCCTCGCCAAGATTACGGGCACCGCAAACAAAGGGAATGGAAAATCTGGTCTTATCGATATGACATTCTTCATCCGCGGGAGTCAGAACCTCACTTTCATCGATATAATCGATCTTCAGGGCTTCCAGTATCTGGGCCTCCACAAAATGGCCGATTCGTGCCTTGGCCATAACCGGGATGGAAACCGCTTTTTTGATCTCCGCGATCATGGACGGATCGGACATCCGCGCCACCCCCCCCTGGGCCCTGATATCCGCCGGCACCCGCTCCAGGGCCATTACGGCCACAGCACCGGCATCTTCGGCGATCTTCGCCTGCTCAACGTTGGTAACGTCCATGATGACACCGCCTTTGAGCATCTGCGCCAGTTGAACGTTCAATTCATACCTTTTCTTGTCCACCTTTCTTGCCTCCCTTCCTTTTGTTGCACGGGAAATTTATGACAAACAAGTGGTCTCGTCAAGAGCAATTACCGGACAGAAAATATCTTTGACATCGGGGATAATTTGTGACAGGGAATCCCTTGTTAAGATCTACGTCCTAATGCAGGCGACACGAAAGATTAACACCGATTTTCGCGGACGGTTTAACCGTCATTTTGGTATAAGGTTTTGAAACTGTCATCATTGGAAATCAAGGTTCAGTTTCAGGCCGCCGAGCCAGGAGAGAGACTGCGGCAGACGTTGCCAGGGTACTCCCCTGAGGATGGGGTTGTGTGCCCGGCGGGGATAGGAAACCTGCACCATTCCGCTTTGGATGTGGACGACCGCCTTTCCCCGGATAAAATGGCGGTAGATAGTCTGGGCATCGCACTGCTCGAAGCCCCGGAGCTTCTTGGCCAGCATGCTGTAGAGGGTGTCGGCGATCATGGTCATCAAGACATCAAAGTGCACCTTAACCAGGATGGGGGAAGACAGGGCGTTGAGGTTAAAAAACTTGACCGCCTCGGAGATGACATTCTCCACACGCCATCTGCGGGCATAGTCGCTGACGATGAGTTCCACCGGGGTTGTAAGATCGTTGGTGATCAGGAACGCCGGTCGTTCATGGCCGTTGCCTCTAAGGATGATCTGCCGGAGTTGTCCCTCGTAACCACTGAGATAGATGAAGGATTGATGGACAAAGGGATTGGGGTATTTCCGTTTGTCGTGGGGAATGTGGATCTTTTCCCAAGGACTGAGTTCATCCAGATTTTCAATCAGCTTTTTCCCCCGCCGCCGAAGGGTGATAAACTTGACACCCATGCGATTCAGCACCGACAGATGTTCGTAGGTGGTAAACTTGGAATCGAAAACGAAGGTGGAGGCAACACCCTTGCGAATGCTCTTCCAGAAGGACAACACGTTGACGACCTGTTCATTGGCCTCTTCCTTCATGAGATCGGCGGCTGTGTAGAGCACCAGCTTGGAGGAAGCGTCTTGGGCGAAAAGGGTCAAGGCCCCCTTCATCCGCTTTCCTCTGGCGCCGGCCCAATGCTCCTGGAGAACCGATTCATCCCCGTAATGGGGGATGGTGTGGAAGTCCAGATTGACAACGCTTCCGTCATACAGGCCCAAACCGGCGGCCTTCTTCACGAAAGCCTGCTGGAGCTTCAGGATGTGAACCTCATCGAGGGAATAGGAGTAGGTGGACATGGCCGTGCACTTGGGCAGGAAGTTGAGGCCGGCAAACAATCCCAACCCGGGATCAAAAGCATGATCCCCCATGTGGCCATACCGCTCCGTACCAATGAGCTTCAGGGCCAGAAAAGACAGGAAATAGCTCACCGCCGGGATGACCTTGGTGCCGGGAAGTCCCGCAGTACGAACAAGTTCGGGGACATCAAAACTTTCCAGAAACGGGGCAAAAAGAAAGACGCCCGCCGACTCGCAGGGAAGATGCTGCCCGTCCATTTGCGCAATAGAAACGTATTCCGATCGTTTGGGTGTCTCCGCTCCCTTGACGGTCAGACCGATCTTCAGACGGGTGCGCCGGGGAAGCTTGGGGAAACCCTCTTCCGCCAATACTCGTTCTACCGTCCGCACCGAGATATCAACTCCGTCCTCGGAAAGCAATTGCGCTATCTCCCCCGCCGAGAGTTCCTTCTCCCGCCAAGAACGGATCTTGCGGCGGGTTTCGGCAGAGACCCGGTATCGACCGGTGCCGCCCTCAGGGACCGGCTCGGAGAAGTCCAACTTGCCGGATTTGAACTGATGCCTCAACAGGTGAATATACGTGATGGTATATCCGAATCTCTGTGCCACGGCTTGTGCCGGCAGTCGATCCACGAAGGAGGCCCGGAGGGCTTCGTATCGTTTCTGCCACTCGTGGACCGGGTTGATAAAATAGTTGGCGTCGCGCATGAATATCTTATACAGAATGACGGTTAAGATGTCAAGTAATATTTTGTTAAAATACAAAAAGGCTAAAGACTTGCCGATAACAGCCTGTCGAGACATGAAAGTCGTTTTGCTTGTAATTATAGCATGTTCAGCGATCATAAAGGCAAAATGAATGAGCTTGCGGTTCCCGGAATTTTCAATTATAACAATGGCAAAATCCTTAGCATACCGTCATCTGATATAAGGATTTTTCAAGTCATGGCAACGATGCACAACCGTAACTTACTTTTATTATTGCGTTATATGCGATCAGGTCTGTGAGCGGCCGACGAAAATCTTATATCAAATCGCTCCGCGAAAATCGGTGTTCAAGATGTTTACCTTCAAAGCAACTATGACTGTGCTTCTCTATAACTCATCTTGAGGCGGTTGTTCATGTTTTCTTGTAACAATTTGATCCGGTTTACTTTTAGGAAAAGAATAAATTCACCCTGGGTTTCATATCGCCGCCAGGGAGGGGAGTTTTACGAAGGCGGCGGAGATCCTCTGCCTCACCCAGCCCGGCATCAGTAAATATATTAAGGATTTGGAAGAGTATTACGGGGTTCGTCTCTTCGACCGCCTGGGGAAGAGGGTCGCCCTAACCCAGGCCGGAGAGATCCTGTGCCGGCGGTCCGAAAGCATCTTCGGCATGATCGAGCAGGTAAAGGTCGAGCTCGACGAACTGCAGGGGTTGGATCGCGGCGCCCTTACGGTAGGTTCCAGCATCACCCTGGGCGTTTACGTCCTGCCGGAGATCCTCGGTCGTTTCCGGGCCGCCTATTCCCACATCGATATCAGCCTGGATATCACCATGATCAAACAGGTGGTGGAGAATGTCCTCGCCAACCGGGTCGACGTGGGTTTTCTGGGGGCGCCCGTGGAGGACGAGCAATCGAAAATGGAGGCGTTCATGGAGGATGAACTGGTGCTCATCGTCCCCGGTGCCCACAGGTGGGCCCGGCGAGACGCCGTGGAGGCGCACGACCTTCTGGGGGAAACCTTCATTTACCCCCGGCGGGGGTCGGGGACGAGAGACGTGATCGAGAAGCGACTGGCCGCCGCGGAGGTCATCTTAAGAAACTCTTTTGTCAATGATCGGCATAATGGAGCCACCGATTTTCGCCGTAATGGAGCCAGTGAAAAGGGTTGAAAAAGGGTCATCGGACCCCCCTTTCAATCAGGCGATTTGACCTCCTTTCTTAGGTTGTTTTTCTGATCTTTGACAACTTGATCTTGTAGGCGCCGTGGAGTAGGCGGTCGATGGTTGCCGCCCCCAGGATACGATTGGGGAAGGCGTCGGGCCATTCCGCGATGTCCAGGTTGGAGGTAACGATGGTGCTCTTGCGTTCGTAGCGT
>Ga0209506_1001770_pt1 | contig 21213 bp, 12 predicted proteins | sample AD_JPNHG2_MetaG_FD_184409 | JGI IMG/M metagenome (GOLD analysis project Ga0209506, IMG submission 184409) | Active sludge microbial communities of municipal wastewater-treating anaerobic digesters from Japan - AD_JPNHG2_MetaG (SPAdes) (version 2) | ecosystem: Engineered > Bioreactor > Anaerobic...
TCAGCTCACTGCCCCTGATCTTTCTGATCGTCAACATCCCTCCCGCTCCTTTCCGCAAGATATCCGACCGGTTGCTCTGCTGATGCTTCCATCCGCAGTCTATGTAAGCAAAAAAGCCGGATTCCGTATACCCCGAAGTGTTTCCCTGATAAACAACGCGCGAGCCCAGTTCAAATAAAAACGCCCTGCATTTTTTACATCGGACACCCTCCTACATGGATTGTAACTCGATGCCAACCACATCCAGCGAGGCGCGGGGGCTCACGTAGTTGAAAAGGATATCGCAGGTGTCGAGTCCGGCTGCGGGCACGGTGAAATCAAAGACATACCGCAACACGCCCGGCTTACCGGGAACTGTCTGTACCTCCGCGAGGTTCGGCCCGCCCCCGCGTGCACGCAACGCCGCACGCCACGCGCACCACTCGCCGTCCGGCTGCTCGGCGTCGAGATCCAGCACCACACGTGCACGCGCTCTTGGCACAAGGGCCTTGAAAACGTGCTCCGACAGACGGAGCGTACCCTGTCCGCTCGACGGCACAAAGCGACCATCCGCAGACCGTTCCACCGGTTTGCCATACTGGCTAAACGCCAACTCGGCGCGGGGATCCGAACACTTCCAGACACACTTCCAGGCCGCGTGCGAAGCCGTGAATGTGGCGAAGATCGGCGCCGTCGGGCGATAGAAAAAGTCCAACGGCGTCACGGAGATACGGTAGGCCTCGCCGGGACTGAAGAGTCCGGCACTCAACGTGTAGGTCATCTTGCCCGTACGATCTTTCGCGGCTTTCCAGAAGTCCCCGAAAATATCGTCGCGAGAGAAAGTCTGCCACGTGCCGTCCGCAGATTTCCGCTGCGCCTCAAGCCGGTACATGAAGGCGTCGCCGCCTTCACGCGCTTCGGGGAACGAGATCGCGTATCCTTTCTCGACTGGGCTCACTGCGGCCGCAGCTCCCGTCGCAAAGGCGGCCTTCGGACACCGCTGCGCGTGCACACTCGGACGGAACGGCGCCTCCTGCGCGGCGAACGGCACCGGCACCACCCACGGCGCGCCGGATTGGGAGTGATCACGCACGTCGTAACGCGAGAAGACGAGTCGGTCGCGATAGACATCCATCACCAGCACGCCGTAGTTTTCCTTCGCCTGAGGCGGCGGCGTGGAGCCTGGCGCGAACCCGCCCCAAGTCTGGAGGCAACCGACGTTCACGGCCGTAAACTCGCCTTGCCAGATCTGGCGCTCGCTCGCCATGGAACCGTGGACGTGTCCGGAGATCTGCACGACCTGAGGGAACTTGTTCAGCACACGGCGGCTCGCGTCACTGCCCCAGTGGCGGCTGTGGAAGGTCGTGCCCGCCGCAGGCACGTGCTCCAGCACGAAAACGGGCTTGCCGGGATGCTCCGCGCACAGACGCGCCACGGTCTTTTCATAATCCTCCCACGAGAGGAAACCCTTCATGCCCGTCGACTGGGGGAATACGGCGAACGGCAATCCCCGCCAGACAAAATCGCAGGTGTGCGTGTTGGTGGCCTCGAGGCGTGTATGCACGTCCGCGAAGGCGGGTTCCGCATCACGCGCGACATTCCAGCCGCTCTCAGGCTTGTAGTTGAGCACGTCGTGGAATGCGTAGACAAACACCTCTTTCGGGCGCGACGCCGCAGCCGGGTACACCTCATTCACCGTGCGGCGGTAACAACGGTAGCCGTCGGGGAAATGTTGGTCGGCGATATCGCCACAGTTGACCACCATCTCCGCGCCCTGCGCCTTGAAGAGTTCCAAGGCGGCACGCACCCTGGCGCAGCTCGCCATCGTTTTATGCACATGCGTGTCGGTCACCAGGCCCACACGCGCGATGCGCGGATTGTCTGCACCCAACGCCGGCAACACCCCCGCCGCCAGCATTTCCCCCAGAAACGTCCTTCTCCTCATGCCCCACTCTCTTTTTCTCTTTAGCGGACCATCATCTGCATGCCCGATTTGATCGTGCCGAGGTCAGACCCGTAATCCGTAAACAGACGCGCGCCCATCGTGATGGCGTTGTTTACCTTGTCCCAGAATACCGGTATTCCTTCCTGCGTCATGACCGGACGGTAATCGCGCACGAGTGCGCCGTCCTGCCAGATCTTCAGGCTGTGCACCCGGGCCCGCGCCGGGAACGCGGCCACACCGCGATCATTGATAGCAAAGAGATAGAGATTGAGGCCCGTGTCGATCGCACCCGCCACCTGACCCGACCAGACCGGCGTGCCATCCAGGGCCACCGTCTGTGCACCGGCGGCGAAGTCCGCCACAACGGTGTGCCTCACGTTCGTGATGACAGCGGTGGCCTCACACCCGAACGTTCCATAGGTGCTGGCGAGCACACCGTTCGTGACATGCGCCAGACAGAAGGCGTTCTCACCGTAGAGGGCGCCGCGCGCGCCGAGGAGGCCCATCGCGTTATTGCCAAGGTAACTGCTCCCGTCACCCCACACCCCCGTGAAAACGAGTTCCGCCTTCGTACCGCTCTTCGCCACCACACCCGTGTCGAGCCAGTTGTCGGCATCCGCCGCGATATAGTCAATGTAGCGTTTCGGCGTGAACGCGGTGACGTTCGTAATGGGACCAATCAATGCTCCCGTGATATCGTGCCCGTCGGGGAACGCCATTTCGTCGTTCACGGCATCGTAGAGGGCACCCTTCCCGTCCTTCACGCACGGCAGGAAGGCGCGCGCGAGGACGCCGTTCGTCCACAGGTTCAGATTGTAGCAGCGCGCGCTTGCTGAAAAGCTGCGCACGTTTCGTCCATTACGCACGGCGAAGAGTCCCAAGGTGCCGCCGCCGTCGACGGGCGTTGCGAGCGCCTCACTGTAGACGTTCGTGCCGTTCAGCGTGATGGTCTGCGACGACGCGCCGTAATCCACGACGAAATGTTCTTTCGTTCCCGGCGCATATTGAGCCTTGACCCCCGTAACCACGTTCGTGAGATAGTGCCTCCCAACATCATCACCATAAGCCGCCCAGGCGCGCGTGCCCACCTTGTGAACCATGTACATGCGATTTCCGGCATACATTCCGAGGTAGGTCGCCTCGGCCTTATTCTCCAGCCACATGAATTCGCCCTCGGCCTTGACGCCCGTGGCCGCCCTGACGCCCGTGTCGAGCAACTGACTGCCGTTCGATTCGATGTACGCCACGAAAGCATCCGGTTTCCCGGGGACGACGTGTGCAGGCGAAGGCAAAGTGAGGCCCGATGACTGGCCAAGGATCTCGCCGGTCACACGGTCATAGAGCGCGCCCAGCACATTGATTCCGTCATGATAAGCGCACGGCCTGAGATCGCGCACAAGCGTGAAAGCGGTGTCGTACGCATTTGTCGTGGGCGTCTGCCAGATCTTGAGCCCGTAACTGCGTGCCTTGGCATGATACTTGGCGCCCTCAAAGTTCACCGCGAACAGATAGAAGTTGACCCCCGTGTCATACACGGTCATATCCGAATTGTCGCACAACGTTTGACCGTCTACGACGATCTTCTGACAACCCCATCGCAACTCGCTCGTGATCATGTGACGCACATAATCGGCGAAGAGGTTCTGATTCTGCGCACTGATATACTTGAAGGAACCGTATCCATAGGAATAGGCTTCGAAAGCGCGGTGCAACAGATAGACGCGCGTGGCACCGGAATCCTTACGCGCGCCGATGTAGGCGGTATCGCCGGAAGCGTTGCCCGTATACATCATGTCCATCTCGGCCTTTGTGCCGCTGCGGCCCCGCACCCTCAGGTCGACGTACTGCCCGCCGGTCGCCTCCACATAGTCGGCGAAGCTGCCGGGGAAGCCCTCCGGATGGAGCGGCGCACCCCGGCCATAGAAAGCCTCACCCGCCGGGAAGCAGACCTCGTCGTTCACCGTGTCGTAGAGGCCCGGACGCCCGCCTTTCACGCACGGGCGGTAGTCGCGCACAAGCTCTCCGTCGAGCCACATCTTGAGCCCTCTGCAGCGCACGCGTGACCAATAGTACGGCAAGCCGAAACGCCGCACGGCAAAGGCCGTGATCGTGCAGCCGAGATCCACCATCTGCTCGCTCCCGAGCGACCAGACGTTCGTGCCGTTGCGCGTGATGGACTGGGCGCCGTGCGAGAAGTCCACCGTGACCTTGTTGTACACGCCGCCCGCCCAGAGCGCGGTCGTGCCGGTGCCGGGGTCGTCAAAATAGGTACGCGTGGATCCGTACGCCGTCCACATCCTGCGCCCATTCACAAGGTGCATCATATAGAAGCCGGCGTCGTTGTTCACAGTCGCCCCCAAGAAGGTCTGTTCATCGGTCTCATTCATCCAGCGGATTTCCGCCTCGGCCTTCACCCCCGTGCGCGCCCTCACACCCGTGTCGAGAACCTGTCGGCCGTTGCTTTCGACGTAATCCACGAAATAGTCCGGCTTGCCGGGCACCGCCGTGCCCCATTTCGTCCAGTCGGCGGGCAGCGCGAGCGCGGCGGAGGAAGCGCCGCTCGTTTTGTCCCCGTAAAAGATGCGTCTGGAGACGGTGTCGTAAAGACCCGCCACGCCGGCCGTCACGCACGGCTTGAAATCGCGCACCAGCTTGTAGTCGGTATCGTCCGCGCCCATCGTGGCCGTCTGCCAGATCTTGAGCCCGTAACACTTCGCCCTGATGGGATACAGCTTCGCCGATGTTGACACGTGGTTGCAGGCGAAAAGATAGAGGTTCGCGCTGGTGTCGACGGTCTCCGTAATTGTCGCGTTCGTCACGGTTTGGCCGTTGAGCATCAACGTCTGGCGGCCGGCCCTCAGCTCGCTCTCCATGAGATAGCGGTAGTCGCCCTTCAGTGCGCCGAAAGCATCCTGGCGATAGTACTCGGCGTACCCGTAGGCGGCGAAGCCGGCGGAGGAGTGAAAGGGGTAGAACCGGGTTGGGCCATCGTCTTTGCGTACGTCGAGGATGGCCCGGTCGCCTCCGATATAAGACGGGTCGATGGAGATCTCGATCTCGGCCTTCGTGCCACTACGGCCGATGACTTTCGTGTCGACGTACTGTCCGCCTGTGGCCTCCACGTACTCGATGAACATGTCCGGCGTGTCGATAATCAGCGTGGGTGGCGTGGTGACCTCTGCCGTAATGGCCGCGCCCTTGGTCGCGTACTGTCCGACAGGCTGCACGGCGAAACGGTAGGTCGTGCTCACCGCTAGGTCGTTGGCAGGGAACGTGTAAGTCACCGTGTCGCTCCGTTCGGACGGCGACTTCCAGTAGTCGCTGAAGATTTCGGTGTGCGCCGCTTCGACCCACGAGACGCCATCCGGGCCGAGCGTCCGCGCCTCGATCCAGTACGTCATCGCGTTGTCGGTGACCTGCGGAAATGTGAGCGTGTAGCCCGTCGTCTGCTGGCCGCTCGTCACAGCATTGACGGTGAGCACTGCGTCCGCATTGAAAGCGGGCGGGTTCGCCTGTTCCGCCGTCACGAGATGCGTACGGTTGAAAAGCGCCGTCGCCTCAGCGTGCGGCAGATTGATCTGCCAGCGGTGATCGGGCCCGATCTCCGTACCGTCCAGTGCGTCCCAGCGTGAGATAACGATCTTGTCGGTAAACACATCGACCAGCAGAACGCCATTCGATGTCTTCCCCGTGGTGGCGGCTTTCCCATCGAGGAGTCCATACCATTGCTGGAGGCAACAAGCGTTCACCACGCTGAACTCCCCCTGCCAGAAAAAGACATCGTTGTACAGCGAGCCGTGCACGTGGCCGGAGAGCTCCACCACCTGCGGGTACCTCATGAGGATCTCCCTCGATTGCCGGTATCCCCACTCGCTGGCGGTGTTGTACACCGTGCTTTGCGGCGGCTTGTGCTCAAGCACAAAGACCGGTCTTCCCGCGCCCGCCTCCTCGCAGGCGTTCGAAACGGCCGCCTCGTATTCCTCCCACGAAAGGAATCCCTGGGCTGTATCGCCCAGCGCATACGGCATCACAAGTAATGTGTAGCCGTTGACCGTGCGTTTGTCCGTGTGCAGATTCTCCGCGCCGAGGATTCTGAGGACCTCTGCAGCGGCGTCGATCTGGCTCATCTCACCCAGGTTGTTCTGTGTGTCGTGATTCCCTACGGCGTAGATCTTGCGCGGCACGGCCACCGCATCGGCGAACACCTCCTCGAAACAGTTGGAGTAGGCGGCGTAACCGCCGGGATAGAACGCGTTGCAGATGTCGCCGCCGTGCACCACGAGATCCACATTGTTCGTCTTGAAAAGCGTGAGCGCTTTCCGCACGCGGTCGAGGTTGCTTCCTTCCGCATCGATGTGCGTGTCCGTGAGGAAACCGAACCGGAGCGCGGGTTCTTCGGCCGCCGCCGCGAACGCCACCAGCATCGCCACCACCGTCACGACCTTCTTCATCCTCACACCCCTTCCATAGAATTGCAGGCCGAAGTCTTGAAGTTGCTGCAGGCGCAACGCTGTGTCGAAAATCCCGTGTCGGAATACCTTACGCCGCCCGTCTCAACAAAACAGACACCGTACCCATACATGAAAACCGACTACACCACTCCGAACGCTATGAAGCTACATTTTATTTCACTACCATAGGATAGACCGGATATACACCGATTCCCATGATGGTTACTTGTTATGCGGGGGGGCACGAAAACAGTCAACCCCTGAATTTTTCGGTGACGTGCCTCGCCGACCGCGCCTACACGGGCTTCTCCTTCCTCAACGACCTGCGGGCGCGCGGCGTCTTCTTCGTCATCGTCTAAATACCTGTCCCTGTCGTCACAGCCTGGCGGCGAACTTCTCCTGGGGCAGCCTCCCGGATCAGTGCCGCAGGATCATTGCCCTGGGTCAACACGGCATCTCTCCACGGGACTTTCCGTAACCGTAATAGAGGAATCGGACTCTCGCGCTCCCGCGTCCCGGCGCCGCGAACGGCGACGGCGTGAACGACGGCGCGGAAGGTCTCTCTCTTCTTCGGCATCGCGCGCCACGTCCGCGCCTTCCGGTGCGGCAGACTCGCGCGACGGCGCTCCGTTCCGTGCCTGCTGCGCCACTTGCTGGTTGTAAAGCGCCTGCCATTCGTTCAGGCAAGAGAGATCCGCCTTCTCCGCGGTCAGCAGGATGCGCTGGAAGGCCAGAGCCTCCGGGAAACCGGGGTGGAAAAGGAAACGGTGACCCCGTCCCTTAGTCGGCGAATCGGCAAACCGGCGCGGCGCGTCCATCAAGGCCAGCGCCGTATACAGCGTGGTTTTCGGGACGTGCAGCCGCTGCGCCACGGCGTTCAACACCTGACGCGCGACATGCTGCCGGTTGACGCGGCCGTTCGGGCTGTTCCGTTCTGCCCGCCGCAACTGGTCGAAAAAGGCCGGATAACACAGACAGGCGAGACGCACGCCGTTGGAATGCTCCCCATTGGCGGTATCGGCGTCGAGCGCGGCCAGATAAGTCCAGAGCGGCGACTTCTTGCCGCCCGAAGCCTCGATGTAGGCGTTCAGCTCCGGCAACAGGTCGCCCAGCAGCTTGTACTCCCACAGCAGCATGAACGCCGCGCGGGATGAACCAAACGTAAAAAGCCGGAAAATCTCTTCGCACACGCGGGGCACGGAGGCGTTGAGAATGTCGGCGTGGTGTTTCAGGATGGCCTTGCTGCTGGCACGGTCGACCGTGAAACCCAGGCGCGCGGCGAATTTGACGGCGCGCATCATGCGCACCGGATCCTCGCGGAAACGGATGTTGGGGTCGCCGATGCAGCGCAGCAAACGCTTTTCCAGATCCCTCAGGCCGCCCACATAATCGATCACGGAAAACGTCTTGATGTCGTAGAAGAGCCCGTTCACCGTGAAATCCCGGCGTTTGGCATCCTCCTCCGGCGAGCCGAAGGTGTTGTCATCCGTTTGGTACAGGCCGTTTTCGTTCTCCACCGCATCGGGCTGGCGCCGGAAGGTGCTGGTCTCGATCACCTTGCGGCCGAAGACGATGTGCGCCAGCCGGAAGCGTCTGCCGATCAGGAAGCAGTTGCGGAACAGGCGCCGGATCTCATTCGGCCGCGCGTCCGTTCCGATGTCAAAATCCTTGGGCTGACGGCCGAGCAACAGGTCGCGTACGCTGCCGCCGACAAGGTAGGCGGTGTGTCCGGAGTTTGCCAGGCGATAGAGCACTTTCAGTGCGTCAGGATCAATGTTTGAACGCGAAATACAGTGTGCGGCGCGTTCGCGGATCACAGGCACATTACGTCTGAAAAATGAAATCATTGTGCGGGTCGTTTGTTCATGTCAAACAAATGGGCGTGATTGTGACAAAAATCGTGTCCGGAAACAAGACGGCGTTTCGCCACTTATTCGTGCCGCAGGGCGTCGATCGGGTCGAGCGACGCCGCGCGCATCGCGGGGTAGAGACCGAAGACGATGCCGATGCCGGCGCTGATGCCGAAGGCGAGCAGCAGGCTGTAGGGCCGCACCACGGTCGGCATCCCGCTGAACGCCGTAATCAATAGCGGGATCGTGACACCCACCAGCAGCCCCACCAACCCGCCGCCGATCGACAGCACGCAGGTGTTGATCAGGAACTGTACGACAATACGGCTGCGGCGCGCGCCGATCGCGCGCCGGATACCGATCTCTTTGGTCCGTTCCGTGACCGAGGCCAGCATGATATTCATGATGCCGATGCCGCCCACCAACAGGCTGATTCCGGCGATCGCGCCCAACACGATGTTGTAGGTGCGCTTGGTGCGTTCAGCCTCGCGCAACAGGGTCAGCGGCACATCGATGCGGTAATCCTTCTTCTTGTGGAAACGCGCCAGCACGGTTTCGATCGCCTTGCTGGCCGCCTCCACAACATCGGTATCGGCCATGCGCACGATGATCTGGCTGAGTTCAACCTTTTCACCTTCCATGCCCCCGGCAGAGTAGCGGATGTTGGCTTCGCCAAAGAGCTTGGTGCCGGTCGTGAGCGGGATGTAGACGTCGGCCTCGCTGTCGGGTGCGCGCACCGTGCCGCCGGTCTCGTTCTTGACGATACCGATCACTTCGAACACGCCTGACGAGATGCGGATACGCTCGCCGACCATGTGCTCGCCCGCCAGCAGGCGGCGCACGCCGTGCTCGGTCAGCACGCAGACATTGGCGCGCATCTGAAGGTCGTTCGGCGCGAGAGTGCGCCCGGCCAGCACCGGCCGCTGCACCACCGCAAACCAGTCGGGCACGGTCTCCACAACCCGCAGCTCAAGCTGACGCTCGTTGAGCCGCGCCACGCGACGGGTCATGCGCGCCGGAACGGTGAGCACCACGCCGGGCACGGTCTCGCGGATACGCGCCTCATCGTCGTACAACAGGCCATAGACCGCCAGCCGACCGCGCTGCGCACCCGTGTTTGAGCCCTCCTCATCGGTCGGCTTGACCGACATCACCATAATGTTTTCGCTGCCGAGGCGCTTGATGGATTCCAGTGCCTGCAGGCTGGCCCCCTCGCCGACGGCCAGCATGGCGATCACGCTGCCGACACCGAACACCATGCCCAGCATCGTCAGAAAGGAGCGCGTCTTGTGGCGCCAGACATCCGTGAGGCCCAACTTGATAAACGGCCAGAAGTAGAGTACCTGGTTCACGGCCTGCCCTCCTCGCAGGAGAGAATCACGCCGTCCTTCAACACGATCTTGAACTTCGCGTATTCCGCGATGTCCGGCTCATGCGTCACCAAAATCACGGTCTTGCCCTGCTCATACAACTCCTGGAAGAGCGCCATGATCTGCACGCTGGTCGCGCTGTCCAGGTTGCCGGTGGGCTCGTCGGCCAGCAGCACCGCAGGGTCGTTGGCCAACGCACGCGCCACCGCAACACGCTGCCGCTGGCCGCCGGAGAGTTCCGACGGCAGATGGCGCAGACGGTGCGCGATGCCCACACGCTCGGCGAGCATCTCCGCCTTCTGGCGGCGTTCGGCTTGCGGAACCCCGAGATAGAGCATCGGCACTTCAATGTTCTCGCAGACCGTCAATTGAGGGATCAGATGGAAACTCTGGAAGACAAACCCCAGGTTGCGCAGACGGTGGTCGCTCAGCTCATTGTCGTCCATCTCAGCGACATTCACGCCGTTCAGCCAATAGGCTCCGCTCGAAGGACGGTCGAGGCAGCCGAGAATGTTCAGCATCGTGCTCTTGCCCGAACCGCTGGGGCCCATGATCGCCCAGTAGGAGCCCCTGCGGATTGAGAACGAGACCCCGTCGAGGGCGCGCACCGTCTCGTCGCCGACGCGGTAGTGGCGCTTCACATCATCCAGCCGCACCACCTCATCCGCGCGCGGCCGTTCACGCTCTGTGGTGCGGACGATCATCCCTGACCGACACCTCCGGCAGGCGGCGTGGGTTGCGCACCGGACTCACCGGCACGGCCGGCAGGAGACTGGCCGCCTGCTTTTTTCGGCTTGCGCGGCGTTCCATGATCGGGGCGCACGCCGTTGCCGCGAGACGGATCCTTGGAGCGCTCGCTCTCCTTGACCTCATCCTGCTTCTGCTCTTTCACAGGCGGCGCCAGCATCACCTCTTCACCGGCGCGCACGCCTTCAAGCACATGGATCATACGATTGTTGTCGAGCCCGACGCGCACGATGCGCGGCACCCACTCGCCGTCGTCCTTGACATAGACGCGCGGCACACCATCCACACGCACCACACACTGCACCGGCACGAACAGCGCGTCTTCGTAAGACTCCTTGATCAACTCGACATCACAGCTCATGCCGGGGCGGATCGTGACGTCCTTGAAGTCGCACTCGATCTCGCACTTGTAGAGCTTGAGGTCGGGATTCAACTGCGTACTCTGCCCGTCCGGCAGGATGCCGATCTTGACCAGACGCCCATCGAAAACCCGCCCCGGGAAGGCATCGACCTTGACGCGCGCCGGCATGCCGGTATCGATCTTGTTGAGGCTCGCCTCTGGAATCATGACCTCCACGACCATGCCGGATTCAAGCGGGATATAGATCAGCTCCTGACGCTCCACCGCCGTAGAACCGACTTCCAAAGGCTTGATCCACCACTTGCGACTGGCGATCTGAACCGTCGACGCATAAAGCACCATACCGTTGGTCGGCGCGTAGATCTTGCTTTTTGAGATCTGGAAATTGAGCTCCTCCAGCCGGTTGGTGGCGCGGTCGCGCTCACGGGTTCGTGCGTTCACCTCGGTTTCCACCTGACGCAGGGACGCCTTGTTCTGCCATTTGACACGCGCCAGCGCTCGATCCGATCGACGGCGCGTGCTTTCTAAGGTCGCCTTTTGCTGCAGCACGGTGTAGTTGGTCAGGACATTGATCTTGGTGATGGCCATCTCGAGGTCGAGCTGCTTGCGCTGCAGGGCCAGTTCGTCGGCCTGCAATTGCGTGCGCGTCAGGAAGCCTTCCTTGGCCAAGCGTTGCGACCACTCCAGTTGCTCGGCGGCGCGCTTGAGCTCCTCATCGGCAAGGGCAATGTCGGCCTCATACTGACGGACCTGTTGCGGGTAATCGCCCTTCTCATATTTTTCAAGGGCCATATTCGCCAGCATCAAATCCACCTCGCGATCCAACAGCGCCGCCTCGCAATCGCCCTCGGTGATCCCGAGCTTTTCATTGGCGATGATCAAATTCGCTTCAGCATTCGCGACCACGATTTCCTGTTCGTTTCTTTTTTCAACCAGGTCACTGGAATCAAACTCCAGCAACAGGTCGCCGGGCTGAACATTGACGCCTTCGTTGATCACCCAGATCACGGTGTTGTTTCCCTCGAGCTCGCTGGAGATCACCACCTTATCGCGACTCTGAATCGAACCACCCGATGTCACGGCAATCGTCAACGGCCCCCGCTGTACGGTAAAGACGGGCACCTGTTCGTCCGCCGTACCGCCCTTGCGCAAGAACAGCCAGGCCATCAGAGCCAGCACCGCCACAAGCGCGCCAATGATCCACTTCCTCTTTGAACGCTGCTTAACCATGATCCTCCCCGCTCGCCTCGAGCCACATGCCGGCTTCCGAAATCTTCAACACCCCCATGTCACGCTGCAACTCGAGATCGCTTATCTGCCAGTTAATCAGTACCGAACACAACTCGTTGCGCGCGGTCAACAAGTTCTTCTGCGCTTCGAGCACGTCGCGCATCTCCGCGCGCCCCGACTGCTGGAACAGCGCGTTGCTCTCCACACGCAGGCGCGCCACCTTGACCGCCTCAATCTGATTCACGTAAGAGGCGCGCGCCGCGATCAGGTTACGCAACCCATTGCGCACCGCCTGCTTGACGGCGTCCTCGCGCTCCTCCAGCGACCGCTTGGCCTGCTCCAAGGCGATCAACTGCTTACGGAACGCGTTGCGTTCACGCCGACGGTTCCAGGGCCAGTCGACGCGCACACCCGCATCCCAGGCCTCCCCGCCGTCAAATCCGTTTTCACCGGTCGCACGCGCCCGATCCAGCGTCGCGCCGCCTGTGAGTGTGACATCGGCGCGCAGCGCATCCGCCGCGATCTTGACGGCACGCGCGGCATCTTCGACACGGCTGCGCGTGACAAACAGGTCATGCCGTTCAGCCAGCGCGATGCGGCAGGCTTCCGCCTCATCCGGATAGGCCGCCACCGCGTTGTCACTCGCCTCCGCCCAACGCGCCATTTTCCGCTCCAGCCGCTCGACCTCCGCCAGATCCACCTCAACGCGCGCCTCGGGCGGCAGACCGAGCCGGACCTTCAGGGTGTCGAGCCTGACCTCGTAACTCTTGCGCGCGTCGATCACGCTCTTGTTCGCCTCCAGCAGATCCGAGCGCGCCTGGTCGACCTGAATGCGCTGCATGCGTCCGGCCTCAAACATCATCTCGGCGCGGCGGTAGTTCTCCGCCAGATTACGCTCGTTGTCCAACGCGTTCTGCACCCGCTGTATATCCTCGAGCACATCGAAATAGGCACTCGCAACCGAGACCGCGTACGCCTGCCGGTAATGCTCAAACGAGCGAATCGCGTAAATCAGGTTCCGCTCCGCCTGGGTCAGCGGCTCGCGCACGATATCACGTCCGGCGCCGCGCATCAGCGGCAATGTCATGGTCAGATCGCCGGACAATCCGAGAGACCGCCAGTCGTCACGCAGCAGGCTGACAACATCAAGCGCCAGGCTGCCCGCGATCTCCGCACCGTTCTCAAACTTACGAGCGAACCCGCCCGTCGCTCGCCCACTGGCTTTCTCGACCCCCGGATCACCGGACAGCAACCCCAGCATCATACCGCTGAAGGTGGTTTCGAACTGATACTGCTGATAATCGAGATCCAGCGCGGCGGTAAACACCGCTTCCTTCATATTCTGATAGGTGCGGTCATTGCGTGCCGCCACGCACATGGCATCTGACAGCGAGAGCGTCAGCACGCCATTCGATACGGCCAGCGGGCCCGCTTGCGGAATCTTGGGGAACACGACACCCTGCTCGCCCCGCACGACCGCCAACAGCGCGATGCGCAACGTCAGGGCGTCCGCCGGGCGGTGAACGTCAAACTCCCGGTTACTCCCGCTCTGCTGTTGCCAGAACTCCGTCGCCAAGCGAACGCCCGTCTCGTTGCTCTCACGATAAGCCTTTTCAGGCGTCATGCACCCGGCGACCGTCACAGCCAGCGCCACAACGGCACAGCCAGCCGCAACCGACCGCCCAATCACACGTTCTCGCAGGCTGTTTCCTGCTGTCCGCATACACCCATTTCCCCCAATGAACACTCCGCACGGCGTGCGCGTTCCCCCCAGACCGCGCACCCCGTGCCCTATCGGTTCCAGCACGCCGAACGGATCCGTTCTAGACCTGCTTCGCCCGGTACGATTCGACTTCCCAATTCTCGATGAACTCGCGCGAACGGTCGCTCAAATAGCGCAGACCGCCGAACGCGCGCGCCAACCGCTTCACGCAAGCCCCGTCACGCGCCAACTCCAGCGCCAGCCGCGCGACCTTTTCGCTCGCGCCGACGCCCAGCACCGCGCTGTCGGTCACGACCACGCGCGGCGCGTAACCGCGCACCCGCTGGAACGCGCGCAGATTATCGGCGGTCAGCACGCCTTCGTACGGGTACGACTTCGCATACACAATATGATCCGGCGAGATCGGTCCGTCGCCGACCTCAAACCGTCCGGCGGCCACCACCGCGCCGGCATCCGGCCCCAGCGCCTCGGACAGCACGTCCCGCCACGCCGCAACCTGTGCGTCCTCCGGCTCCGGCCCCTCCGGCACGATCCCATCGATGCCCGCCGCCGCGTAGGCTCCCGCCAGCGCCTGCATCACGCGCGCATACGCCGCGCGCACCGCCTCCGCCGTATCGCCAGCGACAAAGACGCCGTGGTTCTCCAAAAAGATCAACGCCGGCTCGCGGCCGTGCTGCGCGCGATAGTCGCGGATCGCCGCGCGCACCGCCATGCAGAGCGTGTACCCCGGATCGGTGTACGGCACCCACAGCGCATCCGGAAAAAGGCGCTCGGCCGCCGCGCGGCCGCCCACCGCGCAGGTCAACCCGTTGACCGCCGCCGGATGGGTATGCACCACAAAGCGCGCGGACAGCGAGTCGTGCAGCGGCGCCTCGACCGAGGCGCGCCCCGGCGTCTCGGGCTTGACCGCCGCCGCCATCATGTTCTTCACCAGCTCCTCACGCGCCGCCGCATCGGCCGGCGTCTGCGCGGTATAGAGATGTGCCAGCTTCGCACGGTCCATCGCCACGAAACGCTGCGGCGTCATCGAGGCCAGCGTGGTGCCGGACGGCTTGACCCACAGCGTGTCGTCGGTCTTGCAGGAGGTGTTGCCGCCTCCGGCCTTGACGTACTCGCCGCTGCCGAACTCGTGGGATAACTGCGTGATGGTGTCTAACAGATTCGTCATCATGTATCTGATCCGGGAAAATGGTCATGCCCGCAGGGAAGGCAGGCCGCGTTCCCTGCGGGGCTACGGCTATGACCGTTTCGCCAGCACGTTGGCCTCGTAGCTCTTGACCTCTTTGAGCCACGCGGTGTCCAGCGGCACATCCTCGTCTGCGCAGAACTTGTCCCAGATCGCGCCGAACGGCAGTGTCTTCGCGGTCTCGGTCCAAGCCAGGCGCGACGTGAGATCGTCGCCCTTCTCGGCGTCGGTCATCAGCTTGATCGGCTCGAGCATCGCATAGAGCAGCGCCTTCTGCATGGCGCGCACGCCGATCACCCACGCCGCGATACGGTTGATGCTGGCATCGAAATAGTCCAGTCCGATATGCACGCGCTTAAACTGGTTGAGGCGCACCAGTTCTTGGGCGATCGCGATCAGGTCATCGTTCACGATCACCACATGGTCGCTATCCCAGCGCACGCCGCGGCTGACGTGGAGCAGGATTTCCGGCACGAACAGCAGGCACGAGGAGAGCTTGTCCGCGATCGTTTCCGTCGGATGGAAGTGGCCGGCGTCCAGCGTCAGCAGCTTCTGGTTCTTGACGGCGTAGCCCATGTAAAACTCATGCGAGCCGACCGTGTAGCTCTCAGCGCCGATACCGAAGAGCTTGGATTCAACGGCATCCAGCATGTGCTTGGGATTCAATTTCTCTTCGAAGCAGGCATCCAGCGCGTCGTTCAGGATCTTGCGCGGCGTCTCGCGGTCGGCCGGAATATCCTTGTAGCCGTCCGGGATCCAGACGTTGTTGACGCAGGGCGTGCCCAGCGCCTTGCCGATGGCCGCCGCGATGCGACGGGTGGCGATGGTGTGGCGGATCCAGAAATTGCGGATTTTCTTGTCGCGGCTGGCGAGCGAGAACCCGTTGAACATCGGGTGAGAGAAGAGCGTCGGGTTGAAATCCATGCCCAGCCCGTTCTTCTTGGCCCAGTCGACCCAGCCCTTGAAATGCTCAGGCTGCAGCTCGTCGCGGTCGACCTTCTTGCCCTTTTCAAACTCAGCGTAACAGGCATGCACATTCACGCGGTGCGAGCCGCCGACCAGCGAGAGCACGAACTCAATGTCACCGCGCAGCTCCTGCGGCGAACGGGCGCGTCCCGGATAATTGCCGGTCGCCTGGATGCCGCCCGTGAGATCACCGTCCGGACACTCGAAACCGCGCACGTCGTCGCCCTGCCAGCAGTGCAGCGAGATCGGGATCTTACCCAACTTCTTGAGCGCCGCTTCCGCATCGACCCCCAGCTCCGCATACCGCTCACACGCGAGTTTAAATGTCGTCTCAATGCTCTTTTTGCTCATGGATCCCCGGCTCCTCTCTGGTTTCCGCGGTGGACGGAAACGGATTCACTTGACCGTGACGGCGGGCGGCAACCGCGCCCCCGCCTTCGACGCCATTAATGAAGTGCTTTTTATCTTACACTTCACACTCGCTTACTTCCAGCCCGAATGTCATCGAGCGAAAAGCCGTAATCGGAAAATGACAAGGGAGCGGCGAGCAGTGACTGCCCAGCGTCAACAAAAGAGCATTGACAGCGCAAAACCGATCGTCTAAAGTGGCCCCCGTTTTGTGCCCAAAAAGGGGTTCTTTGTGTTGCGTGGCGAGGTAGCTCAGTTGGTAGAGCAGCGGACTGAAAATCCGCGTGTCGCCGGTTCGATCCCGGCCCTTGCCACCATTTTTATGCCCTGAACCATCGGCAACAAAGACGATCCGCGAAGGACCGGAGGTCAAGCTGGCGGAGCCCCGGACGGGACGGGCGAGCGCTTCGCGCTCTGCCGCAGCCGTGACCGTGCGGCCAAGGAAAGGGCCATGCTGGAACGCCAGGTCATCCGGCTGCGCCAGGCGCCGGACAAGGTCGACGCCGCTTTGCGCAAACCGCCGTCTTCCGATGCGTAGAAGATCGAACGCCGGATCGGCCGCTGGATGGGGCGCACCCCGGCCGCGGAGCGTCTTTTCGATGTCGCCGAGGGCAGGGACACTGACGGGCCTGCCTGTTCATTGCGCGTGGATGACGTTGTATTGAGGTTTTCAAATGGCGCCCCTGGCAGGACTTGAACCTGCGACCCACGGATTAGAAATCCGTTGCTCTATCCAACTGAGCTACAGGGGCCTCGTCGTCATAATCTGTTGACGTGTAGCTATTTACTGCAATTAATTCATGATTATGGTACCACTTCTAATAGGGCGTATTCAATCCCGAATTATGCATCAGTTAGGATTTCAGGCGTAATCGATTCAATGGCATGCGAGTCGAGCGGGACACATCTCCGGTTCACTCGCTTGGAAGGCAGGGGGAAGCTTTCGTGTTTTTCGCCACCCGCCAGCTTCGAAGAGTGGTCCGTTCGACGCTCGGATTTCGGTTGTCTTCATTCACTGGGGGGGATAGGCATCCAGCCTGTCATTCACATGTACAGGCAGGATGCCTGTACGCCCAGTGCCCGCGCTCCCGACTCGCCCGCTTCCTTCTTTCATCAGAAACGCATGAACTTCGTGCATACCTACCCCTGCATCTGTCGCTGACCGACTCCTTATTAGACGTCCAGGTTACGGACGTTCAGAGCGTTGTCCTCGATGAATCTACGGCGCGGCTCGACCTCATCGCCCATGAGCAGCGTGAAGATCGCATCGGCCTTGACGGCGTCTTCCAAGCGCACGCGTAGGAGACGGCGCTTGTTGGGATCCATCGTCGTGTCGTAAAGCTGGTCGGGATTCATTTCACCGAGACCTTTGTAGCGCTGAATCGTCAGGCCTTTGCGGCCACGCTCGCGCACGGTGTCGAGCAGGTCAGCCAGCGCCTTGACCGGAATCTCGCCGCCGTCCTCGATGATGTAGGCCACCGGCGCATCGCCGCCGACGCAATCCGCGGCCGAGAAGCCCATATCGCAAATGCTGTCGACCTGTTTCTTGAGCAGGCTGTTGCGGTAAAGTTCGAGCCAGCGGAACGGCATCTGCTGGGTGGGATGGTAGACCTGCACTTGAGTTTCGGCGAGGTCGATGGAGCTGCCCAGACGCGCCTCGGCCTCGGCGCGCGCGTGCGCCAATTCACTGTCGGAGAAGGCGTAGCCGAAGACCGCATCGTCACCGGAGCCCACAACGGTCACGAACCGCGGGAACTCGCCGGTGTCGGGCTTGCGCTGACGGAAGAGGGCCTGCACGTCCAAGCCGCGGCGCGCCACAGCATGGGTGGTCATCTCCAGTTCAGCCAACAGTTCGAGCAGCGTGCGCAACTCATCTCCAGACATCACACGGCCGTTGGCCATACGCACGCTCATGTCGTCCGCGCCAAGCAGGAGCAGCTTGGAGGTCAGTTCATCGTCGCTCTCGATATACTCCTCGCGCTGCTTGCGGGTGATCTTGTAAAGCGGCGGCTGGGCCAGATAGATGTAGCCGTTCTCCAGCAGCTTGGGCATCTGACGGTAGAAAAAGGTCAACAACAACGTGCGGATGTGCGCACCGTCGACATCGGCATCGGTCATGATGATGATCTTGTGATAGCGCACCTTGGCGATATCGAACTCATCCGCGCCGAAGCCCGCGCCGATGGCGGTGATCAGAGTGCGGATTTCATTGTTGTTGAGGATCTTGTCGATGCGCGCCTTCTCGACGTTGAGCACCTTGCCGCGCAGCGGCAGGATCGCCTGCGTCTCGCGGTTGCGTCCCTGCTTGGCGGAGCCGCCAGCCGAGTCGCCCTCGACGAGATAAAGTTCGCATTTGGCCGGATCGCGCTCCGAACAGTCGGCGAGCTTGCCCGGCAGGGCGAGTCCGTCGAGCACGCCCTTGCGGCGCGTGAGGTCACGCGCCTTGCGCGCCGCGATGCGGGCGCGGGCGGCGAGCACAGCCTTCTCGACGATCTTGCGCGCGACGGACGGATTCTCGTCAAAGAAGGTGCCGAGCTGGTCGTTGACGATCTGCGCGACGATGCCCTCGACCTCACCGTTGCCGAGCTTGGTCTTGGTCTGACCCTCGAACTGCGGCTGCGGCACCTTGACCGACACGACCACCGTGATGCCCTCGCGGATGTCGTCGCCGGTCAGCGGCTCCTCGTTGCTCTTTTGAAGGTTGTTGTCGGCGATGTATTTGTTGACCGTACGGGTCAACGCCGAGCGGAAGCCGGAGAGGTGCGTGCCGCCCTCGATGGTGTTGATGTTGTTGCAGTAACTGTACTCCGTCTCGTTGAAAGCTTCGGTGTACTGCAACGCGATCTCACACTCGACCATGTCGCGCGCGCCAGAAACATAGATAACCTGCTCGTGGACCGGCGTCTTGTTCTTGTTCAGGTAATGGATGTACTCCACGATCCCGCCGTTGAAGAGGAACGATTCATCGCGCTCGTGCTCGTGCTCAAGATCGCGGAAACGGATCGACACCCCGCGGTTCAGGAAGGCCAGCTCGCGCAGGCGGTTGGCGAGAATGTCCCACTTAAAGGCGTGGCACGTGAAGATCGTGTGGTCCGGGAAGAAGGTGACCTTGGTACCGGTGCCATGGGTTTCGCCGATGACCTCAAGCTGCGTCACGGGATGCCCTCGCTCATAGCGCTGCCGGTAAATCTTGTTGTTGCGGCGAACCTCGACCTCCATCCACTCGCTCAACGCGTTGACGCAGGAAACACCGACACCGTGCAGACCGCCAGACACCTTGTAGTTCGAACCGTCAAACTTGCCGCCGGCGTGCAGCGTGGTCAACACAACCTCTACAGCAGGACGGCCCTCCGTGGGATGCATGTCGACGGGAATGCCGCGCCCGTTGTCGATCACCGAGAGCGAGCCGTCTGGGTTGATCGTGACGTCGATATGCGTGCAGTAGCCGGCCAGCGCCTCGTCGATTGAGTTGTCGACCACCTCATACACCAGATGATGATACCCGCGTTCGCCCGTGTCGCCGATGTACATGGCCGGCCGTTTCCGGACCGCCTCCATACCCTCGAGAACCGTGATGTTGGCCGCCGTGTAATTGCCTGCCGGCGCCCCTGCCGGCAGCGTTGCGTCTGAATCGTTACGAGTATCTTCTGACATACCTATTTCCGTGAATGGGTTGATTTTGTCATCTTAACAGGAGAGAGGGCGGAACACAAGCTTTTGGGGCCCGCCAGCCAGCGGCCAGTGCAACACTGGCCGCTGGCTGGCGGGTGAATCGTTCCCTCGTGTGAGAATGAGGGCATTGTGGCACAGGGCGGCAGGGATTTCAAGCGTAGGGCGGGCAGGGAAGGCAGCGTCGGGGCCGCAAGGGCACGGAGAGGCCGCCTTCCCCCGCCCCCCGTCCGGCGGTATTCCGACGGACGGGGGGCGGGGGAAGGGAAACAGGAATCATCCTTTACTGGCCGGCGCCGCTCACGCGGCTGCGGCGAGGAAGGCGTCCATCACCTCCCTCGGCGTCTTCCAGCCGAGACACTTGCGCGGACGGTCGTTCAGGAACGTGTCGATGCGCCGCAGATCCAACTCGCCGATGGCCGCGAACGACTCGCTCTTCGGGTACAGGCGCCGGATCAGACCGTTCGTGTTCTCGTTCGTGCCCCGCTCCCACGAAGGGTACGGCCTGGCGAAGAAGACGTCAGCCTTCAAGGCCTTTGCGATTTCGGCATGGCGGGCGAACTCCTTGCCGTTGTCGAACGTGATGCCCGTGCAGGCTATGCCGATCGCGGCGAGCAGCCTGATGATCACGCCTGCGACCTCATCCGCCTCCTTGGTCCGCGACCAGCCCACCAGCGTGTAACGCGTCACCCGCTCCACCAGCGTCACCAGATAGCCCGTCGCGGCCGCGCCGACCACCAGGTCGCCCTCCCAGTGCCCGACCGTGATCCGCAGCTCGACTTCGGGCGGGCGCGTCTCGATCCCGCGCCGTCCGGGGATCACGCCGCGCCCGCGCCCCTCCTGCCGCGGGCAGCGCCTCCTGCGCTTGCGCCTCGCGCGCACAAGCGCCTTCCACAGCTCGCCGCCGGCCTTGGCGTCCGCGTAGACGTGCTTGTAGACCGTCTCCTTGCACACGTGCGCCCGCCCTTCAAGTTTCGCCCGTCCGCAGATGATTTCCGGCGTCCAGCCCTTCCTGAGCTTCTCTTCAACGTCCCGCCTCACCTCTTCGGTGAAACGCCTCGGCCCCGGCCGCTTTGCGCGTTCCCCCGCCTTCCGGTGCGCCTGCTGGTGCCGGTAACCTTTCTGGCCCATGTTCCGCCTCACCTCACGGCTCACGGTGCCCTTGTCCCGGCCGATGATCCGGGCGATCTCGTTGTTGCCCCAGCGGTTCCAAATCAAGAATTCTTCGAGTTGCGAGGCTGCTGGATAGCGCGATTAGGAGCGGGCGGGGCGGCGATCCTCAGTTTTTCAAGCAAAAAATTTCTTCGGATCTCTTTTTTTATTGACCA
>Ga0209506_1001773_pt1 | contig 21159 bp, 26 predicted proteins | sample AD_JPNHG2_MetaG_FD_184409 | JGI IMG/M metagenome (GOLD analysis project Ga0209506, IMG submission 184409) | Active sludge microbial communities of municipal wastewater-treating anaerobic digesters from Japan - AD_JPNHG2_MetaG (SPAdes) (version 2) | ecosystem: Engineered > Bioreactor > Anaerobic...
CTGAATTAGGAAGATTTATAGTTTTACTTACTGAAGTACTCGAATTAACTGCACATCTTGATAGAGATTCTAAATGTTCTAATGGTTGTATATCACCAGCGACTACAAAAATATTTTGAATTTCTTCTGGTATAAAAGAACATTTTTGACAACTTCCTTTATTTTCTACTATATATTTTAAAATTTCTTTTCTTTTTTCTTCATCAAAATTATTATTTATATACTCTTCAAAAACAGAGTCTGAAATATATACTGTTTCATATTCTTTATTATTTTTTTCTATTTTTCTCATATATGATAAAGCAAAAACAGGCTCTATTCCTGAACTTGTATCAGCTATAAAACTAATTGTACCTGTCGGCGCTATTGAAGTCGTTACAGAATTTCGTACTCCATATTTTTTTATATCATTTGCTAAAACATCAACATCAATGTTTCTACAATTTCCTTTATTAAAAAATCTTTCATTTGCTTTCATATAAATATTATAATCAAATGCTTCATACGCTCCATACTGTTTTGCAAGTTCAACTGATTGTTTCATTGAACGTAAAGTTAAATACCTTGTAACGTTTTCAATAAACTCATAACCTTTTTCTGAATTATATTTTATTCCTTTTTTATATAACGCATGAGCGACACCCATAAATCCGAGACCAATAGGTCTAATTTTTAAAGTAGTTTCTTTTATTTTTTGTATCGGATATTGATTTATATCTATAAGTGAGTCTAAGTAAGAAGTTGCTTTAACAATAAGTTGTTCAAATAAATCCCAATTAAATTTTCTACTATAAACAAATTTTGAAAAATTAATTGAACCAAGATTACAAGAACCATAAGGAATTGATATGTACTCAGCACAAGGATTACTTAATACATGAGAGTCAACATTTGTTACTGTACATTGTCTAGTAGCAATGCCTGAGTTAAATATACCGGGTTCACCAGTTTCCCAAGCTTTTTCAATAATAATATTCCAAAGTTCTTGTACAGTTATTTCTTTGCCCAAACTATCTTTTAAAGGAAAAAGCTTTTTATCTATTCTATTTTTTACCAGCCAAATTGAGTTAGGCTCATTTTCTAATTTATAATAAAATTCATCTGAAACTCTTACTGAAAAATTAAATCTTGAAAAAACATTAATTTTTGACTTAGCAGAAATAAAATTTAAAATATCAGGATGGTCTATATCTAACATCGCCATTCCCGCACCTCTTCTAATACCACCTTGCATAATACCATCAAGAGCACTATTAAATACGTTTATAAATGGTAAAGGCCCAGAAGAAAGTCTACCAATACCATTTACAATTTCGTTACTTCCTCGCAAGTCTGAAAAATCATACCCAATGCCACCACCGTATTTAGTTACAATTGCGGTTTCTTTCACAGCCTCAAAAATACCTTCAATACTATCTTCAATTTTCATCGTAAAACAAGATGATAAAGTTCCTATTTTATAACCATTTGTGTTACAATTCATTAAAGTCGGAGATGAAGATATAAATTCCATTTTAGAGATGTGAGGATAAATTTCTAAATTGTTACAACTTACTCTCTTTGCAATATTTTCCCATTTTGTTTCACCCGGAATAAAATAACGTTCTTGCAAAATTTTGTAAATTGAATCTTTCATACATTATTTCCTTTTATTTTAAAGTTAAATATTTTTATTTACATTTTACTATCAAAAAGATTATCAAATTTCTTTTTCCTATATGTTTTAATATCATCAAAAAAACTTAAACAAATAAAATTTCTATCTATTAAATGATAAATAGACTCACCAAATTTTTTTGGTATTATATCAATTGCAATATTTGAAGTTAAAATCATTTTCGTATTGCTTGAAACCATCTCACGAATAAACATATCCCACGCTGTTAATACTAGAGAAGCACTGTCAGGATTTTTCCACAAAATACTTTTATTAGGATCAAAAATATCATCTATTATAAGAACGTCTGAATTTTTAATTTTTTTAATTTCATCTTCAACTTCTTCAATATAAGAGTAACCTTGAACTTTAATTAATTTATCAATTAAAGATCCTGCTAGAATAAATTTAACATTTAATCCTTGCTTTATAGCTTCTTTCCCTACATTACAAGCTATCGCAGTTTTTTGAGAATTATTATTTCCGTATAAATATAAATGTACATGGTCAAATTTTTTATCATTTATATTTTTTGCGTATTGAATAACTTTTTCTAAATTATCTTTACTGTTTTCGCCTTTATAGTCAGAAAATTCTATTGTCCAATAAAATTTTGGAATTTCACTTTTTAATAATAAATATTCATATTTCTTTTTCGCAAGTTCTTTTTTATATTTTGGATCAATAAATGCGTATTCTTCTCCTTCAATATCTACAAATTTATACATTGTCTTATTCCTTTTTAATATATAATAATAATAAAAATTAAATTAAATGAATTTTACCCAATCTAAAATTTTCTAAATCTTCATTGTTTTGAAATTTAAATGCAGAAGCATTTTTATGCCCACCACCAGTCCATTTTTCAGTTATATAAGTTGTATCAAAATTTCCTAAAGATCTTAAACTGACTTTTAAATCATTTTTATCAAAAGTATTAAGAATAGCTATATAAACTATTTTATCCTTTAACTCATTTAATAACTTCGAAGCCGTAATACTTACTTTAGTACTACATTCAGTATAAGCGTATGTATTTCCTTCATTATCTATTCTAAATTGTAATTTTTTCTTTGAATTTAAGTAAGCTTGTTCTTCTCTTTGTAAAGCTTTTTCTATTAATCTTTTTTCGTAATTTGTAAAAAAGAAGTTATCGTATTGAACAAATTTACTAAGTTGTATATTTATAAATTTTTCATATTTTTCAGTATCTTTTTGAATATGAGCAAAATTCCAGTTCACATACCCATATAATATGTAATTAAGATATTTTGCTGAATTCCAATCTTCTGACTCAATTTTCCACATATCGTAAATATTTGTAAGTTCTATATATCTGTCAATTATCGCTTTTCTTCTACTTCTTCCTTTCAATAATTCTGTATAAAACAATTTTGCTCCACACATATCTAAAGAAAAAACATACCTATCTAAATCACCAAGAACATCTCTACTAGTTTGGTGATGGTCAAAAATAAAAACTTTTTCTTTACCTAACTTTTCTATAAATTCAATTGAAGGAGGAGCAATATCTGTAAAGATAATAATATCATATTGTTCTGCTAATGAAAAGTCAAAGTCAGTAAATTGTCTTTCTCCTGTATTTAAAGGAGTATATATTTTACTATATGGTTTTAAATACCATTCACCTACAATTCTAGATGACACACCATCAAGGTCAGAGTCAGAAATATGTAAAATTGATTTATTCTCAAATTCTTTAAAATAATCCACATAGCGCTCCTTATTTGAATTTGATCATCATTAATCTGTAAAAAATAATTCTCATATTCATAACGAAAAATATTTATTTATAAACATAAGCACGAACAACCTTTCCATACTTAGAAAGTTTTCTTTTAATATCACTCAATTTTGCAAAATCTACTAATTCAGCATCAAATAAAAATTTTCTTGTTTGATCATGTTTAAAACTTTTTCTAGTTCCAATTTTATATGAAGGTTTTTCACTTGATGTAAAAATAAATCTTGGTACTTCATCATGAAGACTGACCCATACTTCTGCTGTACCTTTATCCCAGTTTTCATATACATTAAAATATTTTGAAGAACCAGTAGATAAATTAAAATTTCCTATTGGCAAAATAGAAAGACTAATTTCTTCAAAAAATGATTTATATCTTTTCATGTCTTTACTCCTAAAAATAATTTATATCATTTCATATTTTTGATTCGAAAAACTTGTGTAAGCTCCTGTATATTACAACAGAAGCTTACACTTTCATCAACTACAATTACTTTACCCAAGCACCCATAACAGTAACAACATCATTTTCTGTTAAACTAGCTGAGCCTGCATTCGATACTGTAAGAAAACCAGTACCAGAAACATAATCAAAATCAAAACCTGGGATATCAACACCGCTTCTACGAACTTGACCTATAAAATAAAAATCGTCAGTTGGCGCACTTCCTGAAGCAATATCTAAAGTAAGTGAACCTTCGCCCGCATCACCAGATGTAACAATATGAATATAAGTTGCGGCACGTTTCCAAGTACGAATCATACAAATCACCTCTTATAATAAATTAGAGATGTTCTTTCCTCAGAGATAAAGGTTAGAACCAAGCTTTTTTAAAAAAGCAAATCTCTTATTTATTAGTAAGAAATGCACCCGAAAATAATTCATCTAATTCTTTATCAGATAATTCTTTATTAAGAAAAGCATCATTTAATTCAATTCTTGAAACATTTCTTGTATAACGAATAGTATCAATAGAATTGTCTATCACTAACATTTCTACAATAGAATCAAATTCAGAAGTAATCCTATATACTCTATCTTGTGCTTGTCTTGTCAATGTAGCATCATACGGTAATGTATAAAATATTATTCTTCTACATGCATGATGAAGATTTAATCCTGCACCACCTACTTGCGTCGATATCAAAAATAACTTATATTTTGAGTTTTTATCATTAAACAAGTCTATTTTTTCTTGTCGCTGAAGACTGGACTCATTTAATTGTCCATGTAACAATAAAGGATTGTATTTCTTAAATAATTCTGAAAGTTTATTCAAAGTAAGAGGATGATTGTCAAATACAATAACTTTTTCCTGTAAATTTTCAATATAGTCTTCTAATGCATTTTTCAAATAAATCAAACGAGTATCTTCCTCAAATTTCCATTTTAAAAGTTTATACTCAACATCTGGGTTTTGTACTTTTCCTAATAGCAACTCTGGATTATCTATAATTTGTATTAAATAAGGAAATTTTTGTAGAATTAAATTTCTAGTTATAATATCATACTCTTTTTTAAGCCTTATCACTTCATTTCGAATAAAAGAATCATATAGGTCTTGTTGTTTATATGTCATTTCTAAGTATATAGGTTTTATTATTTGTTTTGTTTTTACTTCAGGTAAATCCTTTTTAACTCTTTTAAGTACATATGTACTAATTTTATCTTTTACTTCATTTATTCTTCTCTGATTATATGTTATAATACTATATAAAGAAAATTTATTTCCAATATCGTTAGATATATATATTTTAAATGCATTTTCTGAATAAGATAATATACTTTTATCTAAAATATGTAATCCTGACCACCAATCTTCAAACCTATTAATTGCAGGAGTCGCAGACAATAAATAACGATATTCAAACATATCTTTATGAGAAATAATTGCTTTTGTTCTTACTGCTTTTGTATTTTTTAGTTCATGTGCTTCATCAATAATTAATGCAATAGAATTTTTATTCCATTCTTTTTTTATATCTACTAAATCTTTATTCCATTTTAAATCAGAAAGTTTTTTTACTGAGTCATAATTTTTCTTATATGAAGCAAATACATTACCTAAAAGGTGGTTAGGAACTATTATTATTTTTTTATCTGTAACTGAATTAAAAATCCTTATTTTGTTTTTATTGTCAACAATAACGATATCTTTTTCTGAAAATTCATTTGAATACATACATATTTCTCTAAACCAATTATAAGCAAGTCCATTTCTTACTACAATGAATGCTGAGTCTATTTTATTTTCTTTGTATAATTGACTGATTACAGCAACGCATTGAATAGTTTTCCCTAATCCAGCATCATCAGCAAGATAAGCTCTTGATCTTTGTAATAACCATTTAACACCTACTTTTTGATAATCAAACAAAGTACAATTTTTTAATACACTAAAATCTACATCAACATTTCTATAAAATTTAGTTTCTGGTAAAAAATTATTTTTTTTAAATTCATCAAATTTTTCTTTTGCCAAAGATGTTAACATATAATCATAATCTTTTTTTTCAAACCACATTAATACTTCATCAATTCTATTATAAGGTACTTTCCAAAAACAAATATTTTTGTCCCATGAAATATAAATAGATTTAAGAAATGAAACGTAAGTTTCAAATGTATCATTATCAAATTTATCAATATGTATACTTATGACAAAACTCCCATATTTAAAATCTATCTTATACACAAGAGCTCCTTTTTTAAATTATAAAATTTTAATCTACTTCAATTCATTCCTCAAGCTTTTTTTGTTTTAAATACCTAAAACAATCTCTTGCTAAGTCACTTGATTCAAATACTAATTTAAATCTACCCATTTCATACACATTGTCATAAATTTTTGTTATATTCATTTTTTTTAAGTCATCATATCTAATAGTAAAAAAATTCTTCATCATTTGAGGTGGGTAGTCAATTATAATTTGTTTCTTTTCTTCTGGTAAATCTTTTATTTCTTTACTATTTTTCAAAATAAAATCTCGTTTTTCTTTATTATCAGTTAAAGCCCTAATTTGTTTAAGAAAACTTGATAACGGTAACGGGTTTTCTAAAGAACCAGAAATTCTTATTGTCTCAAATCCATTTCTATTTAAAACAAACTCATCATTTGTAATATGAATTTTTGTTATAACACCGATATCTTTAACAATAGCTTTTTTCCTAAGTAATAAAGCGTCATTCAAATTCATTCCTTCTTTTACTTTTTCAAAAATTTCTTCTTCAGATAATTCTACTTCTTTTTCTTCTTCAACTTCAAATCTTGGAAAAAATTGATATAACCATTTATGAACTAGATAAGTATAGTCCCAATAATTAATATTTTCATCAACCTCAAAAAAACGTTTTTCTTGCCCTACGTGAAAATATATTCTTTTATTTACTGGATCCCACGTTGTTAATACAGGAATAGGAACTGTTTTAATATATGAAGCTAAAACTTTACCAAGACTTTCAATATAGTATTTATTATGAAAATCGATTTTTGACATAAAAGATTCGTTTTCTAACCATTCGTTCGGTTTAAATTTTTGTTTAGTTTCCATAGTTAATTTCACTCTTCTATATTTTCGTATAATGTATGAACAAACAAACTATTATTATTTTCATCAACAAAAGAAATTGCAGTAGAATCTTGTTCAGGAGATATTTTTATTGTAACCTCATTTCCTTGCAATGACTGTAAAATAGTTTTAACATTACTCGCTGAAACAGTAATTTTTACATTTTGAATCTCATTACTTAATTTGATAAAAGGTACTTTTTCTACAGAGTAACCTGTATCAATAGATTCTATTATCATATTATTAGTATCGAAAGATATAAATATTCTATTATATATATTATTTTTCGCAACAACTAAAATTCTTGTTAAAGCTTGCAATAAATTGTTTTTATTTATTTTAACAAAAGTTGGATGATCATATAACACCCTTACATTATCTTCGAAAATATTTGCTAATGCATACTCCATATTATTAATAATAACATAAGTTTGATTAATAATAAAGTAATTATAAATAGTTTCATTAAATTCTACTTTATTAAGAACAATACTTTTTAGACCATATGAAGTTATAATTGAAGCAATTTCTGTTGGCAAAAATATTATATCATTAATAGTGTTAGAAGTTTTAATAGCGCCTGCAACATCAGTTCTATTTGAAGCAACAAAATAATTTTCGATAATACCTATTGTGTCTAACTCATCAATTCCAGCATAATTCTTAATTAAAGGCATCTTTTCAAGGTCTACAATTTTTATTTCTTCAACTTTTGGTGATGAAGTTAACAGTAAAAATTTATCGACTACTGAATAGTCACCCTCATACTTTGGTAGTTGATACTTTGAACCTTCGAATGAAATTTCTTCTTTTGAAATATTTATTTCAGAATTTTTGGGTAGTAAAGACACTAAAGAAAACAATTGGTTCGTTTCAACTAAAATATTAAAACTTTCCTTTAATGTAGATAAATTTTTTTGAAGTACTGTTATTAAATTAAATTTATAACTTAATTGCGAAAAAATAATACTATCTTTTTCTTTAATAAAATTAATATGTATCTTATCATTCAGAAAACTTCGTGTGTCAGACAACATTACATACAATTTTAAAAAATCAAGTTCTTCTCTTACAAACTTCATACTATAATCTCCTTTTTATTTATATATTATAATAAAAAAAACTTCTCAAAATTCAAAAACAGTGCAATAAGGTATTTGTTGTAAATATTCTTTTGTCATCTCCTTATGTGTTACACAAAAGATTTGTGAATATTTTTGACTCAAAATAGTTTTATATAATCGTAAGCTATTTTCTTCACTTGAGTCTGAGTCAATTTCATCAAATATAAAAATTCCTAATTTATGTAATGTTGCTAAAGCCAATCTAAAAGAAACGCTCAATAATTGTTTTTCATAACCTGAAGCAAGGTCTATTGTTGTTAATATATCTTTATCTTCAGATGAATAATAAAAATCAACACCTTTAGAGTCTCTTGTTAGTGTTACTTTATATCTTCCATAAGCTCTTGCAAAAAGTTCATTCATTTTATTTTTTACGTAGTCAGTACCTTCGTCTATAAGATATGAACTAAAATCTTTACCAAGAACTTTTCTTGCTGTTTCGAGAAGTCTTTCTTTTTTTCTAAGTTCATCTAGTAAATTTTCTTTTTCATTTATTAATTTAATATTTTCACTTTCTTCTAATTTTATTTTTCTATTCATTTCTTTTATTTTTTCTAAATTTTCTTTTTTCTCTTTTGCTATGTATAACTCTTTTTTTAACGATTCTAATTCTGAATCATCAAAATAAGGTTTATTAACTTCATCAGGTTTTTTGATTTCAATTAATTCATTTAAAGTTTTTTCATATACAGTTTTTGTGTCATTCAAACCTTGTATATTTGTTTGTATTGTATTTAATTTTTCTTTATTTATATTATTTTTTTGAACAATTTTTTCATACTCATCTTGTTCAGATTTTAGCATTGATACTTTTTGTGAAAGATTTTTATAATCTTCTTTTAATTTTAACTGTTCGTTATATACAGCTTCTATATTGTCAGAAGTAAATAAACTGCCACAAGTTGGACATAGTCCATTTTTTATAGCTTCATATTTTTTTTCTAATATATAAACTTCAGATTTTAAAGTTAATTCTTCGTTTTGTAACTTTTGTATTTCCTCAGGAGTCTTCGAAGGTTTTGCAATTCTTTTTATTACAATAGACTTTTTTTGTTCTTCTAAAATTTTTAACTTATTATCAATTTGATTTATATTATTTTGAATTTCTTTTACTTTCATTTGAGCAGTATTATATTCCATTAATCGCATCAAATACTTGTCATATTCACTTTTTAATTTTTCATGTTCAATTTTTTCATTTTCAAGTTTCTTTACTTTTTCTTCAAGTAACGAAAAATCTGGAAGTTCATACTCTTCAAAATACGTGTATTTTTTATTTTTCAAAATTGAAATTTCAGACTCAGTTATTTCAATTTGTTTTCTACATTCAACTATTTTTTCTTTAATATTCTCAACAGCTTTATCTATATCATTGATGCCAAATAACAATTTAAATTTATCTAGTCTTGCTGTTGGTTTTTCAAACAATAATTGTGTACTTTGGCCTTGTATCGATATATTTGAATACAAAGCAATTGTTGGATTAATAAATTCTTTCAAATATTTTACTGCATCAGAACCAATATACTCTTCTTGTTTTGTAACCAACTTTCTTTTAGTTGTTTTGTCATATTCAATCAAATATGAAAAATCATCAAATTCAGAATATATTGAAAATTTACTTTCTCCCCATTTGATATAATCTGACATTTTTCCACTTAAATAATCTGATAATAAAAATACAAGAGACTCAAGAGTGGATGATTTACCACTTCCATTATTACCCTGAAAAAGATTTATTTTATTAAATTTAAATTTTTTATTTGAAATATTTTTAAAATTTTGGAGCTCAAGGTTATTTATGTACATTATTATACTCCTTCAGCATCTCACTTAGTATATGCATCATACTTTCCTTGTGATGTTGCTTGTCTTTTTCATCTATAACACTTGTATATAATTTTAGTTCTTCAATACACTCTTTACACATACATAAACTTAATTCAACTTTATTCCATAACTTATTTTTCACTTTATAATAAAGTAATGGTTTTACTTTACCACAATTTGTGCATTTTTTTGGTTTTGTTACATAGTTTAAAACATATGTATTGTCATTCATTACATTCTTTTTTCTTCTATTTGATTTCATTAACTTCCTCAACAATTAAATTTTCATTTGAATCTTTTAATTTTTTTGAGCGCCTTTTATTTTCATTTGCTTCAGTTATCTCGCCAACTGTAGAATTACTTATTATATCCTGAAAACTACCAATTATAGGAGCATCATTTTTAAGTACAGTCTTTGAAACTAAAGTAAAAATTTCATTATATATTTTTTCATTAGCTCTCAACATATTAACTAAATTTTCTCTACCTTGGAAACTCTTATTGTCATATGAAAACCATGCACCTGATTTTTTAATAATACCATTGACTATTGCAAGGTCTGCAATTTCAGCTACTTTATCAATACCATACTTTTCTGGTCCAATGAATAATTCAGTTTCAATTTTTCTAAATGGTGGTCCAACTTTATTTTTAAGTATTTTTATTTTTGTAATAAAACCTGAAGGATTATCTTTATCACCTATTACATCACCTCGTCTAACTTCAGCTCTAATAGAAGCCCAAAATTTAAGAGCATTACCACCTTGTGTATCTTCAGGATTTCCGCAAGAACCTATTTTTTGTCGAGTTTGATTTATAAATAAAACAGTGCAAAGACTATCTTTTAATACGTTATTAATTTTAGGTAAAGATTGTGACATTAGTCTTGCTAACTGAGCTATTTGTGCTTCGTCATATCCTGCTTCAAGTTGTGCTTTTGTCAATAAACCACTCACAGAATCAACAACAATAAAACTTACTTCATTTGATTTTATCATCATTTCAATTAGTGAAAATGCTTCCTCACCCGAGTCTGGCTGTGAAAAAAGAATCTTATTGCAATCAAGTCCAAGATTAGTCGCCCATGTTCTATCAAACGAATTTTCAAGATCAATAAATGCCACAACTTTTTCAGGATATTTTTTTTGAGCTTCCGACATAGTAATAATTGCTAATGTTGATTTACCTCCAGAAGGTGGTCCAAAATATTCAATTGTACGTGACTGAGGAATACCATTACAACCGAGCCCTTGATCCATTTTGATTGAACCAGTACTACATATAATCGGAACATTTGAAATTGCTTCATTGCCAAATTTAAGCGACCCTTTACCAAAATTTTTTTCTGCTTCATGAATAAGATCTTTAATTTTTTCTGACATATATTATCTCCTTTTAAAAAATTTTACCATATAATTTATTTATTTATTTATATCTTTCTAATTCTTTACTTATTTCATCGGCTATTCTTCTGCGTCTTCTTCCTTCTTCAAGTCCATCTCGATAAGAATACCAATCGCTATCAGATTGAGGATAATCTCCATCGTCAATTCGATAACGTCCATACCCATCATCAAATCCATCTTGATAATAATCTCTCATATTAACACCTCTTTTTAAATTAAAATAAAAAATATACTATAAATATTCAATTATAAAATCACCAACTTTTATTTTAGATGCAAAGTCATATTTTGGTTCACCATTCGAAGTATAAAAATAAATCATTTCATTAGAATTTATTATTTCAGATTTATTTTCGTTCGGCATGTTATAAGTGAATTCAAGAAGTTTTCCTTTTAATGTGTCACACACTTCAATTATTTTGCAAACTCTTTTATACCTAATTTTTTCTGATAAAACATTCATTTTCTTACTCCTTGTAATGCTGAATTACACCAATACAATCTTTCCTCTTTACTAATGTAACTTCTATAAACAGGGTGTTTATACGCATCAATTAATATATGAAAATATCTTGAACCTAAAAATGCATTAGACTCTTCAAATTTCAAATGAGGCGATTCAGAACGAGGTATTATATGACATACATCAAGTATCTTACTATATATAATATATTCATCATAATAATTTTTTAAAATAAATTCTTTTTCTTCTCTATTTAATATATTCCAAATTCTACAAGTTTTATCTCTTTGCAGAATTTTTTCTCTAAATTCTTTTTGTTCATCATATTTATTAGTACCCAACAATTCTAACTTATTTGTCTCTCTTTTTAAATACTTATTATAACAATTAATTTGTTTAGACTCAGTAGAGCATTTATTTGTTATTAAAGTTTTTCGCAGACATTTACTGTTATTACAAAAAGTTTTAAATTGTGTTATCGTTATAAATTCCATTGTTTTCCTTTTAATTTTTTTAAAAAAGTATGTGATAAGCATATACAATTATTACGCATATGCTTATCACACAAAAATTACATTTATTAGTAATTAAGACTTATCTTCCATGCCGCAAACAGGACAAGTAAATACTGTGCTTGGAAATTTTGTTTGTTCTTTTGTCCCAGGATAAGTACAATTCATATCTACACAAGGCAAAACATCATTTGGATTCACATATACCGGGATATTACCATTAAATTCTTTAACAGCTTTTTTCATTTCACTCTGTTCTGTAGCGTTTAATTTATTCCAATACGGAAATTTTTCATTAAAATCAATTTCAGCAGACTCTCTTCTACTTCTTGTAGATTGTTCAGGTTTTTGAATTGTAATTGTTTCTCTTTCTTGTTTTTGTTCAAAATCATCTAATTCTTTTTCTTTTTCAAATTCTTCATCAATTATTTTTTGTTCTTCGACAGACATAGTTTTCATTTCTCTTTCAACTTCTTGTTCAAGTTTTTCAGTAAAATGAGTATTAAATTCAGCGTCTGCCATTTTAAATAATCCAATTAGCGATTTATGCAACTTATAGTATGGTGTTGTTGTAGTTAGTCTTGATTTATCAAAATCATATAACTCATAAGCTAATTCTTCTTCTGTAAGTGGAGCATCAGTTCCAATTTTTTTAGATTCGGGTCTTATTTTTTCATCTAGAATATCTTTAACAATATAAGCGTTACTTAAATCTTTTGAATTTTTCTTTATAACAATATCTAAAAACCAATGATGTCTGTACGCAACAACTTCGTCCATAATCCTATTATATACTATTTCAGGCACACCCAAATCAGGAAATATGATAGGATTACCATTTTCATCATCTCGCCAATATCCAATTTTTGAAGTTAATACTTTTGAATGTTTATTTTCTTTGCACCAATTATCATGCCTATCTATAACATTCATGAGAATTCTTGCTTTTGGTTTTACTTGCGGCGGGTACATATTTGAGCCTGACTTCTTTTTATTTATATTCAGTCTTTTAAATGTTTCAGTATCTTCATAAATAAATTTATACTCTCCGTCATATCCTTTTTCATTTTTATGTCCATCTGCATACTTTTTCCATTCTTTTTTCATCGCGTGCGCATACAATTCGTACAAAACCCAATCAGTATCAAGAGTATTATCTTTGTTTAACTTCCATACAATATTGACATAACCTTCTTTTTTATCATTAATAAATTTTGAATGGTAAACAAGTTTTGTATCTGTACCTTTTTGACGATTTTCGTATGGTGAGCCGAGAATTCTAACAACTTTCTCTACATTATCCTCTAAACCACACCATTCAAACCTTTCAATTTCCCAAGTACCTATTCCTTTGTACTTATTTTCTCTTTCTTCTCTTTCTTTTTTGTTTTTGCTATATGCATTATTAAATGCATCTAAAATTTTTTGATCTACTTGTGCCATAGCACACCTCACATTTTTAAAATTTTGTTGTATCTTTAAGATACTTTATTATATTAGTATACTTCATTTTCGATATCTTTCTTATCATATTTTCATATATTACAATAAAAAAAATTTTCGAAAATTTTTAAAATTTTTTAAATTTTTTAGCCTTACTATATATTATAAGGTATAAATTAAAGTCTATTCGAAAAGGAGAATTTTATGGAAGAGCTTAACTTAATTAAGCAAATTAAAAATGAATTTTTTAAAAAGCTCCAAAGCCAACCAACTTGGGGTAAAAATCAAATAATTAGATTATTTTCAGATATAATCACTGATGTTTTAATTGAATATCATAAAAAATCATAACATAATAAATATAAAATCTTTGGGATTACTGATTGAAGTTAAAGTCATTTACATATAACTTTCCTGTAGAATATTATAGATTAGGTCTATACCAATATAGTGCGTCTTACAATTTTTATAATAAAAAAGAAGTTGAAAAAGTAGCACTAACTTTACTATATAACATCAAAAAACGTAAAAAGAAGTCTGTATGTGTTAGTTTGAACAGGAATGATTATATAAATCATCAATTTAGTTATAATAGTGTTAAAAATGCTATAAAAATATTAGAAGATCTGAATATTATTCAAGTCGATAAAGGTTGTAGAAAATATATTAGAAAAGATAAAGCAACGAATGAATGGATATGGAGAGAGTCTAAACTTACAACTTTGACATTAAAACCTTATGATACTTGGAAAGTTGAAAATTTGCCAATTTCATGGTTAGATTTAGCTTTCATTTTACATTGTAACAATAATTCTCCAGAAACACATATAGTATGTAGAAAAAAAATTAAAATACAACAAAAAAAGTACAAATTTGAAAAACTATGTCATGATGAAGTTTTAAATTCAAGTTTAGAGAAAATTAATAAGTTTTTAATTAAGAAAGGATACCCAAATTTACAGTATAAAAGAATTTTCGGTGTTGACTACAATACATATGGAAGATTTTATAATTCATTTCAAACTCTTTCAAAAAAATTCCGTCAAAAAATTTATGAAGAGCAACAATGGAAAGAACTTGACTTTAAATCTTGCATTATTAATATTTTATATTTAATTGAAACTGGTTCTTTTTATCAAGGCGATATATATAATGATATCTTACTTGAAGCTAAGTTACCTCTATTTCTTAGGCCTCTTTTAAAACAAATTCTTATTATTGCTCTCAACACAAAAAATAAAAATTCTGCCATCAAGTCAATTAGACAAGTTCTTGTTAAAGAAGGATTTTATTCAAAATTTTGTAAACTTCCATTTTTACATTTAGAACAATATGACAAATTTTTTGAATATAATGTTAAAAAATCTCAAATTAACTTTCCTGAGAATAATGATTTATTTTTGTTTACTCCTGAATATATATTATCCTTTTTTGAAAAAAATCCTATTTTGAATAAATATCTTTTTTCAAATTCTTCTGAATTTACTCAAAATATTGAATCAAAAACAATTTTAAAAATTTTGCATAAAATGATTTCTTTAAAAATTCTTCCTCTTTCTATTCATGATTGTTTTATTATTCCTAATAATTGTGATTTTGATTTTGTTTCTTTTATGAATAATGCTCTAAAAGAAGAATGTTTTAAATATAAAAAAAATTTTAATACTGTTTTTATTAACAAAAAAATTTTAAATTTTAAATTTTTAAAATTTAAAAATAATTTTATTTTTCCTCCTCTCCTCAAAAAAACGAAACATCTAAAAAAATATTTGGTAATTAAAAATAATATAATATCGTTTGAGAAAATAAAACCTGATTATGGATGACGAAATTAAGAAAAGTTTGAAGTTTTATATCAAAAAAATACGTAAAAACGAAGATAAAGTTGTATTTAAAAAATATAATGAAACTTGAGATGTGCTCTTATAATTAAAAATATTTTTAATTTTTAATATAAAATTTTACTAATAATTGTAAAAAAGTATAAATTAATATAGGTGTAAATAACATGTTAACTAATAAAGACTTTAAACTATATGCAATTCAATCAGGTAAGTCAATTAATGATGTAAAAAAAATTTATAACAAAGCTGTTGATGAAGCAAAATCTCTTGGAAAAGAAAAAGACAAATTATATGTAGTTGAAATTTTTGAAGACTTACTTGGATTAAATGAGAAAATTGATATACATAAATTTATAAATAGATTTATCGAGTCTGAAACTGATAATTTTGATGAATTTATTGAAATGTTGACAACATCAGACATTCCACTATATAATAGACCAGAAATGCATGTAAAACGAGACCAAGACGAGTTAAATTCTGTCTCTGTTAATGTAGAAAACAATATTGAAGATAGTGAAAATTTACTTGACCAGCAAAAAGTAAAAACAAATGAGTTTGAAACAAAAGAAGAACTTTTAAAATTTAAAAAAGACACGGATGTTGTACTCGATTCTGATAAAATTGAAAATGATAAAAAATTACTTGTAGGAGGCGAAGTTAAGTGATTAAAAGATACAAACCATTATTTGATCTTACATTAATTGAACAATGTAAATTTTTAATCAAGTAAGTACAAAATATTTAAGAATTTAAGAAAGTCAAGAATGAAAAAATACAAGTCACTATATGAAGAGAAAGAACAATTGCCTGATGAAATTTATCGAGCAATGTCTAGTGAAATGAGCAACTTACGAAAAAAATATAAAGCTATGGCTACAAATCAAATAACTATAAAAGCAGCTTCAACAGTAGCAAAACAATTTAAGATAAAGCCGAAAGATATCTTAAAATATTATATTCCTTCAAATAACATTCGAGGAGAGAAAACTTGGGATAAAGAAGGCAATATAAAATAAGAGGTATAAAATTATGAAAAAGTATAGTTCAGTTTTTAAAGAAGATAGTAAATGGTATGATTTAACAGATAATTCAATTAAAAAAATTAACTCACTGAATAAGCCATTTTCAGCTACAATAAGAAGGGACAATTTACTAGCGAAAGAAGTTCTTAGGTCTATCATAATATGTTGTAATAAACACTATGGCAACAAATTAACTTTTACAGAATTATTTAACCTAATAAAAAAAGTTGTTAAAGATACTACAATTGATGACTTTAATTGGACAGATGATGATTTGAAAAAACAAATTGAACAAAATTTTGATGGAATGTAACATTATGAAAATTTTAAAAAATTAGTAAATATGATTATTGATGAATTATAAATGAAACGATATAAATCTATTTTTGAAAGTATTGAGATACCCTTAAATCCGGGTGATTCTTTCTTGCATGGTAAATTTAAAAATAAAACTTCTGTTTATAAAAGTCATTATTTTAATGAAAAAGGCGATTTAATCATCGTTACTGATTCAGGAAAAGAGATTCCTGCAATGAAAATACGAATTAAAAAATCTTAAAATAAAAAAGTTATATGTCAAAAAAAAATTAAAAAATTTTTTTAATAAATATAAAAAAAATTTATTATATATAATAAGAGGAAATATGTAAGTAATTTATTATATAAGGAGAAAAAATATGAGAGTAGCTGAGGATAGAAAAAAAGTAGTAAAAATTGGTAAAATTAAACATTTTACAATAGCTATAGCGGAAGACTATATAATAGATATGATATATAATGTTTATGAAAAATACAAAAAAGTAACACAAAACTCAACAACATTTGAACATTTTTGTAATGAATATATACGTGGAAAATATAATTATACTATCCGTCAAGGATGGGAAAAATATGTTTGTAAATAATAATTAATTAAAAAATGGAGGCTCAAAATGAAAGATGGAAAGGTGGGATATGGATAAAAAGAACTTGGAGAAATAGTGTATGGTTTGAAGGTATATGGTTTGACGGCATATGGGAAGATGGATATTAGATAATGAGGAATGGAATACATGGGAGTGTTCCGAATGCGGTGTGTTATGGCAATTCATGGATGGTACACCTGAAGACAACCAAGCATATTTTTGTCCCGGGTGTGGTGCTCATTTGATTAGGAATAAGAATTATAAAAGAATTGATAAAGAATAAAATATAGGAAGAGTAATATGAAAAGGGGTAATAAAGATGAAAAAGGGAATGTTAAAGAATATTTATGACCAATTAAAAAATGAACACAAAATTGTTGAAGTTGAATATCAAAATTCATTAAATAATTTAAAAAAAGAAATGAAAATAGGTAATTTTGAAATTCAGTATATATCATCAACATTAGATTTTAATAGTGATATTGGAATTAAATTTATTCATGTAATGAATAAAGATGTGGGTTTTCATTATAATGAAAAAATTGGTGTTATAAAAATTTATTTAACAGGTGATTTTAATTATGGTTATTTTAATAATAATAAATTAATTGAGATTATTAATGATATTAGACAATACACAACTGCTGTTGTTGAAATGATTGAGGTAATAGATAAATATGAAGAATTAAAAATTTTTGTTAATAATGTTTGTAAAAGATATAGAAATGATGTTGAGTTATTTGATAAGTTGGCACGTATATTAAAAATAAATATTATTGAAATTGGAAAAATATTATAATACATAAAATAAGTAGATAAAAATTATATTTTGGGTATTTAAAAATGAGTGGTGGATATTTTGAATATAAACAATTTTATCTTAAAGATATAATTAATGATATTAAAGAAGTTTTAGAAAATAAAAATACATCTGATTTTTCTGATGATGTTTTAGATGAGTTTGAAAAAGCTATATTAATTATACAAAAAGCTTATCGATATATTGAAGTAATTGATATGTTGGTTTCAGGCGATTATAGTGAAAAAGAATTTATGGAAGAAATTAGGAAAATAAATAATGTATGAAATAGAATCAAAAAAATTTTGTAACAAACTTAAAAATATTTTTGTTGGAATAAATTTTGAAGGTAAAGGTGGATTTATAAATTTAATAAAAATAAAGTCAGATTATTATAGTAAAATTGATGATATTCTTAAAAAAGATATCGAAGAAGTAATAAAAACTTACCCTAATTTCAAAGATGAACTTTTTGATAGTCTGTATTCATTTTTTAGTTGCTATTTTACAGAAAGTGGTTCGATTTGTTTTAATTCAAAATTATTAAATAACAATATTTACGAAAAAATTTGTCCAGATAGAAAAGATGTTACTTTATTCTGGAAAACTCAAAATCTTTATTATATCAAAACTGACCGAATTTTTAAAAGTTTACTATTTGAATTTAATAATTTAAAATTTTATTTCGACGCCTCACAAATTGAATATAAAAAAGCTAATGAAAAACGTTCGTTATTTTTCGAGTTAAAAGAAATTAAAGAAGATAAGACAATTGTTTTTACTGTTTTTTATTCTGAAAAAGAAGTTGACATAAATCAAGATGAAATATTACAAACTATAAATAAACATGGTATTATAATAAATAATAAAGAATTAAAACGAGCATTTTCAACTTTTAGAAAACAAAACGAAGTTGATTTCTTTATCAACAAAAACGCCAAAGCATTTTTGCAAGAGCAGTTTAAGCTCTGGAGTTATCAATATTTCTGGGAAGGAGCAAAAGAATGGAGCGCGGATAGGGTTAATGAACTGCAAATCTTAAAAGATATTGCTTTTAAAATCATTGATTTTGTCTCGCAGTTTGAAGATGAGCTGGTAAAAATCTGGAACAAGCCGAAGTTTGTCAAAAACTCAAATTATGTAATTACACTGGATAGAATTAATAAAATTGAGCTAATCGAAAAGATATTGAAACATAAAAATATAAATGAACAAGTCAAGGAATGGCAGGAGCTTGGAATAGTAGATAAAAACTTTAAGTCAAATGATATTTTTACAATTGATTTAATGGGCAAGCATTTGTCGGAAAAATATCAACATTTGCTCGTTGATACCAAATATTTCAAGGATTTAGAGCTTGAGATTTTAAGTCAGTTTGAAGATTTGGACAAAGCTTTGGACGGCTGGCTGATAAAAAGCGAAAACTATCAGGCGCTAAATACCATCTTGCCGAAATTTAAGGAAAAGGTTCAGACAATCTATATTGATCCACCATTTAATACTGGAGATGATTTTCCTTATGTGGATAGATTTCAAGATTCGAGCTGGTTAAGTTTAATGAAGGATAGAATTGCAAAAAGTTTAGGTTTCTTAAAAAAGCGAGGGAGTTTTTTACTCCATCTTGATGAAAACGCAAATGAATTGGGAAAAATTTTAGTCAAAGATACTTTCAAGCAGGAAGTTTCGAATGAAGTAATCTGGGATAAAGGATTTAGAGGTACAGAATCAAAAGGTATATTTCAACATGCTCACGACACCGTGTTTTTTATAAAGATTTCTGAAGATTCTACTTGGAATCAACCCACACAGATGTATAAGGACCAAAATTTAGGACGGTATGACAAAGTAGATGAGGACGGCAGGCATTACGCATTGATAAAAAGAACCAGAACCGATGGCACAGTGTATTATGGAAAAACCTATCCTAAAGAGGAAGGTAAATCAGCTAATGATGTTATAAGTTATGTACCAACAATGGCTTCAACCAATAAACAGAGATGGGAAGATTTTAAAACTCAAAAACCAGAAGAACTTCTTCAGATTTTTATTGAAACAGCATCTAACCAAAGTGATTTAGTTTTTGATTTCTTTTCAGGGTCAGGAACTACTTTAGCGACGGGACAAAAGTCAGGAAGGAAATGGATAGGTGTTGAAATGGGAGGATATTTTGAAAGTATTTTATTGCCTCGAATGAAAGAGGTTTTAGCTGGGCAAGGTAATCATGAACCTTGCGGAATCTCAAAAGATCTAAACTGGCAAGGTGGCGGCTTCTTCAAATATTACGAGCTTGAGCAATACGAAGAAGCGTTGGCAAATTGCAAATACGAGGATGGTGATTTGTTCCAAGTACCTGGCAGATCTCCCTATCAGGAATATGTATTTATGAAAGACGAGAAAATGCTTGAATGCATGGAGATTGATTATGAAAATAATAAAGTTAAAGTAGATTTAAACAAGCTTTACCCAAGCATAGACATTGCCGAAACCTTGTCTAACTTAACCGGCAAATGGATAAAGAAAATAACACCCCTACCCCCTCTACAAGAGGGGAATTATGAGGTGGAATTTGAAGATGGAACAAAAATTGATACAAAAGATTTAGATTATAAATTAATAAAACCTTTAATCTGGTGGGAGTGAGTATGAAAGTAACAAACATAAATATCAACATCTTAAAAGAAATTTTACAGAGAATGCCTGAAAAAGAGATGCAGGTAAAAAAGAAATTCCCAAAATATGAAAAATGGTTAGAAGGGAAAGATTATCCAACATATAATCAATTAGTTGAACTTTCTAAAATATTTAATATTCATTTT
>Ga0209506_1001775_pt1 | contig 21130 bp, 17 predicted proteins | sample AD_JPNHG2_MetaG_FD_184409 | JGI IMG/M metagenome (GOLD analysis project Ga0209506, IMG submission 184409) | Active sludge microbial communities of municipal wastewater-treating anaerobic digesters from Japan - AD_JPNHG2_MetaG (SPAdes) (version 2) | ecosystem: Engineered > Bioreactor > Anaerobic...
TTTGATGGAGTGGAGCGTTTTCATGGCGTCTGTCCTTTCAATCAAGGTGGCCCGGCCCCCGGTGGACAGACGCCGATCTGTGAGACCGAGAGCGCGGGCCGTGGATCGAGTTTACCGGATGGATTTGGCGTCTGTCCATGCCTGTCATTATCGACATTCGGCGCGGGATTGCAAGAGGAAAATCGATAATCCTCAAGTTTTTTTGTTGACTGCATCTGCCGTTGGCTGTAGTGTGGAGGTTGATTGATCAACTGGGCCTTTGTTGTGACTTGCCCTCAGACGCGGATCAGTTACAATTGGAAAGGATTCGTCATGGTTCGACGGCTGTTGCCTCTGGTGTTGTGTGTGATTCTCCTGGTCCCCACGTTGGCGCCGGCGTCCGGCCTGTCCGTGACCACCTGGACGATGGGCTCCGACCAGCAAGCAGAGATCCGCATCGGCGTGGCCAAGGACAACGGGGAGCTTGCCCTGGCGTTCTTGTACCGCGATCCCGCCGACATTGGCGGGGACGATGGTTTCGGGCTTCGAGGCTACGCACTGTATTCCGTGGTCGATGTCGACATGATAGCGACGTGGTTGGGCAAGGAGACCAAGCTGCCACCCGGCGAGTTGTACTTGGGTGGCTTTGGTGGTGTCGAGTTTGAGGACGCCGAGACCGAAGGCGGGTTCCTGGTCGGCGGCGTGTTGGGCACGATCCGCGTGGAGTATCAGTATGCTTTGGACCGTGGGGTTCTGCCCGACGATCACATGCTGATGGTCGGCGGTCGGTGGGAGTGGTAACGATGTCCCTGGCTCTCCCAACAGACATCGAAGGGTTCATGGGTTCAGGCCGCGACCGGCGGCGCGATGAGATGTTGCCGATCTTCTCTCGCACCACACGGAAACGCGATGGAGCCGCGTGCATCGAGACCGTGTCCGCGGCCGAACGACGTGCGCGGATCAAGCGGTATCGTCGCGATGTAGCGGCGGATAGGCCGATCCGATTCATTGATGCGAGCAAACCCTTGTCCCTGATTGGATACGAGGCGATTCATGGCCCGACCGCGCAGCAAGACGCCGTATGAGTACAGCCCAGAACAACTGGCGCTCATCGACGAGATGGCAGAGGCCCAGTGCCGTGATACCACGATTGCCGAGGCCCTGGGATTCGAGCCAGAGACGTTCCACAAGGACATGGGGGAGCGGACCCGGCGGCAGCGTGCCAAGGGCAAGGCCAAGGCGATGCGGGCGCAGTACATCGCCGCGACGACCGAGGCGGGTACACCGACTGACCGAGTCTGGTTCGGCAAGCAACATCTTGACCAGAAGGACAAGCAAGAGGTCGAGCACGGCGTCACCGACGCCTTTGCGGAACTGATGAAGGAACTCGATGGTAGCAGGCACTATCCAGGCGACCCTATCCCAGACGCCAACACGTGAGAATCTGCGTGACCCGTTTTGGCGGTGGAACAACCTGTACTGGATTCGCGACGAGTCCGGTGCTACGGTACGGTTCTCCCTGCGCCCGGCCATCGAGCAGTTTGTCCGCCAGATGCACACCCGCAACATCATCCTCAAGGCCCGGCAGCTTGGGTTCTCGACGTTCATCCTGATCTACATCCTCGATTGCCTGTTGTTCAAGGGTGGGCTGTCGGCAGCCATCGTTGCCCACCGGCTCGATTCGGCCAAGCGTCTGTTCCGCGAGAAGATCGCATTTCCCTACAACTACCTGCCCGAGTCCATTCGGCGGGGCTGTCCGATCATCTCCGGCGGGACGCGGACCTTGACGTGTACGGCGTCGCAGGAGTTGCAGTTGGCGAATGGCAGCAGTCTCATCGCCGACACGTCCGTGCGGTCGGGCACGTATCAGTATGTCCATCTGTCCGAGTACGGCCCCCTCTGTGCCGACTCTCCGGTTCGAGCTTTGGAGGTCAAGACGGGGACGTTGGAGACCGCCCACGCCGATTCGGTCGTGTTCATCGAATCGACGGCCAAAGGGCAGCAGGGGCACTTCTTCGAGCTTTGTCGGGATGCCCAACAGCGAGCACAAGACCCGACGCCGTTGGACCCCTTGGAGTTCAAGTTCCATTTCTTCCCGTGGTTCCGTAACCCGGCATACGTGGCCAACCCGGACATCGTGCGCGAGACGGCGGAACAAGCGGAGTATTTCAGGCGCGTCGAAGCGGCTATGGGTGTGACTCTGTCCGCCGAACAACGGGCATGGTACATCCTCAAGAAGCGGACCCAGAAGGGCTCAATGCGTTCGGAACATCCATCCACGCCACAAGAGGCGTTCGAGGCGGCGATTCAGGGGGCCTATTACGCCGAAATCATGGCGATGCTCTCCGACCGTGGGCAGATCGGCAGCGTGCCGCACATGCCGGGCTATCCGGTCCATACGGTATGGGACTTGGGCTATACGACGGCGGTCTGGTTCTGGCAGCAGCGGGGGCCGAGTCCGCACGTGATTCGATACCACGAGGCCCAGGGGTGGGGGATGCCACAGTGGGGAGAGTTCTTGGACAATCTCCACCGGGAGCATGGTTACTGGTACGGCCAGCACTTTGCCCCATTCGACTCCAAGACGCAGAATGGCGTCAAGGTCATCATCGGCCAGTCGATCCTGGACGCGGCCAAGGAGGCCGGGATTCACTTCACCGTACTGCCGATGGAGAAGAATGAGGTTCGAGAGGGCATCCCGCGAGCGCAGGAGCTTCTGCCCCTGTGTTACTTCGATCAGATCAACTGCGAGCGGGGCCTGTGGTGTCTGCGCACGCTGCACGAGGGGATCAATACGACCATGAGCACCGAGGACAACCCGGTTTACACGGGCAAGCCTGCCGATGGGCCGGAGTGCCACGGAGCCGATGCGTTTCGATACCTGTCGATGGCGATTCCGTTGCTTGATGGACCGAGCGACTACTACCAAGTGGCGGGTCGCGTGGAGCGACCACAAAGTTGCATGGTGGGGTGACATAGGGCAGAGCGATAGCGTAACAATCGAATAAGCGGGTTCGCCGACCGGGGGCGCTCGGAAGGCGACGCAAGGCAAAAGAACAAGGCCGTGTAGGGGCCTACACCCCCTCCACGGCCTTTTCTTTTGCGCCCAGGGGAAACCGATGAAGACGAAACTGTCACAATCCAAGCAAGACGAGATCACGAGCAAGCTGCTCGCTTGGCAAACGCAAGCAGAGGAGGGCAATGCGCCCATGTTTCGGCGCATGAGCCTGTGTGAGCGGTTCAAAGTTGGTCGTCAGTGGTCGCCGGAAGACCTTGATTGGAACAACTCGAACCGGAAGCACTCGATCACCATCAATCGGATTCTGCCCGCCGTTCTCCAAATCGACGGACACGAGGTACAGAACCCTCGTGACATCAACGTCAAACCGACCAAGACCACGACGCAGACGCGAGCCCAGCTGCTCATGGGCATCATCAAGCACATCATGGACGCCTCGAACGGCGGGCGAAAGAAGTCGAACGCCTTCGACGACGGCCTGACCACGGGGCGGGGCTTCCTGATCCCGTATCGGTCCTACGACCGTGATCCGAAGGGCGACTGGTGCATTGCCCATCACGATCCGTTCCAGGTGCTCCCCGATCCGAACCGCACGGCCTACGACCCTAATGACCTGATCGGCGGGGCGCGGTACTTCATCGTGCAGGAATGGGTTCCCAAGGACTACATCGAGCGGCTGTATCCCAAGCACAAGGAGCAGCTTGCATCGGCGTCGTATGGCTCCGACGGCGGGCAGCGGGGCGGCACGTGGAATCGCTTCGTCGGTCTGGTGAACTACTTGTTCAAGGACTCGGTCATGTCCTGGGACGTGCGGGCCGACTACCGAGATGGCAATGACGTGGACAGCCCGGAAACTCGGCGTCGATGGGAAGACTCCTATTGTCGGCGGACCTTCTGGTGGCGGACGTGGGAAGAAGGCTGCTACGTCCAGCGGCTCGATCAACCGGACTGGTATGTCACCCTCCATCGCAAGGGCGACATCGAGTACGCCAAGGATCGGCTCAAGGAGACTCGCAAGCGGAACATCCGCATCATCGAGAGCACCAACGGCAAAGACCCGGTTGTCGTGCCCGTTCTCCATTGGGCGACGATGGTCGGGGACGTGTTGTTGGACTACGAGTTGGACCCGTTCAACGGCGTGGACCGATTCCCGGTGATTCCGTTCTGCCCGTACTACCATCACGGTTACGAGTTCGGCCTCGTGGACAACCTGATTGGCCCGCAACAGGTCGTAAACTCGTCATGGTCGCGCGTTCTCGATCTTCTCAAGACGCTGGCGAATACCGGATGGCGTACAGGGAAGACCAGTGACCAGATGCTTCGCTGGTTGGAGCTTCACGGCAGTCAAGACGGTGTTGTGCTCGATGAAACCCGATTTGGCGGCAAGATCGAGAAGCTCGACGGCAATCCCTACCCGGTCGGCTTTGCGGAACTCACCGACCGCAGTACGCAGCACATCTCCGAGATCGCCAATGTTCGTCTCGAAGAACAGAACTGGGATAAGACCGATCTCAGTGGTCGCGCGATCGCGTTGAAACAGCAAGCGACCATGACCGGATCAGCGATGATCTTCTCGAACTACGATTGGACAATCGAGATGCTCGGTCATTTCCTGATTGACGGCGTAATTCGTTCCGGGACCACCGATCAAGCGGAGATTGAGTCCCTCATCGACGAGGAAGAACTCATTGATGCGAGACTATTGGACGAAAGCCGTTCGCTGCTGATGCAGCAGATGTACGGGCAGATCATACCCGCGCCGGAGCCGCCCGATCCGGTCATGGTCGAACAATTGGACCCCCAGAGCCGCGCACGCTGGTGGATGGCCTACAAGGAAGAAGAACGGCTCTACTCCCAGATCATGCAGGAGATCGACGCCCTGGCCCGCCCGATGGCGAAGGCAGCGTTGCTCGATGAGTTCGACAATTTGCCCAAGGGACGCTACGGCGTCAAGGTCGGCCTCTCCGAGTCGGCATCCACCCACCGCGCACAGAATTTCATGGAGTTGATGGAACTGCACAAGACCCTCTTGGAGAGCCAACTGCCGGGCGTGCCGCGCAAGGTGCTCGTGGAGGCTTCCGATGTGTCCCACAAGGACGAAATCCTGGCGGATGCCGGGTAGGACAGGAGCAATCATGGCTAAAGCAAGTGACGTGGTACAGGACAACAAGAGCAACCTGGCCCCTGGCGAGGTCAAGACCGACAGCAAAAACAAGCTGACCAGCACAGAGGCCAAGAAGCCTTCGTGGAGAGACAAGGCAGTGAACCTGTTGACCGCCAAACGGGGTCGTCGTGTTGCCATTGACGCGGCGACCTTGCAGGTGTTGGCCGAGGAGCGAGGCGAGCTTCTCACGGCTCGGTTGCAGGCGGCACAGAGTGGTCGCACGGTCTACCCGGATAGTACGATCAGGCAATTCGAGTTCGAGTTGCAGGCGATCCTGGCAGGAAATTGGGCTCCTGGCATCACCCGGCCCAAGAACAAGGAGTTCGACAAGATGTTCTATCAGATCGGCGCCTTGGGAACCCCCGATAAGGGGCAGGTGGACGATCCGGCCAGAGTGGACGCTCTTTTGACAGGCGAATGACCATGAGGTTCCTCAAGTAACCTCAAGGATTTCACGTGTGTGTCCGGGGACGCTCGGACATCCACGGTTTCCCGCTCGTGACGAGGCGTATCGCCACGCAGGTACGACGGCTGTTCCGTCGGTTTACGGCTGCCAATCTCCCAGCCGGTGACACAAGAGGAGCTTCCATAGATGAGTGACACGGACAAAGAACTGGATGCAATGCTGACTGAGACTGAGGACACGGCAACGGTGGAAGACCCACAGACCGACGTTGTTGACTCGGATGATTCCGACGCCAACGCCGACGCATCGGCTGGGCGGCAGCCGGATGCAAAACAGGATGATACGCCTGATGAGCAGGACGGGGACGCCCAAGAAGCTAAAGCCGAGGCTAAGGCCAAGGCCGGTGTACCGTTGAGCAAGCACATTGCTATGCGGCGGGCTCTACGAGACCTTCGTGCAGAGCTTGCCGAAGCCAATGCCGAGCTTGCCCAACTACGCGAACAGCGTAAGCCGGTCGATCAAGAGGACGAAGCTGAGGACGAAGCTGACGACGAAGAGGACGAAGACGCCCCGTTGACGCGGGCCGATCTACGGCGGATCGAGGCGAGGCGGTCGCAACAGGCTGCCGAGCAGACGAAGCAACAGCAGTTGCAGCGCGTCGAGCAGTCCCTACGTGGCGCCGACGAGACGCAACGGCGGCTGCTGACGCTGGCCGAACCGTATCTGACGCGGGCGGATCGTAAGCGGATCGTTGAGTCGCAAGACATCCTTGCGACTGCTCTGGATATCGCTAAGGACCGTATCGAAATGTTCGGCAGCGACGAGGAAGTCGAGTGGCTTGACGGTCTTACTTCATCGGAGTCGAAGTCGCAGAAGAAGTCTGCATCGCAGTCCAGACCACAAAGCACTGACCGAGCCCGACAGAGACGGGAGACGGTCAAATCTGATTCCGAGCCGACGGACAACCTGGATGTATCTCCGAACGTTCGTGGTATGCTTGACTATATGTTCGGGTGAGAATCGAGTTTTCTCATGAAAACTTGAAATCCGGGGAGCCTGTCGCCGGAGTGGAAAGGACATTATTATGCCTGCGACAAGTATTCTCCATGCAAATGCACTGACCCAACAGGCATGGCCGAAGACGTTCTTCGAGTACATGCTGAAAAACATGATCTTCAGTGATCTGATGGGCGCTCCCGGTTCGGGTATGCCCATCGTTATCGACCGCACGTTGGTTGGGCGGGCGGGTGACCAGATCACCTTTGAGTTAGACCAGCCGCTTACCGGCGCGGGCCAGGGCAACGACGGCACGCTTGAAGGCAACGAGGAAGCGATGAGCTTCTGGAACATGCCGATGGTGCTGGCTGAACGTGGTCATGCGGTGGTCGAAAAGGGCCTGATGACCAACAAGCGGGCCGCGATCAACATCATCACCAAGGGGTTCTATGCCCTGAATCGGTGGGCGGCAGAGCAGTTCGAGAACGACCTGATCTATGCCATGTGTGGCCTGGGCAACCAGGGGACGTACGCCGGAGAAGGCAGCACGGGTATCGAGACGGTCAACGAGGTTGCTCCGAGCACCAACCGCATCATCCGTGGCGGCCAGACACTCGCTGGTGTCTACAAAGAGGTGGCAAAGGATGCCGACTTGGGAAAAGGCGGCGCGACCGACTACAAAAACTACCTGTTCGGTACGCGCGTGATTGAGGCGATGCGGATGAAAGCGCAGTTGGCGGCGCCCAAGATTCAGCCGGTCTTGGTGAACGGGCGGTACTACTACGTCTGCGTGTACCATCCGCTCCAGCGCCGCGCCCTTCGGGCGGAGACCGGCGAGACCGGGTGGCAGCGAATCGTGGCCGATGCCTACAACCGAGGCATGGGCAACTGGCTGTTCGGCAAGCAGGGCAATGGCCGCGAGCGCATGTTCAACGGGATTGACGGCGTCTACGACGACGTGATTCTGTACTGTTCCGAGCGGCTGCCGACCCGTGTGGCGGACGAAGTGCTGGATCAAGGCGATAAGATTGACAAAAGCATCGTCAGCGGGACTGCGCGTGTAGCTCGCGCTGTGCTGTTGGGCGCCAGTGCGGTTGCCGTAGCCTGGGGCAAGGACTGGAGCCGTCGAACGAAGAAGTTCGACTACGACCGCAAGACAGGTATCGCCACGGACGCGATCTATGCGGTCAAGAAGGTTCAGTTCCGCAATCCCGGTGCAAACCAAAGCACCAACACGCCGGGCGATGACTACGGCGTGATCGTGGCCGATACCTGTTGCGAAGAAGTGTAAATCCAATTCAGAGTCTGCTGGGCCGGTCGGCAATGTGCCGACCGGCCATACTTTGGCTATCCGAATGGAGTATTTCCATGAAACGGTCTTTTGTGGTTGCCATGTTCCTTGCTTTGATGACGTGGTCAGTTCAGGGTGCAGTTCAAGACCTTGGAACCTGGACCGAGATCGATCCTTACGGCTATCTGACCGTCACCGATACGTCCGTGGTCGCCGCTACCATGCCCACCAACGTCACGACCGCCGTCGCCAAAGACCTCGGCGTCGCGTTCGACGGCGACAGCGATTACACCGTCCTTCTGGAGTTCACCGGCGGCACCTGCTCGCATACCACCACGGCCAACGTCCTCGGAGTGCTCGGCCTCAGTAACATCACACAGGACAATCCCACGTGGACAGAGATATTCTTCACCGAGGGCGTTGCGATCCGCTGGACCCGCGACAGCAACGGGCACAAGCTGCTGTTGGAGATGCACAACTACCCCGACCACCTCTATGGCAGCGATCCGGCCGCCCTGAGCGCATCCACCAAATACTACGTAAGGCTCGACTACGACGCAGACGGCGGCGACGACTCGGTCGGACTCTATACGATGTACGTCGCGACAGGCAACCATCATGGCTCCGGAGGCTCGCTGATCGATACGCAGACGCTGAGCGTGCCCGACGGATGGACGCGCTCCTGGACGGTGGCATCCCTGGCGGCCAGTCGGACGAACGGATCGTCCTCGATCACCCAGAGCGGCACGATCGAGAACGTGGATATCAGCGGCGAGGCGGCGCCGCCCGAGCCCAACGAGCCTCCCGAGAAGGCGACGAATCCATCCCCGGCCCATCAGGCGACGGGTGTCTCCACGACGCCGACCCTGACGTGGGGTGTGGCTGCCGGAGCGAGCGATTATAACGTCTATTTCGGACAGGGTAGTCTCAGTTTCGTCGGGAATCAGACCACCAGGACTTATACTCCAGCCGCACTCGACCCTAATGGGACTGAATACCGGTGGCGGATCGACCCGAACAACGCCGAAGGAACTACGACCGGCGATGTATGGACTTTCAAGACTGTCTATGTGTACAGCGAAGGGGACTACGGCGAGACAGAGGATTTCAATTATTGGACTCTCGTTAATCCACAGGGGGAATTGGCTGTCACAGATGCCAATACCATCACCGTGACGAATCTGAGTATGGATCATTCGGCCTACGCCTATCGGTTCCTCGGTGCCGATTACTTCAGCGGCAACTACACGATTCGTTGGCAAGCGCATATTGATGCGGTAACCAACAACGGCACACTGGGATTGTTCGCAGTAGCCGACCGTCCCGATTCGTATATGGGCTGGATATGGGGCAGCGATGACGTTCAGATGGTGTATGTGAAATCCGAGAGCGGTGTGCTCAATTGCCATCTCGCGATCATCGACGATGGAGTGATCGACAGCAACTCGACGCAATTGACCGTCGGAACGGATTATTGGTTTCAACTGGAGCGAAACGACACAGGAGGCGACAACTCCGCTGGCCTTCTGACTCTCTACATCACTACGGGCAATTACCACGGAGAGTTGGGATCAGTTGCCGTAGCCACGGTTTCGATGGACGTCCCCGCAGGTGAACAAAATGACTATGACTATGCGCTGACCACCATCACCAAATCCAATCATGGAACATCGGCGATCATCAGTGGTGCGGTCGAGTACATTGATCTTGGGGCCGTGATCTCCTCACCGTACGATCCACCTCCGAAAGCGACGATCTTGACTCCATCTGATGGAGCTACGGATGTGAGTACAGCGATTACGCTGGCCTGGAATGCCGTTCCCAATGCTACGAATTACAACGTGTATTTCGGTATGCCCGGCAGTCTGAGTATCGACCCGAACAGCTTCGTTGGGAATCAGACGATACGATCCTATACACCTACGGGACTGGTGAGTGCCACGACGTACGCTTGGCGGATTGATCCGAACAACGCCTATGGGACCACGCAAGGCGATCAGTGGACCTTCACCACAGGCAATACGACGAGTACCACAGGTAGTCTTAGCAGTGTCACTCAACATGGGATTACTTGGACGTTCGATAAGCCGTATACCGTCGGTCAGTTTGCCAACGGTGATTTCTATGTGATCGGACCAGTGACAATCATCAGCATTTCGCCTTCTGGTGCAACGCAGAATGGTACGATGATTAACCCGGTCTCCAATACTGCCCAGGGCTTTGACTCCAGATCGAATCATTGGGATGCTACGACCAACATCGCAGACGATTTGCCATACACCGTCCCGGTTGGTTCATCGGTCATTTCCTCTCGTAGTCTGGCTGAGGCATCCAGTTCTTCCTATGTGGGATACTGTGCCATTTTGACGGTGTTGGATTCGGCGCCAGCCGACGGTTCTTTTCGTCCACCGTATTTCGGGACGGATAAGACCATCAAATACAACATCAGTCAACTCAACTACAATCTGCTGTACAACCTGACTCCTACTGCCAATGCACCGACGCCGATGGCGGCTGCCGAATGGTTCGAGGGGCCTTGGATTGACTTTGGTCTTGGTTGGGGTGGACGGACTTTTCATCCGGCAGGACAGATGCCGCCGTATGGACGTGACCTGTCGGCACGAATCGGCAGTGGAGCGCTGGCTTTGCATCTCAACTATACGAATCAGCAGAAAGCCAATCTGATGATTCGGTTCACTCAACTCGGCATCGACAATTTTGGCATCGTATCCCATCCTGGTGGACGAACTACCTGGTCGCCTGACGGTGGTCACTGTATGGGACGCAAATTTCCGATCCTCTTTGCCGGCGCCGTGCTGGGCAATCAGGACATGCTGTCGATCGGAGAGAAATCCGGCGCGTATCTCTGGAGCGCCAAGCCGGGCGGCGGATTCTACGGGCCAGGCGACATCCCGCCCGACTACATGTATTTCCAGGAGGACATGCAGACGTTTTTCGTCGATCAGTTCATGGCCGATTTGGAGCTTGAGGTCTGTGTGGAAGGGTACGCCCTGGGCAGCACTTCGACGACTATTACCGTCACGGGTCTGCCCAAGTGGCGAGGTCAACCAGAGGACCAGTACGTAGAGATTCTCAGTGGTCCTGGTGCTGGTCAAAGACGGTATGTCGTAAGTTCTGACTACCAGCGGACCAACAACCCTGATGCTCCGGTTGTGTTGACGGTTTCAGGGGCATGGACAACCATACCCACGACCAGTTCCTACTACAAACTCCAAGGGTATGACTCCGAAGATATTGGTGTTCCCGAATGGGGGAATATGCATGCGCTCATGCCGACGACATCTCATCCATCTTGGGAGGCTGACTATCGCTGGATCAATGGTGTGAGTTACACCGGATGGGTACTTGCGGCGCTAATAATGAATCTTGAGGATCAGTGGAATCACGAAGCGCTCTTTGCATACCAAGACAGGTGGATGAATAACACTACTCGTTCCTCTTGGGAACCCTGGCAAGATGAGATGTGGGCGGCCTATCGCAACAATCTTCCAAGTGCTCCGACTACCGCACCGACAGTGCCTACCAACCCAATTCCGGTCAATGGGGCTGCGGACATTTCGACTACGGTAACTTTGCAGTGGGATGGTCAGGCCACATCTTGGACGATCTATGTGGGGACCAGCAGTGATGCACTCGTCTATCAAGGTGATACGACGATTCGTCAGTATCTGCTGACTCTTGACTATGGCACTACGTATTATTGGCAGGTTGTAGCCAAGAATGCCTACGGATCGACCCTATCGCCCATCTGGTCATTCACTACGGCAGATGAAGACCTTCAGGCTCCTGGAGTGCCTGTAATCCAAAACCCTGTTTCGGGAGCTACGAATCAGCCTACTTCTTTGACTCTCCAGTGGTCTTCTACAGCAGCTACGACGCACTATGAGGTGCATTTTGGCACGGTGGGCAATATGACCATCGTGGCTACACCTACGAGCAATCGTCACAACATTACTGGTCTGGCTAACTCCACCACGTATCAGTGGCAGATAAATGCTGTTGGTCCTGGGGGCGTTACTTCCAGTACCATAGGGACATTCACGACCGTAGCCGCTGGTGGTGTACCTTCTGATCCGACATCTCCGACTTTGCCAGCGTCCTCGCCTGGTGTGCGTGTGCGTGGTCCCTATGAACGGTCCCTGCGTCCAGACAGCAATTCGCAACGGTATTTGACACCGTACGAATCTCTGCATGTAGCGGAACTGATCCAAGAGCCCGCAATGCCGGGAACCTACATCATTGACCCCTACTTGATGGGATATCTGGAGCGGATCGTCATCAATGCTGTTGGAGAAGACACTCAGTGGTCACTGAACATTTCCGATGCTGCTGGTGCGATTCTGTTTGCGGCAACCGATCTCGATATGACTGCCGGAGTGGTCAGTTACGATGGACAGAGAATTCCCTTCAGCGGTGGACTGAAGGTTACCATCGCCGACACTACAGGTGCTGATCGACTTGAAATCTACTGCTATGTGTGGGAGGTCTTTACCCGATGAGACGCGCCCTACTGCTCATTCTGCTGCTGGCTGTGCCGGCGTCGGCGGCTGTCGAGGACTTCACCACGTATGACACGGTGGCTGATCCCGGCAGCGATCTGACCATCACCAGCAATCGCGTGACCTATACGAAAATGAGCCGAGCCGCCGACACATGGGTCTACGATGACAAGGGGGCAGCCTACTTCGACGGGGATTTCGTTCATCGGCTCAAGATCTGCATCACCGCCGCCGACAATACAGGCGTATCGTGTCCGTGGGTGCTCGCGACCGCGAACAACAACACCCCCCGATGGCTGACCACGACGACGTACCTGGTTGCATATATGACGGATGACCTATTTGTCGGCCTGCGGAACAAAGGCAGCGGCGACGGTGCCGATACGTCCGTGCCACTGGACCTGGATACGGTCTACTGGGTGCAGATCGAGCGAGACGACGACGCAGGCGCGTCCTCTGCCGGACAGATCGTCGTCTACATCACCACGGGGGCCTATCACGGCCAGGCGGGTGCCACCGCCGTAGACACGATCACCATCGACTTGAGCAGCCAGGTGGACTATCGGTATGTCGGCGTCACCGGCTATAGCGGTGGCAATGTCGCCTATAGCATCTCGGGCTACACTGAGGACCTGGACCTGGACCCGTCCATGGAGCCGCCCGCCGAGCCGGAACCACCGGCCAAGGCGACAGCGCCGTCTCCCGCCGACGGTGCGATCGATGTAGACCTCGACAGCCTGCTGACCTGGACGGCATCGGGCGAGACCTACGATGTGTGGTTCGCCGCCGGAGAGATTCCGAGCCTGGTGGCGTCGGACTGGCAGTACAGCTATTTCGATCCGGTTCTCAGCTACGGCACCAGCTACGCCTGGCGGATCGATGTCAACGATGCCAACGGCACCACGACCGGTGACGTCTGGACGTTTCGGACCAAACCGGAACCGGAACCGGAACCGGAACCGGAACCGGAACCGGAACCGGAACCAGAAATTCTGATTGGCTGGCAAAAGACACGCCAATGGTACGAGAGACTGCCAGCATGGACTAAGGGTCCACCTATTTGGCGCCAAGATAGTCCCGCATGGAGAAGGAGATGAACTGATGGCCTATGCAACCAAAAACAACATCTTGACGTTTGCGAGCAAGGCATGGAACACGACGTTTAGTGGGACAGCCCTCAATGCAGCAATCAGTGCGTGCCTGGGCGATCTGAACGGCAGCGATTTTCTGATGCGGGGCGCCGGATACAACGGCGAAGTGACCTTGCGCGCCAACCAGAACATCTTTGAAGTGCCCAACTACAAAAGCATGGTTTCTTTCGTGCTCACCGAGCCCCATCCGGGCGAGACGCTTCCGAGGCCCAAGAGATTGGCCATTCTTCACGAAGCCCCCGGCGGCATCGGGACCTGGGCGGCGGCCAGGGTGCAGTCGGTCGAATGTGGCATGCCCGAATGGTATATCGAGGAACCCGGCCTCCAACGCTTGCGGGTCTACCCGATTCCCGCCGTAGCCTATGGGGTGCTGGTCTACTATTGGGCCACCCACCCGTTGGAGCCGGATGCCATCGTCTACGACGTGCAGTTCCAGCATCTTCTGAACCTGGGCACGGTCTATTGGGAAGCGGTCCTGCGGCGCAATCAGGAGTACATCAACCATTGGGGGCCTCTGTACTACGCCGAGCGGCAGGCGATGGAAAACAAGATGGCCCCGATTGAAAGGAGCATAAACCCATGACGCGACGAATCACGTGCATGATGCTGTTGCTTGCCTTCATGGCGAGTCTGTTGTTCGCCTTTACGGCCACGTACCGTACCGATACACCGTCCGGGTCGGACGATCCGTCCGAGGGCGATGACCGCATACGGGAAATCAAGGTCGCGGTGCGGGAACGTCTGGACGTGGACCACTACTGGCACGCTTCGGGGGCGAACACCTACGACGATCCGAACACAGGTAAGCATCGGTATGTGCGGTTTGTGGAACCGAACAACCTGACCGTCATGTCCGCTGGCGAAGGGGCTTTGTTCACCAAAGACGTGAACGGCGTGGCCGAACTCCATTGGATCAATGAACAGGATCAGATCATCCAGTTGACGCAGGAAGGGATCATCAACCTGACCAGCGAGTCCCTGTTGGGCGTTCTGGCAAACGACACGTTCTTCACAGCCCTTGACGAGGCGGGGACTGGCACGGTCGATCTTATCAAGGCGGGCCGAGACGAAGACGACGGCAACGATGTCCCTGTGCTCGGGCAGGGCGCCCGGCTGCCGACGGCGGCGGACCTGACGGAGGACACGGAGCTTGTCCACAAGAAGTACGTCGATGATCTTGTCGTGGACCTGCTCGATGTCTACCAAGCCTATGTGAAGGTATCCGATGTCAAGTCCGTAGCAGGCGGCGGAGCCTTTTATTCGGGGGCATGGCGGACGCGCGATCTGAATACGGAGGACCACGATCCATCGAACATCTGCACGATCTCCAACAACCGCATCACCTTGGCGGCTGGGACGTACCGTTGCCAGATCAGTTGCCCTGGGTGGTCTGTAGAGAAGCACGTTGCCCGTCTTTACGATGTAACGGGGGATACAGAGTTGCTTCGCGGCACAAGCGAGATGTCGGAAATAGCCTTTTCCGTCAGCCAGACTCGCAGCATCATCTGCGGGCAGTTCACTGTGGCCGAAAATCATTCTCTTGAGATTCAACACTACTGCACGCATTCCGATGGCTATGGGTTCGGAAAGGGATTGTCTGGCTTCGACAACGTCTACACGGTGGCTGAGTTCTGGAAGCTCTATTGAGGTGGCGTATGAAGATCAGGCATCTATCATTGTTGCTGGTGCTGCTGCTGGCCGGGTGCTCCCGCGAGCACGTTCGCGGAGTCAGCGTGTCGCTGGGCAAGTTCGAGCGGGGCCTGTGGTATGACCATGACCGGCAGGAGTATGACGAGCACGGTTTCGGGATCAAGCTCGATCTGGTGGGTGGCCACGTGTTGCGACCCCTCAAGAATCCGTTTGGTAGCGAGAATCCGTGGAAGGGTGGGGATGACATGGGAGTGATTCGCTGCCCGTTCGTCGGGCCGTTCCTCTCGATTGCGATTGGACCCTACGGGCTATACCTGGGTTTCAAGACCTATGAAGTGACAACGGCACATGGCGGCGAGGACCGATACGGCAAGTGGATCAAGCCCGAGGAAGTTCCGCCGGAAGGCAAGACCTACGTTTACCTGTGTCCATCGGCCACGATTCGGCGAACCCGTTGGAAGTGACCTATGCCTACATTTGCCATCACAACGCCCAAGTATGGAGTCGGGGAGCACGTTCCCAAGACGTTGCTCTCCAACGCCTTCATTTCCAGCGACAGCCGGAACGTGCGGGAGCGGTACGGCGATTACCGGGCCGCGAGAGGGCGGCTGCCTGCCCTGTACGACGCCAACTACGATCAGATCGCGGCGCCGGTGTTGGTCTACGCGATCACGGCGATCAACCAGGGGACCAAGACGATCACCATCGCGGGCAATCACGCCGACGCCATCAATGGGGCCGTCGTAGGCGGCAAGGTCCGAATCAACGGCTCGACGGGCAACGATGCACTCTACACGCTGGTTTCAGCGACCGACGTGGACGCGACCACTGAGATCGTCGTCAGTGAGGCCCTTGCCAGTGCCACGGCGGACGGCAATCTGTTCGTCGGGGCGACGCGGGTCTTGGCGTACCATCGGTACATCAAGGAGGCGACGGGGGCCGAATATCTGTTGCTCGGGACCGCCTACCACATCCTCCTGTGGAACGAAACCAATCGTCGGCTGTCGGTCAAGTTCACGTGCGGGACTCCAGGCAGCGTGCTCGACTGGTCGTTTGCGACCTTCCAGGACTGCGTCTATGCGACGAACAACGTGGACTACGTCCAGAAGTGGGACAGCCACACCAGCGTGGACAACGTCTTCGCGAACCTGGGCGGCGAATCGGGTGTCCAGGTCACGACGGCGGGGGCCTACTTGCAGAAGGCCAGGGCCGTCTTTGCTTCTGAAGGCTTCCTGTGGCTTGGATGTACGACAGAGGACGGCACGTACTATCCCCGACGAATCCGGTATTCGGATGCCAACGCCGATACGTTTAATGAGGACGGGGTAGGCGACGCCGGTCGCAAAGACCTGGACGACGAGTACGGGGCGGTCGTGGGCTTCGCATCGGTGCAAAGCTATGTGTTCATCGCGACACAGAATCGCATGGTTCGGGCATGGCTCACAGAGACCGATGTTCCCTGGTACTTTGCCACCGAGCGAGTCCGGGCCGGATGCCTTGCCCCGCACACCCTGGTCAATGATCGAGACGGGCGCCTGTACTGGCTTGCCAGTGACATGACCATTCGAGAACTGGAAGGAGGATCACCTGTCACCAGTCCGCACGCGGCGGCGACAATCAATAGGCTCAACACCGACGCTGTCGGGGGAGCCTGTGCGGTGTACTACGAGCATATCGACCGGCTCTTGTTCGCCGTTCCGACGACGGAATCGGATGTGAACGATTTGCTCATCGAGATCGACCCGGCCTCACAGTCCGTCGTCTACCACGATATTCCGGTTGCGGCGTTCGGCCTGTACTCTCGGCAGTCGGTCTACACCTGGGACACACTGCCCTACGACACCTACGATGAGTGGGGGGCGGCGTGGTTGGTCTGGGATGCCGTGGCGAACACGGTTGGTTTCCCGGTGATCCTTGTGGCAGACTACAACGGGTACAGCTATGAGTTCGACCAGAGCGACCAGGATGCCGCACAGACGTTACCGCGAACACTGGTCTTCGAGACCGGACTGTTGGAACCGCAGAAGCATCTGGCGATGTTCAAGCGGATCAACCAGGGCCTCGACTTCTTCTTCAAGCGGCACGCGGAAACCGAGATCAGCGTCTACGCCAAGACGGACGGTTGCCGGGACTGGCGGCTCTTGGGGACCAGCGACTTGCAGGGTGATGGCGTGGAGGCCGAGTACGTAGCGATCCACGTGGACGCCGACCTTCGAGCCAAGCACTTCACGTTTAAGATCGTGGCCGATGGTTACTTCGAGTTCGTCGGCATGTATGTGAACGACTTTGTTCTGGATGGATTGCGATGATGCTTCCCAAGACGATCAATGTCCCCCTGGATGAATTGGACCGCGCCAAGAGCCTTGACGAGGTCAAGCGGATCGTGAAGCGGTTCATGCTCGAATATCGCCAGAGCTACGAACGTATCTACGCGGCCTTGCAGACGAAAGCCGACAAGGAGTAAGCCCGATGGGATTCTTTGACACGAAAGTAGAGCACAAGCTGCCCAAGGAACTGAGGCCGGTTGCGAAGATGCTGGCTACCCGTGCCACAGAGGCGGCGCCCAACTTCCCCAAGCGCATGGTGGCCGATGCGGACCCGATGCAGATGTTGGCGTACCAATTGACCGAGTCCCTGATGCGAGAGGGATCGTCCGACGCCTACTCGACGGCTTTGTCGGAAGCCAAGAAGACGGCCACGACCCCGGTGGACGTGGCGAACATGCCGGAGTTCCAGGCGGTGATGAACCGTATTGCGTCCTACGGCCAGAGCGAGGCCAATCGGCTTCAACGTAGCAACATCATCAGCGGCAACGCCGGATGGCAGTCGTCGGCTGGGCGTGACGTGCTCGGGCGCAGTGTCAGCGAGACGCAGGAACGCATGATGGCGGCGGCGGTTCCCTTTTTGCAGCAAGCCAGGGCCGAGAAGCAGCGGGCCGTCGAACAGTTGCAGAGTCTCGATGCACAAAGGACCAACACCACCTTGAGCAAGATCGAGGCCGGTAGTCGCGTCGGGGAGATTCTCCGGGGTATCCAGGCGGCCAAACTCGAAGCCGAGTACCAGAACGCGATGGACCCGATTCGCTTCCGATACGAGACACAGCCTCAAGTAGCGTCCGTGGCGTTCCGTGCTCCATACACGGCGACGGGGCAGCCAAGCGAGTACGAGAAGTGGGTTACTGGCATCGGATCGGTCGCGAATATCGCGGCGGCGTTGCTTCCATAGACACTCGACGGGACTTGATTTCTCACGTACCTTCAGTTTTCTCAAGGAAACGCGATCATGGGCAACGGGATGTACCAAGCATATGACCGACTGACGGCGTTAACACAGCAGATCGGCCAGTACAAGGAGGCCCGACGGCAGCGGGAGATTGACGAGAAGGCGACCGGGATGTTGTTGCAGGGGGCTCCCCCGGAACAAGTGGAGCAATTTCTTGTCAACGAACTGGCGCCGGAGAGACGCAGCGGCCTTGCTGGTTTGGCCGAGCGACTCGTGGGCGGTACAGTGCCCAGAGGAATGAGTCCGATGCAGCAACAGGTGGTGGGCTCGCGGATGCAGCGAGCCTTCCCGACACCGGGACAAAAGGCACAAGAGGCCGACGCATCACGGGCAGGAGAGCTACACAATGCCCGGCTTCGGGAGATTGACGCGAATATCCGCCGACTGGAATTGATGGGCGACCCGAACGTAGATGCCCTGCGAGAAGTCGGCAGTGTCCTGGGCAACCTCACAAGGAACAACCTTGGAGAGTATGATGCGGAGATCAAGAACCTCACGGAAGCGTTTCAGCAGTTGGTTACTCGCGTTGTGGATGGGCAAAGGCAGTCCGCAGGAAAAGCGAGTCAGGGCAAGGCAGGGGCAGGGGCCGGAGCAAGCCAAGGTGAACCGATGTTCCAGATGCAGATGAACACGCCGCCAGAATTGCGGCAGCGCATCCAGCGGCTTCTGCAAGCTGGTGCTCCCATTGAAGCAATCCTCGACGCCGACGAAGTCAAACCCTACGTGATTCGGAAGAAGTAAATGGCCTCTCTCGCAGAGTTGGAAAAGCAGTACGGCGGGCAACGCGGAACGTCTCTGGCGGATCTTGAACGACAGCATGGTATCTCTGCCCGGCCCAAGGCGAATCTGACGCCGGAAGCCATAAAGGTTGCCAATGAGTTCCTGTGGAGTCAACAGGACATCCCGGAAGTCGAGTACGACATCAACCAGAGCCTCTACGAGGCGGCTGGACGTATCGACCCGGCCATGATGCCGACGCCGACAGCGACAGCACAACCGCAATTCGCGACGGCGGCTCCGCAGGCGACCCCTTCGCGAGAGCCGGGTTGGATGACCGAGATTCGCAATGCCCTGGAACGCGGCGGGCTTCGCATGGTGGCTGCTGTGCCGGGGACACTGGCGACTGTGATGCAGGCAGGGCAGCGGGCGCCCGGCGGCTGGTATCCGAAGACCCCTGGGATCGTTGCCAAGCTCAAGGAGATCGCCAGGACGATCTACGACGACGCCGATCGGGAAGCGATCAGAGCCCACAAGACCGGCGTCGCCGGGTACATCGTCAACACAACGTTCGAGACCCTGCCCATGATGGCCATGTCCTCCGTGGCGGCGATTCCGGGCGGCGCGATCGGTGCGGCAGGGGCCTTCTCCGTAGCGGCCATTGTGGAGGGCGAAGCGGCCTACCAGGAGGCCATGAAGGCAATGGAGGGCCGCGTGGACCTCTCGCAGGCCCAGAAGGAGGCGATAGCACAGACCGAGCGGCTCATTGTCGGCACGATCAACGGCGTGATCGAGCAGATGCAGGCCGACGAGGTCTTGACGTTCGCCAAGGGTGGCAAGAAGTACGTCAAGGACATGGTCAACGCCGTCAAGCAACGGGCGTGGGCCAAGGTCGCGGCCAGCGGCGCGAAGATCGAGGGCGTCCACCTTATCAAGGCAGCGAGCGAAGGCTTGGAGGAGTTCTTGCAGGAGGGTGTGTCCATCGGGGCGGCAACCCTGCACGGCGACAAGGTCGAGATCGGCGACTTGGGCCGGATGTTCAAGGCGGGCGTCGGCGGCGTGACGGCGGGCTACGGCCTGACCGCGGGCGGCGCGATCGGCCAGACAGCCGTCGAGGCGGCAGGGCGGTACGACCAGCAGCGACAGGACACCAAGCGGACGCAGAGGATCAAGACCGCCTACGATCAGGCCAAAGCCAAGGCGAACGTCGAGCCGGGCCGACCGATTCCCTACGAGGACGAACGGGAGGCGACCCGTCCGGAGATCGGAACCGGCGGCACAGGCTTCACGCCCACCGTGCAGCCTCGTGGCGCCAAGGGCGCCAAGGGCGCCAAGGGCGGCATGACCGCCGACGAGATGGTCGAGAAGCTGGCGGGCGACGGCTACAAGCTCGAAGACCTGGAAGCAGCCGTCCAGCGGGCGGCGGTAGACGAGGAAACCAAGGCCAAGCTCGATGCACTGTTCGCCGAGAAGGCCGCGCAAACGAAGCCAGAGGAAGCTGATGAAGCCGAAGCCAAGACCGAAGCCCACGTCGAAGATCGAGCCCCTGTGGATGTGGGTAAGAAGAAGGCTGAGGGGCAGCCGGAAGCAGCAGAGCCGTCTGCGATAGATCGTCAGTTTGGCGCCCTACCAGGCATGGGGGAAGAAGTCAAAGCCACGGCGATCAGTGAAATCCTTCGTGTTCTCCATGAGTCCTACACGGAAATCTCTGATGAAACCTTCGCTGTTGATCCGAGGACGGTCAACGACGATGCCCTGCAATACTGGATGGCGTATCGCGACAAGGTTGACGACTTGATCCGCCGCGAACAAGAAGCAACACGGGCAGAAGATGAGTTTGAAGCAGAAGCGCTGTTTCAGGAGCGGATGGACATTCTCCGCAAACTCAATCAGCTTATCCACCAGCCGAAGCAGGCGGCTGGGACCATCGGACCACAGACTGCGCCCGCCAAGCC
>Ga0209506_1001783_pt1 | contig 21070 bp, 10 predicted proteins | sample AD_JPNHG2_MetaG_FD_184409 | JGI IMG/M metagenome (GOLD analysis project Ga0209506, IMG submission 184409) | Active sludge microbial communities of municipal wastewater-treating anaerobic digesters from Japan - AD_JPNHG2_MetaG (SPAdes) (version 2) | ecosystem: Engineered > Bioreactor > Anaerobic...
TCAGCTCACTGCCCCTGATCTTTCTGATCGTCAACATCCCTCCCGCTCCTTTCCGCAAGATATCCGACCGGTTGCTCTGCTGATGCTTCCATCCGCAGTCTATGTAAGCAAAAAAGCCGGATTCCGTATACCCCGAAGTGTTTCCCTGATAAACAACGCGCGAGCCCAGTTCAAATAAAAACGCCCTGGATGCGGGCGGGGCGCGATTCAGTTTTGTTGGAACTCCTACATCCTCCTTACTTAGGGTGCAGCTTCAACCAAGTTGAAGGGCACCCGTGCGGCGGGCGCATCGGCACTTTCTGAACCTTGCTATTTCGCTCGGATTCTGTTAGCATGTTGGCAATATGGATTTAAAGGCACAAATACGCAGAAAAATCTTTGAACCCTTTCGACGGGACGACGGCGCACGGGAAAACACGTTTCTGGCGTGGGCGGCAGCGGATGAGGAGCCGCTGCGCGCCGAACTGCTCAGCATCGATCAACTTCGCCGCTTCGCACAAGAACTGGCACGGACGGATGAAATCGACGCCGGCCCGGGCTACAACCAACTGCTGCCGCGGCTGACGGACAACACGGCGGCGCTGCGCGCCGCGCACGAGGTGCTCGTCCAGTCGGACGCCGAGGGGCGCCGCATGTCGCCTCCCGCGGAGTGGCTGCTCGACAACTTCTACCTGATCGAACAGCAGATCCAGCTCGCCCGGATCCACCTGCCGCGCCGCTACAGCCGGCAGTTGCCGCGCCTGGCCAAAGGCCCGATGCGGGGGCTGCCGCGCGTCTACGGCATGGCGTTCGAGCTGATCGCGCATCTCGACGGCCTCCTCGACGAGGAAAACATCACGGCGTTCGTGGGCGCGTATCAGACGGTCCAGGCGCTGAAGCTCGGCGAGCTGTGGGCGTTCCCGATCGCGCTGCGTCTGGGGCTCATCGAAAACCTGCGCCGTGTCGCCGTGCGCGTCGCGCGGCGGCGGCTGGAGAAGAACGACGGCATCGCCTGGGCGGGACGCACGCTCGCCGCCGCGGAGCAGGCACCCAAGCAGATGCTGCACCTGCTCGCGGAGTTCGCCGACGCCCATCCGGTGCTCAGCGAGCCCTTCCTCGAGGAGTTCGTGGAGCGTCTCCAGGGCCAGGGCGCGGGCGTCGGCCTCTTCCTCAACTGGATCGACCAGATGCTCGCCGAAGAGGGCACGACCGTCGCCCAGAAGCTCCAGGCCGACAGCCACGTGCAGGCGGCGGAGCATCTTTCGGTCTCCAACAGCATCGGCAGCCTGCGCTTCCTCTCCGCCATGGACTGGAAGGGCTTCGTCGAGTCGCAGAGCCATGTGGAGCGCGTGCTCGAGCGCGATCCCTCGAAGACCCATGCGATACAGGACTTCGCCACGCGCGACCACTATCGCCACGTCGTCGAAGACCTCGCCATGCGCTCCGGCCGCCCGGAGACCGAGGTGGCGGAGATGGCGCTGGCGATGGCCGCCTCCGTCGCGCCAGACGAAGAAGACGCGGAGCGCCGCCGCCACGTCGGTTTTTACCTGGTCGGGCGTGAACGGGCCCGGTTGCGCCGCGCCGTCGGCTGCCGCTGGTCGTTGCGGAAGACGTGCCTGCATTATATCCGCAAGGGGCGGCTCGGACTCTACCTCGGCTCCATCGCGCTCGTCTCCCTCACCGTCGCCGCCGGAGTCCCCTGGGTCGCCTGCGTCGCACCGCGCGATCTCGCGTTCTGGATCGTCGCGGCCGCCGCGCTCGTGCCGGCGTCGACGCTCGCCATCTCCCTGGTCAACTTCCTCGTCACCTGGATCGTGCCCCCGCATCCGCTGCCGCGGCAGGACTTCTCGAAAGGCATCCCGGAAGGGCACCGCACGTTCGTCGTCGTCCCGACGATGCTGACGGATGCCGCGTCGGTGGACACCCTCGTCGCCACGATGGAGATCCGCTATCTGGGCAACCGCGATCCTCGGCTCGACTTCGCGCTGCTGACGGACTTTCCGGACGCCGACGCCGAGACGCTGCCCGAGGACGAGGCGCTGCTGCGGCGCGCCTGCGACGGCATCGAACGGCTCAACGCGCGCTATCCGCGCCCGGGCGACGTCCCCGTCTTCCACCTGCTCCACCGTCCGCGCGTGTGGAATCCCGTCGAGCGCCGCTGGATGGGCCACGAGCGCAAGCGCGGCAAGCTGGAGCAGTTCAACGCCTTCCTGCGCGGCGGCGCGCAGACGGCCTTCACGACGATCGTCGGCGCCATGCCGCCGCCGGGAGCCGTCCGTTACGTCATCACACTGGACACCGACACGGACTTGCCGCGCGGCGCGGCGGCCGCCATGGTCGGCGCGATGGCGCATCCGCTCAACCGCCCGCGCTTCGATCCCGTCAAGGGGCGCGTCGTCGAAGGCTACGCGATCCTCCAGCCCCGGGTGAGCGTGCGCCTGAGCGCCGCCAACCGCAGCCTCTACACGCGCCTCGCCTGCGGCCAGGCGGGGCTCGACCCGTATTCGAAAGAGGTGTCGGACGTCTATCAGGATCTCTTCGGCGAAGGCTCGTACGTCGGCAAGGGCATCTACGACGTCGACGCGTTCCGGCAGGCCCTCGAAGGCCGTTTCCCCGAAAATCTCATCCTCAGCCACGACCTGCTGGAGAGCGCCTACGCGCGCTCGGCGCTGCTGGGCTGCGTGGAGGTCTACGAGGACATGTCCGGATCCTACCTCGGCGACATCGCCCGCCAGCACCGCTGGATGCGCGGCGACTGGCAGATCATCCAGTGGCTGGGGTCGCGCCCGCCGTGCGTCGACGGACGCCGCATGCGCCTCTCGCTCCTGAGCCAATGGAAGATTTTCGACAACATCCGCCGAAGCCTCTTCGCTCCGGTTCTCACCGGTCTGCTGATCGCGGGCTGGACGTGCGGCCCCGTCTCCGGCATGATCTGGACGGGGTTCGCACTGGTGGTGCTGGGATTGACGACGCTGCTGCGCACGACGACGCTGCTGCTGCGCAAGCCCCGCGAGCGCGGCTTCGCCCTGCATGTCCGGACGTGGTGCGTCGAGCTGCTGCGCCATGTCGCGCAGCCCCTTCTCAGCCTGGCCTGCCTGCCCTACGAGGCCTTCGTCTCGCTGAGCGCGTTCGCCGCGTCGGGACTGCGGATACCGTTCACGCGGCGCGGCCTCATGCTCTGGCATCTGCCGCGCTACGCGCGTCTCAATGCGCGGCGTGCGCCCGCCGGCTTTCTGGTGGAGATGTGGCCGGCCCCCGCCGTCGCCCTCGGCGCGGCGGCGGCGATCACGCTCGCCCGCCCCGCCTCGCTGCCGTATGCACTGCCCCTGCTCGCGCTCTGGCTCGTCGCGCCCATCTGCGCCTGGCGGATCAGCCGTCCGCGACGCCGGCATGAACCGAATGTGGACGCAGCGCAGAGCCGCGAGCTGCGTGCGCTGGCCTGCCGGATCTGGCGCTTCTTCGACACCTTCGCGGGCGAAACCGGCAACGGGCTGCCGCCCGACAACTTTCAGGAGGAACCGGATCCCGTCGTGGCCGAGCGCACGTCGCCGACCAACATCGGCTTCGCCCTGCTCGCCAACCTCACGGCCTGGGACTTCGGCTACATCTCCGCCACGTCGCTGGCGGCGCGCACAGAGAAGGCGCTCGACGCGATGGACCGGCTCGAACGCTACCGCGGCCACTTCTACAACTGGTACGACACGCGCGCGTTCAAGCCGCTGGAGCCGCGCTACGTCTCCAGCGTCGACAGCGGCAACCTCGCCGCCTGCCTCGTGGCGCTGCGCGCCGGACTGCGCGAGGTGTGCCAAGCGCCCGCGCTGCCTCCGCAGTTGTGGGCGGGCCTTCAGGACACGCTCCTCGTGATCGCCCAGATGGCGGGCCGAGCGGCCCCCGCCGGGGTGCTCGAAGCCCTGCAGGAGGCGCGGCTGCTGCTCGTCGGCACGCCCGCCGCCCCGGCGGAAATCCGGGAACGGCTTGAGCAGATCGCCGCCGCCGCGGAGCGGATCCACAAGGCGTCGGAGGGCGGCGACGCCGCCCTCCAGGAATGGGCACGCGCCCTCCAGGCGCAATGCCGCGACCACCTGCACCACCTTGACGCCGTCGCTGAAGACGCTCCCGGAATGTCCCTGCGGCAGATCGCGCGCGAAGGGGCGGGTTCCGCAGCCGAGAAGGCCGCCGGACTCGTGCATCGGCTCGAGGCGCTGTCCGAACGCTGCCACGACATGCAGGCGCAGATGGACTTCCGCTTCCTCTACAACCCGTCGCGCGACCTGCTCAGCATCGGCTTCGACGTGTCGTCCCGGCGCCTGGATCCCGGCTGCTACGACCTGCTCGCCTCGGAATCCCGCATCGCCAGCTTCCTGCTCGTGGCCAGCGAACAGGCGCCGCCGGACCACTGGTTCGCGCTGGGCCGCCTGCTCACCGGCCAGGGTGCCGACGCCACGCTGCTCTCCTGGAGCGGCTCGATGTTTGAATACCTCATGCCGCCGCTGTTCATGGCGGAATACCCGGACACGCTGCTCTGGCAGACCAGCCGTGCCATGATCCGCCGGCAGATCAAGTACGCCCGGCAGCGCCGCATCCCCTGGGGCATCTCGGAGTCGTGCTACAACGCCACGGATGCGCACCACACCTACCAGTACCGCGCCTTCGGCGTGCCGGGGCTGGGTCTCAAACGCGGCCTGTCGGAGGATCTCGTCGTGGCGCCGTACGCCACGCTCATGGCATTGCCGTTTATGCCCGAGGCAGCCTGCGAGAATCTCGAACGCCTCGTCCACCACGAGGAGGCCCTCGGCCGCTACGGCCTCGTCGAGGCGATCGACTACACGCCCTCCCGCGTGCCGCGCGGCAAGGCGCGCGCCGTCGTGCGCACCTACATGGCCCACCATCAGGGCATGGGGCTGCTGGCGCTCTCGCATGTCCTCTGCAACGCGCCGACCGTGCGCCGCTTCATGTCCGATCCCGCCGTGCGCGCCACCGAGGTGCTGCTCCAGGAGCGGGTGCCGCAAGTCACGCCCGCCATCCAGCCGCACGTCCGCGAGGCCTCCTCCGGCACCGAGAAGTCCCACGAGGACGCCGTCGCCGCAATGCGGGTCTTCACTGATCCCGACATTCCCGTGCCCGAGACTCACCTGCTCTCCAACGGCAATTTCCACGTCATGGTCACCCATGCCGGCGGCGGCTACAGCCGCTGGCGCGACCTGATGCTCACCCGCTGGCGCGAGGACGCCACGCGCGACGCCTGGGGCGCGTTCGGCTACGTGCGCGACGTCGATGCCGGCGTCTGCTGGTCGATCGCCCACCATCCCGTACGGCGCAAACCGGAATTCCAGGAGGCCGTCTTCACGCAGGGCCGCGCCGAGTTCCGCCGCCGCGACGACGCCATCGAAACCAAGACCGAGGTCTGCGTCTCGCCGGAGAACGACGTGGAGATCCGCCGTGTCACCCTGATGAACCACGACCGCCGCGAACACCGGATCGAGTTCACCTCCTACGCCGAAGTCGCGCTGGCACCGCTCGCGGCGGACTTGGCGCACCAGGTGTTCAACAGCCTGTTTGTGCAGACCGAGATCGCGCCGGCGCAAAGCACCATCCTTTGCACCCGGCGCCGCCGCGCGCCGGACGAGCCCGAGGTGTGGATGTTCCACACCCTCGTCCCCTTCGGGCGCCACGGAGAGATCTCGTTCGAGACGGATCGCGCCCGCTTCCTCGGACGCGGCCGCACGCCGGCCCGGCCCGAGGCGCTCGACCAGCCCGCCGGCGTGTCGCAGCCGCTCTCCAACACCGCGGGCTGCGTCCTCGACCCCATTGTCGCCGCCCGCTGCGTCTTCACGGTCTCCGACGACGCGCCGGTGCAGTTCCACCTCGTCACCGGCGCGGCCGCCACGCGCGAGCAGGCGCTCGAGCTGGCGGGCCAGTACCACGACCGGCATTTTGTCGAGCGCGCGTTCGACATGGCGTGGTCGCACAGCCAGATCGTGCTGCGGCTCATCAGCGTGAGCGAGGCCGAGGCGCAGCTCTACGGGCGTCTGGCCGGCTCCATCCTCTTTGCCAACCCGCGCAACCGGGCCTCGTCGAAAATCATCGCCGCCAACGCGCTTGGCCAGCAGAGCCTGTGGCGTTTCGGCATCTCCGGGGATATCCCGATCGTGCTGCTGCGCATCAGCGACCTCTCGCGCCTCGACCTCGTCACGGACGTGCTCCGCGCTCACGCCTACTGGCGCCTCAAGGGGCTGGCCAGCGACCTGGTCATCCTCAACGAGGACTTCTCGGGCTACCGCGCCACGCTCAACGACCGCATCGTCGACGCCATCAACGCCAGCCCCGACGCGGGCATGATCGACAAGCCCGGCGGCATCTTCCTGCGCCGAATCGAGAACCTGACCGAAGAGGACAAGGTGCTCTTCCAGAGCGTGGCGCGGATCGTCCTCTCCGACACGGCGGAGACGCTGCGCGAACAGGTGGAGCGCCGCTACGCGCCGCGCCGCCTCCCGCCCGCGCTCGAACCCTCGACGCCGCCGTTCCCCGACGCCCCGCCCGCGCCCCTCGCCCCGCGTCAGCGGATCTTTGAGAACGGCCTGGGCGGCTTCACTCCCGACGGCCGCGAGTACGTCATCCTGCTCGAACCGGGACGCGCCACGCCCGCGCCCTGGGTCAACGTCATCGCCTCGCCGCACATCGGCACGATCGTCTCCGAATCCGGCGCGATGTACACCTGGGCGGAGAACGCCCACGAGTTCCGCCTCACGACCTGGTGGAACGACCCCGTGTCGAACCCCACCGCCGAGGCCTACTACGTGCGCGACGACGAGTCCGGCCGCTTCTGGTCGCCGACCCCCGCGCCCGCGCGCGGCGCGGGCGGCGTCGTCTGCCGCCACGGCTTCGGCTACACGGTCTTCGAACGGGAGGCGGCGGGCATCGCTTCGGAGACCACTGTCTACGTGGCGATGGACGCGCCCGTCAAATTCGTCGTCGTCCGCCTCCGCAATGTCTCCGGACGTTCGCGCAAGCTCTCGCTTTTCGCCTTCAACGAGCTCGTGCTCGGCGAGTGGCGCCACGCGAACCTGATGCACGTGTACACCGCCATGGACAGCCAGAGCGGGCTGCTCGTCGCGCGCAACCCTTACAACCGCGTCTTCGGGAAGCGCATCGTCTTCGCGGCCTGCAGCGAGAAGGACGTGGCCGTCAGCGGCAACCGCACGGAGTTCATCGGCCGCAACGGCGACCTCGACGCGCCGGCCGCCCTCGGACGCGTCCAGCTCTCCGGACGCACCGGCGCGGGGCTCGACCCCGCCGCCGCGATGCAAACCACCTTCGAGCTCCCCCCCGACGGCGAACGCGAAGTCGTCTTCATCCTCGGCGCCGGCCGGGACATCCACGAGGCCCGCGCGCTGGGACAGCGCTTCCGCGGCCGCGCCGGCGCACGCGCCGCCCTCGAAGACGTCTGGAGCCATTGGAACCGCATCCTCGGCACCATCCATCTCCAAGCACCCGGAAACCCGGCGATGGAGACGCTCGTCAACGGTTGGCTCGTCTATCAGATTCTCTCGTGCCGCGTCTGGGGACGCAGCGGCTTCTACCAGTCCGGCGGCGCCTTCGGTTTCCGCGACCAGCTTCAGGACACCATGGCGCTGCTCCATGTGGCGCCTGAGGTGTTGCGCGACCAGATCCTGCTCTGCGCCTCGCGGCAGTTCAACGAAGGCGACGTCCAGCACTGGTGGCACCCGCCGGAGGGCGCCGGCGTGCGCACGCGGTTCTCCGACGACCTGCTCTGGCTCCCGCAGGCCATCGCGCGCTACGTCCTCGCGACGGGCGACACGGGCCTTCTGGACGAAGAGGCGCCGTTCCTGACGGCGCGGCCGCTCGCCGAGGGCGAAGAGAGCCAATACGAACCGCATGCGCACGGCGGCGAGAATGCCACCATTTACGAGCATGGCGCCCGTGCCATCCGTCAGAGCCTGGCGTTCGGCAGCCACGGCCTGCCGCTGATGGGCTGCGGCGACTGGAACGACGGCATGAACCGCGTCGGGATCAAGGGCCGCGGCGAAAGCGTCTGGCTCGGCTGGTTCCTCTGCGACACGTTGCGCCGCTACGCGAAGGTCGCCGATCTTTGCGGCCAGAGAGAAGATGCCGCGCTCTGGCGCCGCGAGGCGTCGGCCCTGCGCGACCGTCTCGAAGAGACAGCCTGGGACGGCAAGTGGTACCGGCGCGCGTACTTCGACGACGGCACGCCGCTGGGCTCCGCTGAAAACGACGAGTGCCGCATCGACTCGCTGGCGCAGAGCTGGGCCGTCCTCAGCGGCGTCGGTGACCCCGACCGGGCGCGGCGCGCGATGCAGGCGGCGAAGCGCCACCTCGTGCACCCGGAGGACGGCATCATCAAACTCTTCGACCCGCCTTTTGACAAGACGCCGCTCGATCCCGGCTACATCAAGGGCTATCCGCCGGGCGTCCGCGAAAACGGCGGCCAGTACACGCACGGCGCGGTCTGGTTCGCCATGGCCTTCGCGCAGATGGGCGACGCCGACACCGCCTGGAAGCTTTTCGACCTGCTCAACCCTATCCGCCACGGCGACACGCCCGAGGCGATCGCGCGCTACCGGGTCGAACCGTACGTGATGACGGCCGACCTCTACGGCGCGCCGCCGCACACGGGCCGCGGGGGCTGGAGCTGGTACACCGGCGCGGCCGGCTGGATGTACCGGTTCGCGGTCGAGACGCTGCTGGGGCTCGATCGCCTCCCCGACGCGCTGCGCGTGGCCCCGCGCCTGTCCGGCATGGGCCTCAGCGCCTACACCCTGCACTACCGTTTCCGCGAGACCCACTACACGATCAGCGTGCGGCTTGCCGCGCCGGGTGAGACGCCGGGCGTCCGTTGCGACGGCGGCGCATGCGCCGACGGGCGCATCCCGCTCGCCGACGACCGCCGCGACCACCGCGCCGATGTCGTCGTGGCCATCGGCGTCAACCCTTGACGGGAAACCGCCCCGCGTTTTTCACCGGATGATGATCGCCGAGCCGACGATCTTCCTGGTGTTGAGCCGCCGTGCCGCCGACCAGCCGGCCGTGCGGCTGCACGTGTCCAGATCCTGCGGCTCGGCATCCGTCACCCGGCTGAGCGAGCGCGTGTCCAGCGGCGTCTCTTCCGACACCGCGGTCACCGCCGCACGCGCACCTGCCGCCAGCAGCGCCGTTGCCAATGCGAGAATCATCCCGTTTTTCGCTGTCATCGTCTCAATCCTTGTCTTTTCGGGTGAATCGATGGAATCGGACGGATCGATTCATTCGGATCCGTCCATGCGCGCGCCTCACTGACTTCTCCCACCGCGTGGCACTTCCGGTTCCCTCCCTCTCCTGCCGGGAGAGGGCCGGGGTGAGGGCAGCCGGCACCGGCGGCTATGGCAGAATCCTGACAAGGCGGAAACCGATGTTGTTGCTCCGGGAACCCGGGCTGAGATTGGTGCGATACGCCGAACTGCAGCTCGACGCGATGGCGTTCCAGCTTCCGCCCCGCCTCACGCGGTTCGAACCCGAACCCGCCCCTTTCGGATCGGTACCGCCAGTCAAAACGGAGGCGTGCCAGTCCAGGCACCACTCATACACGTTGCCGTGCATGTCGTACAGGCCCCAGACGTTCGGCGCGTAGGCACCCACGATGGCCGTGCCGTTCGCAGGCCCGCAGCCCGCAGCGGGTTCCGTCACGCCGTCAAGATACCCGCCGTTAAACCTGTACCGCCCCAGCGCGTCCAGCCACGCGTTGGTGTTCGCGTTCGCGCCGGTCACGTTGGCATCCCCGTCCCCGTCGTTGAAGGCCGTCACCGTTCCCGCGCGGCAGGCGTACTCCCACTGCGCCTCGGTCGGCAGATCGAAGCCCGACAGCCCCGTTTTCGACCGCAACACCCCCATGAAGGAGCCGGCATCCACCGCGTCGCTGTCCGGCCAGCCCGCGCCGGCGCTCGATCCGCGGATGTCGTTGTACGACACCTGCTCCATCGGACGGAACGCGCGGCTCGAAGCATCCGTGAAGTACGCAGCCAGCGTGCCACCCATCACGTTGTACCACTGCCCCTGGGTCACCTCGAACACCCCGGCGTAGAAGTCCTGTGTCAGGGTAACTTGCTTGGCACCCGTACCCTCTCCCATTGTGAAAGCGTCACTGGAGATTTTTCTCATCACCAACTGCGTGTGCTTGTAGATCGAATTAGTCAATCCACCATACGGCAACGCCTCCACGCTGGGATAGTAGGAGACCGGATAGGTCTCCGCCGACGGGCCGCCAGTCAGGTCGATCACCATCACCTGCGGCGGCGCGTCCACGGACCAGGCGGTCACGCGCGCCTTGGCGCTCTCGGTCACGTTCTCGGGCCAGTCCGCGCCGGCGTTCCAGACGATGTGCCGGTCCGTGCCCGGCTGGACCACGGCCGAGACGTCGCCGGAGAGGCGCGTCACCGCCGAGTCGGGGATCGCCACCCCGTTGGTCTCGATCCCCAGCGTGATGATCGCAGCCTCATCCGCCAGGTCGTACCACACGTCCACCACGCGTGTCCCCTCCCGCTGCTGCATCCGCACGTTGCCCACCTGCGGCACGGCCCGCGCCGCGCCCGCGCCCATCGTCACGGCGGCGGCCAGCGCCGCCACGGTGTTCGTCATGCCTCTCATTGCGCTTCCCTCCTGTTGCGGCGGCCCCGCGGCCGCCGGGTTTTGTGAAAGTTTCTGGACACCCGACGCTCGGCTCCCGACGCTCGGGGAAGGTTGCCGGCCCGTGACGTAACGGCCGTCGGTCACGTCCTTATTACCTATTACCTCTTCCCTATTACCTCTTCCCCTCAGGCCCGGCACGGGCGGCGGGGGCGGCGGCATCACCTGCGGCAGCCAGCGCTCGCCCCAGAGCGCGGCGACGCGGCCGGCCGCCGCCAGCGCCGCGGCCGGGTCGCGCAGCGCCTTCTGGCGCCCCGCGACCGCGCGGTAGTGCGCGGCGGCCTCGGGAAAGTCCGCCGCGAACTTGCAGGGCCGCCGTCCGGCGACCGCCCGCACGCCCTGGCCCGCCTCGCACAGGTCCACCGCCTCTCCCGTGATCTCGTTCACCTGCACGCTGCCCTGGAACACGAAGACGTCCGACACGCCGTTGGAGACCGTCACGCCGAAGACCGTGCCGAGGTCCCACAGCTCCAGCTCATCCGTCAGGACGGTGAAGCCCACGGCGTGCGGCGGCACGTCGGCCAGCAGGCGGCCGGACTTAAGCCGCACCTGCATCGCGTCGCGCACCTCCAGCTCGAGCGGCCCCAGCAGGCTCAGCTCCACGCCCGACGCCAGCCGAACCGTGGCTGTCGCCGACGCCAGCCGTACCGCGCCCGGCAAGGACGAAGGCAGCTCCAAACCACGCGCGCCTGCCACGACGGTGACTGGAGACGGGGGCCCCGCCTTCGCGGCACCGCGGCAGGCAGGGCGGGAGACGCGGGACGGGAGAAACGGGACACCGTACCAGACGCCCGCTCCAACCAGCAGCACAGCCGCCGCCGCAGCCGCTATCCGCCACCGGTTCCGGCGTGGCCCCGTAAGACCCGCGTCTCGTGGCGCACACATGAAATGTTGCCCGCAGGGATGTTCCCCCTTCGGTGACGGTGTTTGCGTTGTACAGGCCGTTCCGGACACGAACCCCGCCTGACACCGGAGCATGGCATGGACTTCCATCACATCCAGATAACGCCGAACGCAGTCGGGCTCGCGCGCCATCCGCGCCATCAACTCCCGGCGTTCCCCGTCCGTCAAGGCGCCTTCCATGAAGAAAGCCAGCAATTCATCGAAACGGTCACCGGCCTCAACCATAGGGACCTCCCGACGCCAGGGTTTTCTCGACACATTGCTTCAGCATCAGACGCGCGCGATACAGGTTCATGGTAATCGCGTGGGGCGTGGTGCGCAGCTTCTCCGCGATCCGCTTCACGCACCCGCCCGTGCGGTAACGCTCTTCCGTCATGGCGCGTAACGTCGGCGGCAATTTATTGAGGCAGTGCCGGAGCGCCTCCATGCGCTCCTCCGAGGCATAGGGCCGGTCTGCCAACTGTTCCGCCAGTGTCTCGACGAGTTCACTGTCAAAACAGACCCGCTCACGCTGGTTCCGCTTGCGCCAGGTCAAGACCTGGAAAAAGGCGACTTTCTTCGCCCACGCGCGGAAATGGCTGATCTCCAGCGGCGTCACCTCCGTCACCAGTTCCATAATCCGCGCATTGGTGTTCTGCAGGACGTCCTCGGCGTCTGCCGTGCCGCCGGTCAAAGCGGTCACATAGGCATACAGCTCATACTGTATGTCGACCAACTGCCGAAGATAACCGTTTTCGCGGACTGATTTCATTCCTGTTTATATTGAGGCATAAACCCACCCGATCTCTCAAACTTTTTTTGAAATTTATCGCGGTAAGCGCAGAACACTGCGCATCCGAAAAGATAGGGACGGGCTGCCGGTCCGTCAGCAGCGGTCTCGGCGAGACCGCCCTACCTGAAATCCGCAACTTCTCTTTTGTGTGAGAATACAAAAAAGCCGCGCCCCGTGCGGCGTGAGCCGCACGGGGCGCGGTGAGTGAAATAGAAGGCTGAGCCGCTAACGGCGAACCGGTAGCGGCTCGACATGTCTTACATGTCCATGCCGCCCATACCCGGGTTCGGAGCCGGAGCTTCCTTCTTCTCAGGAATCTCCGTGACCATGCACTCGGTGATCAGCAGCAGGCCCGCGATCGACGCCGCGTTCTGCAGCGCGCTGCGCGTGACCTTGGCCGGATCCAGCACGCCATCCTTCACCAGGTCGGTGTAAGCGCCGGTCGCCACGTTGTAACCGTAAGCGCCCTTGCCGTTCTTGACGTTCTCGACGATCAGCGCGGCTTCCAGGCCGGCGTTCTCGACGAGCTGGCGCAGCGGGGCCTCGAGGCTCTTGCGGATGATGTTCACGCCGACCTTCTCGTCGCCGCAGACTTCCACCGCATCCAGTGCCTTCTGGCAGCGGATGAGCGCCACGCCGCCACCGGCGACGATACCCTCTTCCACCGCGGCGCGGGTCGCGTGCAACGCGTCGTCCACGCGGTCCTTCTTCTCCTTCATCGCGGCTTCGGTCGGGGCGCCGACCTTGATGATCGCCACGCCGCCGGCCAGCTTCGCCAGGCGTTCCTGCAGCTTCTCGCGGTCGTAGTCCGAGGAGGTCTCCTCGATCTGCTTCTTGATCAGCGCCACGCGGCCCTGGATGTCGCTGGTCTTGCCGCCACCCTCGACGATCGTGGTGTTGTCCTTGTCGACCGTGACCTTCTTGGCGCGGCCGAGCTGGCTGATTTCGACGTTCTCGAGCTTGATGCCGAGATCCTCGCTGATCATCTGACCGCCGGTCAGGATCGCGATATCCTCGAGCATTGCCTTGCGGCGGTCACCGAAGCCCGGCGCCTTGACGGCGCAGACCTGCAGCGTGCCGCGCAGCTTGTTCACGACGAGCGTGGCCAGGGCTTCGCCCTCGACGTCCTCGGCGATGATCATCAGCGGCTTGCCCGACTTGGCGACGTTCTGCAGCAGCGGCAGCATGTCGTTCAGGCTCGAGATCTTCTTCTCGAAGATCAGGATGTAGGGGTTCTCCAGGACGCACTCCATCTCTTCCGCGTTCGTCACGAAATACGGCGAGAGGTAGCCCTTGTCGAACTGCATGCCTTCCACGACATCCAGCGTGGTCTCGAGGGTCTTGGCCTCTTCCACGGTGATGGTGCCGTCTTTGCCGACCTTGTCCATCGCCTCGGAGATGATCTCGCCGATCTCCGTCTCGCCGTTGGCGGAGATGGATGCGACCTGGGCAATCTCGGAGGGATCCTTGACCTTCTTGGCCTGCTTCGCGATCGCCTCAACGACCGCCTTGGTCGCCTTGTCGATGCCGCGCTTGATGGCCATCGGGTTCGCGCCGGCGGTGACGTTCTTCAGGCCTTCGCGGTAGATCGCCTCGGCCAGCAGCGTCGCGGTCGTGGTGCCGTCACCGGCCACGTCGCTGGTCTTGCTGGCGACTTCGCGCACCATCTGAGCGCCCATGTTTTCAAACGGACAAGGCAGTTCGATCTCTTTCGCGACCGACACACCGTCCTTGGTGATGGCGGGCGAGCCGAACTTCTTGTCGAGGATCACGTTACGCCCGCAAGGGCCGAGGGTCGAGGAGACCGCCTTGCTGAGCTTGGAAATGCCGCTCAGGATCTTCTGGCGGGCTTCCATGTTGTACATCATTTGTTTCGCAGCCATACTCTGATTCTCCTTAAAGGTAGATGAAGGTTTGCTTACTCAATCACGCCCAGCAGATCCTCTTCACGGACGAGCTGGTAGGTCTTGTCGTCGATCTTGACTTCCGTGCCGCCGTACTTAGGCAGGAGCACCTTGTCGCCGACAGCCACATCGAACGGAATCTCTTTGCCATCGTCATCGCGTTTCTTGCCAACCGCGATCACCTTGCCTTCCATCGGCTTCTCTTTGGCGGAATCGGGAATGATGATGCCGCCTTTGTTGACTTCCTTCACGTCAAGAGGCTCGACCAACACACGGTCGCCGAGCGGACGAATCTTCGTCATGTTTTCTCTCCTTTTTTGGGTTAAGTTTGGGGGGGCAGTCAAACCCGCCCCTTACAAGGTTGTGTTGAAATCAACGTTTCTTGTTGTCGTCCATCATGGTGTAATCGGCATCGATCACGCCATCGTCGCCGGCCGTTTTTGCGGACGAGGCCGAGGAGTCCTCAGTCGTGGCACCGCCAGCCGCGCCGCCGAAGCCCCCCGCGTCTGGCTGCGCGCCCTGCTGGGCGTACATGCCTTCGGTGACGGCGGACATTGCCTGATTGAGCGCTTCCTGCTTGGCCTTGATCTCGTCGGCCGAGCCGCCCTTCAGCGCCTCTTTCAGGTCCGCGGCCGCTTTCTCGACCGGCGCCTTCTTGTCAGCCGGAATCTTGTCGGCGTTCTCCTTGAGCAATTTTTCGACCTGATAGCAGAGGTTTTCCGCCTGGTTACGCGTCTCGACCTCTTCACGCCGCTTGGCGTCTTCGGTCGCGTGCAGTTCGGCGTCCTTGCGCATGCGCTCGATCTCTTCCTTCGAGAGGCCGCTGGAGGCCGTGATCGTGATCTTCTGCTCTTTACCGGTGCCGAGATCCTTGGCGCTGACATTGAGGATGCCGTTGGCGTCCAGATCAAAGGACACCTCGATCTGCGGGCGTCCGCGCGGCGCGGGCGGGATGCCGTCCAGATGGAACTTGCCGATGGTCTTGTTGTCGCCGGCCATCTTGCGCTCGCCCTGGAGCACGTGGATCTCGACCGACGGCTGGTTGTCCGCCGCCGTGCTGAAGATCTCGCTCTTCTTGGTGGGGATCGTGGTGTTGCGCTCGATCAGCGGGGTCATAACGCCGCCGAGCGTCTCGATGCCGAGCGTCAGCGGGGTGACGTCCAGCAGCAGCACATCTTTGACCTCGCCCTTGAGGATGCCGCCTTGGATCGCGGCGCCGACCGCCACCACCTCGTCGGGATTCACGCCCTTGTGCGGCTCTTTGCCGAACAGCTCCTTGGCTTTCTCCTGAAGCCGTGGCATGCGCGTCTGGCCGCCGACCAGCACCACTTCGTCCACGGTCGAAAGGCCGCCATCGCTCATGCACTTGCGGCAGGGTTGCGCCGTGCGCTCGATCAGACTGTCGGTGAGCTGTTCCAGCTTGGCGCGGGTCAGCGTGACCGTCAAATGCTTGGGGCCGTTGGCGTCTGCCGTGATGAAGGGCAGGTTGATGTCGGAACTGGCCGCCGAGGAGAGTTCGCACTTGGCCTTTTCAGCCGCCTCTTTCAGGCGCTGCAGGGCCATCATGTCCTTGGAGAGGTCAATCCCGTTCTCCCTGCGGAACTCTTCGATCAGCCAGTTCATCACCGCCTGGTCGAGGTCGTCGCCGCCGAGATGGGTGTCGCCGTTGGTGGCCTTCACCTCGAACACGCCGTCGCCGATGTCGAGCACCGAGATATCGAAGGTGCCGCCGCCGAAATCGTAGACCGCGATCTTCTCGTCCTTTTTCTTGTCCAGGCCATACGCCAGCGAGGCGGCCGTCGGCTCGTTGATGATGCGCAGCACCTCAAGCCCCGCGATGCGCCCCGCGTCCTTGGTGGCCTGACGCTGACTGTCGTTGAAGTACGCCGGCACCGTGATGACGGCCTGCGTGATCGGGGTTCCCAGATAGGCTTCGGCGTCGGCCTTCAGCTTCTGCAGGATCATCGCCGAGATTTCCGGCGGCGAATAGGTCTTGTCGACGATCTTCACATGGGCGTCGCCGTTGGCGGCGCGCACAACGTCGTACGGCACCATCGAGATTTCGTTCGTCATCTCGTCGTACCGGCGACCCATGAACCGCTTGATCGAATAGACCGTGTTCTTGGGATTGGTCACCGCCTGCCGTTTGGCCGCCTGGCCCACCAGGCGCTCGCCGCTCTTGGTGAAGGCCACGATCGACGGCGTCGTGCGCAAGCCCTCCGCATTCGGGATCACCACAGGCTCGCCGCCCTCCATGACGGACATGCAGGAGTTGGTCGTTCCCAAATCGATACCTAAAACTTTTGCCATGTTTTCAGCTCCATTCCGTCCGCCAAGGTTCTCGCTGTCACGTATTCGACGGACGCCCGTTTACTAAGCAGGTGACATGCCATCCTTCCCGAACACTTTCGGGACATAAAGACATAATGCGTTTAAAAACAATATGTTATGTGTTTTTTAATCAGCCCTTGACGGCCTGACTGAGACACACTCACAAGCGTCTTGTCACACTTCACCTGTCGCACTGAGCCACAAACGGGCCATTATGTCCCACCACGTGGCGCGGCTTCGGCAATACGGTTAAACAGATGTTTTAAAAAATTGTTTACGTCGGCAATAGGGGCGGGCACCGTGCCGTTTATCCGGCTGACAGCGAAACCGTCGGGACCGAGGATGGATCGCTTGACGTTCCGGTTCCGAGTGTCTACACTCGCGGACACGGTGATGAATCGTTCACCCATGTGGTAGGAAGGGGGACTCCATGAACAATCTGAAACGTGCCACCTTGGCAGCCGCCGCCGTTTTTGCGGTATTGGGCTCTGCCGCCCGCGAGCGCAGCAGTCCGTTCAGCGGCCGCAGTTCGTCGGCCAGTCAGTCGAGCACCCGTGAAAGTGGTCTTACCGCGCGCGGCACATCGCAACCCGCCTCTACGCGGTCTTCTTTCGGACAGCCGGCCCCCGCCAGCCGCTCCTCGGCGGCGCCGGTTGCACCGCGCGTTCAGTCGGCGCCATCGCGCGTCAGCCCGCCGCAACCTTCCGTCACGCGCGCGCCTTCCGCACCTGCGGTGACGCGCCAGGCTGCGCCGCGTCCGGTGGTCATGCAGCCGCGCCCTGCCAGCACGCCTAGCGCGGCCCCATCGCCCCAGACGCGCACCGCCGTCACACGCGCGCCCGACACAGGCAGCCGCACGGCCCCGTCCATCACGCGCTCCGAGCCGGCCGCGCCGTCGGCCGCCACCCCGCGCGCGCCCACCGTCAGCCGCACGGCCCCGTCCATCACGCGCTCCGAGCCGGCCGCGCCCGGCCGGACACGTCCCGAAATCAGTGCGGCGCGCACGCCCGCGTCCGGTTCAAGCCGCGCGACACCGCCCGTCACGAGCCGCGAACCTTCGCCCCGAACGGCGGCCACCGAACGGCCGACCACCGCGCGCACGGCTGCGACGCGCCTCGATCGCGACGCCATCAGCCGCCTGCCCTCCACGGCCGAGCGCACGGCGGCCACACGTCTCACGCGTCCTGACGAGCGTTCGCAGATTCAAGCCGCCACACGCGGCACCGCCGCACTGAGCCACGGCGGCACCTCCAACGCCCTGCGCCCGCGCGGCACCGCCGACAGCCGCCTGGCGTACGCTCCGGCCTCGCTTCGTTCCGACGCCGGGCGTCTCTCGACGCGCGACACCTCGTTGTCGAACGCGCGCCGCAGCGTGCCCGAGCGTGTCAAGCCGCGCATAGCGGCTCCGCGCATCTCCAGCAGCCGCTATCACGACGGACGCTACTCGGTCTACACGCCGCCGCCCCGGCATGTTACGGCACGGCCAGCGGGCCCGCTCCGTCGCCCCGTCTATCATCCCCTGCCCCCCCCTCGCACTTATCATCGCCACGATGTCCACCGCCGCCACTCCAGCTTCTACCTGAACCTGGCGATCGGCTCCGGTTGGTACACGCCCGGCTGGCATGGCCCCGCCTGGTACGGCCCGGTCTACTATCCCGCCAGTGGCTTCAGTTTCGCTTGGAGCAACCACCGTTACGGCCTTTCGATTTGGAACAGCACCCCGGTTTACGTCACACCGTACTACGATAGCTGGGTCTGCGGCGGCTGGGGCTTCAGCAGCCTCTATTATGGCGGCTGGCGTTCCGGCTGGTACGGCGGCGTCTCCTATATCTGGAACCCGTGGCCGGTCTACCGGACCGTTTACCTCTACGATCCCGTGCCGGTCGTGACGCGAACCGAAACGGTGTACGTCACGCAACCCGCCACGCAGACCACGGTGGTCTATGAGGAACAGCCGGACAATGCGCCCGCCGCGCCGCCCAATGTTACCCCGCAAGCCGCACCGGTCTCCACCACCGAGCCGTTGCTGCCGCAACCCGTGCCCGCACCCGCAACCCAGCCGGAAAACACGGCTGAGGATGCGGCGCCGGATGTGGCCTATACCGACACCGGAACCGATGACTGCTTCTGCCCCTGCGGCTGCAACGGCCGTCGGCCCTGCATCTGCGATTACGCGTGCGGTGCCGAATATGCGGTCACCCGTGAGGCATTCGACCTGAGCCTGAGCTTTGCTTCCTACGCCGAGACACTGGATCCCGAAGTGATCTGGGGCGTGTATGCCGGGCTTGACCGCATCGCCGCATCGGATGATGGCACCCTGTACGACAATCTTTCCGCGACCGCCTATTGAGGCACGAACGATTCCCCTTCATGAATATCCTGCGCCACCTTCTCATCCTTTCGATTTTTCTTGTTATTGGCTGCAAGACGGTGAACCGCGCGCGTCACGCCCAATCCAGCGCAGATCGGTTGCCCGGAGAAACCAGCGTCACTGCGGCGCAAATCGGCCTCAGCGCCGAGCGATCATTCTCCTTGCCCGAACTTGAACGTCTTGCGCTTGAGCATCACCCTGCCCTGCTCAGCGCGCGCCAAGCCGTCGAATCCGCCCGCATGCAGCTCCGCATGACACACGCGGGCCGCCTGCCGCAGCTTGCCGCCAGCGCCGCCTACAATCGCAGCACGCAGAACACGTGGGGACGCTCCACCTCTTCTGAGGCGCGCGGCACTTGGAGCGCCGGCGTGGGGCTCGACCTGCTGCTCTACGATTTCGGACGGCTCGACGCCGCTGAACGTCAGGGCATTGAAGATCTCATCGCCGCAGAACAGAACCTGCTCGACACCGAACTCGAAACGGTGTATGCGGTGCGCGCCGCCTTTTTTGAATGCCACCGCAGCGTGCATCTGATGCGCGTCGCCGTCGAGAGCGAACGCCAGTACGCGCAGCACCTCGAAGAGGCGCGCATCATGACGGAGGTCGGGACCCGCCGCCAATACGACGTGACCAAGGCGGAGGTTGACTGGGGCAACGCGCGGCTCGAGGCCGTCACGGCCAGCAACAACCTCGTCGTGGCCCACGCCCAGCTCAACCGGGCGCTGGGACTCGCCGAAAACCCGGATTACCGGATCGAGCCGGGTGAGCTGCCTTACGCGCGTCGTCATCCGGACGCCCTGCTCGCCGACGCCCGCTTCAACGCGCCGTCGCTGGCCGTGCTGCGCGCCCGCGAGCGCGCGGCCTCGGCGTATGTGGATCAGACGATCGCCGATCTCTACCCCGAGTTCTCGCTCGGCGCCGACGCCGACCTTTCCGGACGCGGCTTCCCGTTCGTCTGGAACCTCTCTGGCGCCCTGCGCACCGCGCAGAATCTCTTCGACGGACACCGCAAGACCGCGCGCATCGACGAGGCCGTCACGCAGCTCCGCCGCGCTCGCGCAGCGGTCGCCGAGGCCGAGCAGACCCTTTCCCTCAACCTGGTCACAGCCGTGGCCGAACGCGAAAGCGCGCGTAAACGCGCCGATATCGCGCGCCTGATCCAAAGGCAGGCGGAAGACAACCTCGCCATCGTCAACGAACAGTACCGTGTCGGCATCTCCTCTTCGATCGAACGAACCGACGCGCAAGTCGCCCTCACCCAAGCGCAAGCCAACGTCATCCGCGCCGCGTACGATGAGCAGGCCGCCATCGCGCGCATCGCCCGCCTGACCGGTGAACCTGTCACGCGATGAATACCGTTCCCTACTCCGATCTGATCTCCTATTACGTCGAGCGCCCCGACAGGCGCGCAGTCGACCTGCGCGCGGCGGGGGTGCCGGAGTGCGTGGTGCTCGGCCAAGCCCTGTACCGCCATGCCTATCCGCCACTTCAAGAACACTGTCATTTCGGCGTGGTTGAGCTGGCCTTTGTCGAGAGCGGGTTTCAGCCTTACAACCTGCTGGACCGGGAGTTCACCCTGTTCGGCGGCGAGGGCACCATCATTCCGCCGGACACCCGCCACGGGTCTTCGGGCCAGCCCTCCTATCCGTGCAAAAAAGCCTGGGTCCAGTTGCTGCTGCCGGAAGGCCGACGGTTTTCCTCTTGGCTGGGCCTGTCAAACGACGAGGCGCAGCCGGTCCTGGAGATGCTCCGCCGCCCCGCGAATCTCTACTCGAAATGGCCGTCCGACTTCCCGCATCGCATCAATCGGCTCTTCGCGGTCGCCGACCGTCCGCCATCGCCCATCCGCACCGCGATGCTGCGGACCGGTCTGCAGCACATTCTGTTTGAACTGCTCGACCGCAACGTGCCCGAGACCGCGCCCGCCTACCAACTGCGCGTGCGCAAAGTGATCATGTGGCTGGAGACGCACGCCGGCGACTCCCCGCCTGTCGAACGCCTCGCCTGCGAAGCCGGCTTGTCGCTCTCGAGCTTCAAACGGATCTTTCACTCCGTCACCGGCATGACGCCCCACGCCTATATTCTCCACCAGTAGTGTCCCAAAGATTTCAC
>Ga0209506_1001785_pt1 | contig 21015 bp, 20 predicted proteins | sample AD_JPNHG2_MetaG_FD_184409 | JGI IMG/M metagenome (GOLD analysis project Ga0209506, IMG submission 184409) | Active sludge microbial communities of municipal wastewater-treating anaerobic digesters from Japan - AD_JPNHG2_MetaG (SPAdes) (version 2) | ecosystem: Engineered > Bioreactor > Anaerobic...
ACTCAAGGAGGCCGCTTAACTATGACTCAGGCCGAAGGGTACCCTCCGTCCACAACATTTGACAATACCCCCTAGTTGGTCGAGTATGGCCGAGGCTTCGACATCGTCGGCATATTTGCCGCGCAGCTCCGCGATACGCGCCTCCATGGGAGTGTAGAAATCTTCCCACCACGCTTCATCAGGCAATGTGAAGTGCCCGATGAGCTCGAATCCGCAGTCCCGTATCGCCGCCACATCGTCGTCCAGCCATCCCATAGTCGGATAGTCCTTGTCGAAACCGGCCTTGACTTCAGGAGGCGCATTCTCCTTGCGCCAGATCGCATCGGTAAACACAAGATAGCCGCCGGGACGCAGCAATCCATGACAGACGTGAAGGGCGTTCCGCAGCCCGATGCTGTAGAGCGCGCCCTCCGACCAGATGAGATCGAAACTTTCAGGCGGTTGCTCCGGACAGGCCATATCTCCGGCGATCGCACTGACGCGCTGCGAGAGATCGCGCTCCATGACAGCGGCCTGCAGCCGTTCGATGCTCGGCGCATGGCTGTCGATCGCCACGATAGAACCCGACGTCAGTTCGGCGAGCTGAAGGGTCTGTCCGCCGGTGCCGCACCCCAAGTCGAGGATCGCGGGACATTCCCGCAGCTTGCGGCAAAGGCCAAGGGCCTTGGCGGCACTGGCGCGGTTGCCCGGACCCTGACGGGGCAGGCTCTCGTAAACCTCGAAGAAGATCTCCCAGAATCGAGGGCTGTGCTCGTTCATGAATGCTCCGGTTTTTCCTCAGCTCGAACGTGGGCATCAGCGGCGGCTGAAAGCCGCCTGCTGGATTTGCGGGTCAGAGATCCTTGCAGTAGATGCCAATCGGGCTGCCTTCATGGACAATCCGCTCCATAAGCTGCCAACCGCATCGCAGCAGCAGAGATTCTGCGGTGCTGGTCGCACTGAATATCTGGTGAAAACCCAACCTGCGAGCATGCTCTTCGAGCGCATTAAGCAGCTTGGCGCCGATGCCTTTGCCTCGCTTTGATGGCTCGACTAACCCTGCAGCCGCCCATGGACAGAGATGGCGATGACTGGCTATGGACTCTGCTTTCAGGGCGGCAAACCCGCAGACCTTATCATCGCAGAGTGCTACTACACCTATGGGAATGCTGTTTTTGTGATCGAAGCTCTGGAGATCATGCAACGCATCACCTGGGCCTTTCGGCCCATAATAGGATGACCATTCAGCCTCAAACCATTGTTTCAGTATTGGTATCGCATCTCTGTGATCAGCGAGGAGCTCGATTCTAACAATATGATCTGACATAAGGGAATGATTTTCAGCGGCTAAGCTCAGCAGCCGGGCCGGTTGAGTGACCTCCATTCTCTGAAATATTGTCATGCGGGCCCGGTCTGCTGCAGCGGCCTGTTCGGCGGGGCCTGCCGCATGTGCAGCAGCGGGTAGGGCCTCCCCTGGTCATCCACCTCCGACCGCCCTTCCACGACGAACCCGCACGCCTCGTAAAACCGGCGGGCCGCCGTGTTCTGCTCGTTGACATCCACTGTCAGCTCACCGTGCAGCGCTTGGGCATGCCGGACCAGCCGCCGGCCGACCCCACGGCCCTGGAACTCCGGGGCGAGGAACAAGGACTCTATCTCGCTCCCGGACATGCCCATGAACCCCATGACCGCCCCGGTGTCGTCGCATGCAACCCAGAGCTCGGGACCGCCGGATGCCAGGTAGTCCCGTGCCTGCGGGAGCATGGACTGGATGTCCGCCTCCGAGACAAAGGTGTGCGTCGTCCGGACTGATCGCAGCCAGATGTCCAGGAGAACGTCGCGGTCTGTCGGGATCGCCATTCTGATATCCATTGCCTTCCTCACTCTATCGCCGCCTAACGCTCTGCGTCAACGGCGTGCTTCAGCGTGTCCGCCGGGCACGGTTGTCAGCTGCCCGGCCTCGTCAGGGATAATGCCCTCAAGGCTGCAAGCCAGCCGGCCAGCGTAAGTACGTGACGCCCATTGTTTAAGAACAACCATTGCGAAAGGGCAGCCTGGACATCGGTATCGGGCAGACCTTCCGTACCCATCAACCTCACCATTGTCGGGATGAAGTATGAAAAGGTGGCTATCCGCTCGACTATGACGATGCAAACCGCCGCCAGATACCAGAAACGCATTGGCCCTTGAGTCAACCAGGCGGCGATGAGGCTTGCGATTGTGAGCAAAGTAAGCGGTACTGTTGTCACATACACCCAGAACATCAAACCGGTGTTTGGCCATTCTCTGGGAGGTATATTTGCCCATTGAGGGATGACGACTCTGGCCTCGTAGATTCCTGCGCCGAATGCAATGCCGAGATTTATTATGAATAACCACAATACTACGTCTTTCCACATTGCGGTCACCTCCTGTGCTCGGCGGGCGAGTTGCCCGGCCAGGCATGAACCAGATGAACCAGCGGCGAACGACACAGATCAGCTGCCCGGCGCAAGCGCCGTGTCAGCCTGGATAGATTTGATCGCTTTAGCGATAGACATCTTTTCGATGGCCGACCTTAACAACCCAAATTGTCAGTTCATTGTCTTGGATCGAGTAAACAATGCGATATCTGCCTTGACGGACACGATACCTTTCCCGGCCGGTCAGTTTTTCACAACCGGCAGGGCGAGGATCTTCGGCAAGCAATTGAATGCGATCAAGGATTTTCTTGAGATCTTTTCTGGGTATAGACTCGAAATCTTTTTCTACGGATCTCTTGAAGAAGATGTTATATGCGGCCATCTTTTTTCAATCTCTTGACCATCTCATCATAGCTGATCAGAGGTTCGGATATCCTTTCCTCAAACGCTTCAATATCTTCAGCATCTTCTAGAAGAGATTTTCTGACGGCTTCATTCACCAGGTCCGATACGGACCTGGATGTCTCTACAGCCTTTAAACGCAGTGCCTTATGGAGATCCGGGTCAAGATATACAGTGGACCTTTTTGCATGCATCGCCATAACGTCACCTCCTGTTAGCGCTATAACATTATAACGTCATGATGTCGATTTATCAATAATACTGGAGGAAGCGAACGCCAAGGGTCAGCCGCGCGCGGCAGCGCGTCGGCTGCAACCTTTTGTTGGCCCTAAGTTTTATATGTTCTTTCATTCTAGACTTGAAAGAATTTCATTGACTTCTTCCATGTCAAAGAACTCGGGATCGAAATCTCCCCCCCACCATTCAATCATATTATCATGCTCGGGATGATCAGAGTCCTTTATAGCCTCTAGAAAATCATAGTATCCATAAATTCCCCCGCAGTCTTCGGGGGGACATGCTCGTTTGCCGGTAATACATATCGGTTTAGATGAAGCCTTGTCTCCAATAATGATCTTTTCCAATTCAACAACATGTTCCCATCCATCACCGAAATCATAAAGGTACATCAATTTCTGTTTCTCTTTATCGAGAAGTCGATTGATCCTGACACGAGCTTCATTCCTTGGACCCGATGGGAATTCGGGATCCGGAACACCATAACTGACTCTACCCACAACAAATTCATGAAGATGAGAATCAGTCCATCCCATTACTATCTGTATGACCTCATGCAACTCAGGAAGAGTTATAGTATCAGGTACGACAAAACGACGCCAAATTGGAGGCCTGCTACCTCGTAGAGTTATTTTGAGTTGATAAGATGATACCATTTTTTCTTTTGACATCACTCTTCCTCCATAGTTACGGCCAACGGCCGGCATCACCGGCGCGGGCGGCAGCCCGCGTCCGTGTGCATGCCGTGGTTAGGCAATTAATTCTTTGATTCTTAAGCCTGTTTCTTGGATAAGGAAATCACTATTCAATCCGTATGAACCTGAAAAGAACGGGATAACGACTAGAGTAGTTCCATTTATTAATTTTGCCCAAAAATATGTCCTCCTTACAAGTTTACCCATACCTGATTCCTGCAATATCTCGCCGAAATTAATGGTCGTATTAACACCTCTATCACCAGCGAAACATACAAAAAAATCTGTTAGATAACTGATTCCTGTTCCAATTATTAACTTCGGCTTATTCTCATTAACAAAGCGTGATATTGCTGGGAACCTGTGTAAGTAACACCACGTCTTAAACAAATTCTTTTCCTCAAAACCCGTCACTTCATTTAAACGGTACTTTTTCCATAGCTGCTCATCTGTGTTGTTAAATGCAATTGGATACAGGTTCATTTTAAATATTTCTGAGCCAGTACGATTATCTGCAACTTTCTTATAATCACTGACTTTCTCACCAATTATTGCAGAATATAACTTTGCAACATTCCTCCCGTATGGATACTCTAGAGAGTCTTTCCATTTATATTTCTCCGAAGGATAATACTCTCCATTTGCTATTTCCTGTGGAAGGTCCACTTTATAATACTCTTCTTGGGTTTTATCATTCTTATTGTACCCCCACTCGATTCCACATATCCAAATATCTGCTTTGGGATTTCCACCGTCACATCCAGAAAGAGAACAAGCCCATTGTTTGAAATTTGTTTTGAGCTCCATACTTACCACCTCTTGATAATTATTTTATCTAACGAGAAAAACCCACATTCCCACAATAGAAGTGCCTCCGATGCCATCAATATATTTCTTAATATCATCCAATGTTCCGATTCTTGATCCACTAGAATCACGAATAACTTTTCCATCGAACTCAGCCACTTTTTTACCATGGGAATCTCGAAGATATTTACCATCTATCTCTCCTACTTTAACTCCATGAGAATCGCGTATGTATTTGCCATCCAGAACACCAACTTTTATACCCCGTCGATCCCGAAGATCCTTTCCATCAAACTTGTAGTCAGCCATAAAATCCCCCCTCTTTTTTGTTTAATGGTATTTCAACCTGGCTATGCCTAACAAGTTTCTCTACTGCATCATTGCAGCAATAGTTGCTATATAGCAACTATTGCTGCAATATATGGAAAATCGAATATTGGTTGCCACCGCTTATTTCTTCCTGGTTGTTTTTATATCATTTCTTCATTAAAATTGTAACGTGTTAATTTTCCATGTTTGAATATTTGATATTTCGATCCAATGAGGAGGTCCGAATGATGAACAGGAGCGCCGGAGATCAAAAGCTTTTTGCGGTCATCGTCAATGTCCTGCGCAGAAAACACTATTCTCTCAAAACCGAGCGGTCGTATTTGTCCTGGATAAAGAGATTCATCGGCTATCACCACATGCGGCACCCGAGAGACATGAGCAAGCATGAGATCGAATCGTTCCTCACCCATCTGGCTGTTGACCGCAAGGTCGCATCATCGACACAGAATCAGGCATTCAATGCCATCCTGTTTCTCTACCGCGACGTGCTCGAGATCGATCTCATGCAAGATCTCAATGCCGTGCGCGCAAAGAAGCAGACCCGCATACCTGTCGTTCTGAGTCATAAAGAAGCCATGAAGGTGATCAACTCCCTCACAGGGGTGCATCAGACCATGGCAAAGCTGCTCTACGGCTGTGGGCTCAGGCTCATGGAGTGCCTTCGTCTGCGGGTCAAGGACATCGACTTCGAGACGAACTGCATAACCATATTCGACGGCAAGGGAAAAAAAGACCGGGTCGTCATGCTGCCGGAAACAATCAAACCCTTCATGAGAGAGCAGATAGACCTTGTCCGGTCCATGCATGAGTATGATCTCGGAAGAGGGTGCGGAGAGGTTCATATCCCATTCGCCCTGGAAAGGAAATATCCGGGTTCTTCGAAAAAGCTCGGCTGGCAGTATGTATTCCCTTCAGGCGATGTCTCACGAGACCCGATAACCGGAAAAACCATGCGGCACCATGTCAGTCCGACCACCCTGCAAAGGGCCGTGAAGAAAGCGGTCGCTGTAGCCGGCATCCACAAGCATGTCGGCTGCCACACCTTCCGGCACAGCTTTGCCACCCGTCTGCTCGAAAACGGATACGATATCCGCACCGTGCAGGAGCTGCTCGGGCATAAGGACATCAGTACGACCATGGTCTACACCCACGTGATGAATAAAGGACCCCTTGCAGTGAAAAGTCCTCTGGACATCTGAGAAAGGTTGATAGGCGGCCTCAGACATTAAGCTTGGACAAACGGCAGACTCCGTCCGTGGCGGGTGAAACAGCCGGGGAACAATCATGCCTCCTCTTTAGCTTCATGACTTTTCAACACAGGTATGGTGCGGAAATCATGCTGCACGTGCATTCCAATACGGGCAATGATAGCGTAATAACGGGCTGAAATCCAGAATATTATGAACTGCATACCGGAAATGCTGCAGCTTCGGGGGCTGCCTTCCGTCTTCCTATCCTTCAGCTTTCTTCAGCTCCTGAGCCTGGGGTCGATCGCGTCGCGGATGCCTTCACCCAGCAGGTTGTAGCCCAGCACTGTGATCAGGATGGCCATGCCCGGGAAGAGCGAGAGCCACCACGCCACGCCGAGCGTGCTCTGGCCGAGGGTGAGGATGTTGCCCCAGCTGGGCGTGGGCGGCTGCACCCCGATGCCCAGGAAGGACAGCGCCGACTCCACCAGCACGGCCGAGGCGACGCCCAAGGTGGCGGCCACCAGCACGGGCGCCATGGCGTTGGGCAGGATGTGCAGGAAGATGATTCGCGGGCTCTTGGCGCCCATGGCCTTCACCGCGAGCACGAAGTCGCGCTCTTTCAGGCTCAAAAACTCCGCGCGCACCAGCCTGGTGATACCCATCCACGAGGTGAGCCCGATCACGGCCATGATGTTGAAGATGCTCGGCTCAAGGAAGGCGATCACGGCCAGGATCAGGAAGAACGAAGGGAAGCAGAGCATGATGTCTACGAAGCGCATGATGATCAGGTCGATCACGCCGCCGTAATAGCCTGCGATCGACCCCAGGAGCACGCCGATGATCGTGGCGATCCCCACGGCCACAAAGCCTACCTTCAGCGAGATGCCCGCTCCGTAGAGCATCCGGGTGAACACGTCTCTGCCCAGGTCGTCCGTGCCGAAGAGGTGCTGGGCGGACGGCGGCATGAGGATGTTGTCCACGTCGATGGCGCTCGGGTCGTAGGGCGCGATCACGGGTGTGAGGATCGAAAGCGCGAAAAGCGCCAGCACGATCACGAGCCCCGCCACTGCCAGCTTGTCTCTGAAGAAGCGCGACCAGAAACCCATGATCAGCCCGTCCGTATCCTGGGGTCGGCCACGCTGTAGGCAATGTCCGCGATGAGGTTGCCCAGCAGCGTGAGCACCGCGCCGATGGTAAGGCTCCCCATGATGAGGTTGTAGTCACGCATCATGATACCGTCGTAAAAGAGCTTGCCCAGCCCGGGTATGGAGAAGATGCTCTCGAAGATCACGCTGCCGCCGATGAGCCCGGGAATGGAGAGACCCAGGATCGTGATCACCGGCAGCAGGGCGTTGCGCATGGCGTGCTTGTAGATCACGGTCCGCTCGGGCAGCCCCTTGGCCCGGGCCGTGAGGATGTAGTCCTGCCGGATGATCTCCAGCATGCTCGATCGCATGTAGCGGCTCAGGCCCGCCAGGGCTCCGAATGCCGAGATGATCACGGGCAGCGCCAGGTGCCTCGCGAGGTCCCAGGCCCGCTCGAAAAAGCCCATATACTGATACCCCTGCGAATGCAGGCCCGAGATGGGCAGCCACCCCAGGCGCACGCCCAGATAGTCCATGCAGATCAGCGCGAGCCAGAACCCGGGGATGGAAAACCCCACAAACACAAACACCGTGATCGATCGGTCGAGGATCGAGCCCCTGCGCACCGCCGATATCACCCCCAGCGGGATGGCCGTGAGAAAGATGATCACCATCGAGGCCACGTTGATGGAGATGGTTACGGGCAGACGCTCCTTGATCTTGTCCCACACGGGCCTGGCGTCGGACGAGATCGACCGGCCGAAATCGAGCTTGGCAAGGTTCTTCATCCACACCAGATACTGCACCGGCAGGGGCTTGTCCAAGCCGTAGTGGCGCTTGAGCTGCTCGATGGCCTCGGGCGTGATGTTCGGGTTGAGCTCGGCCTGCATGCTCGTGGGCTCGCCCGGGGCAAGGTGAATCACCAGGAAACACACGATGGTGATCCCGATAAAGGTCGGTATGAGGATGGCGAATCGTTTCAGCAGATACTTCAGCATGGTTCTCGTTATTTCCCTTGATTTCTCTTAGACTTCCGCCCGTTTCGCAGGGCATCACCTAAATTAGGTGTGACCCCGACTGACACCGATCCTTACTCCAATCTTGTACCAATACCTGTCGCTGTAGAGTTAGGGCACCACCTGATACTTCTGCAGCTCCTTGGGCACAAACCACTTTTCCATGTTATAAGCGATCCCTGCGGGCGCGGGCTCGATCCCGTGAATCCGGGAGCTCACCACGGGCAGGCTGTAAGGCACATAGAGAAACACATAGGGCTGCTCCTCGGCCAGGATCTCCTGGATGCGGTGGTAGCACCGCTTGCGTTCCTGCTCGTCAAAGGTGTGCCTGCCCCTCACCAGGAGCTCGTCCACCTCGGCGTTTCTATACATCACGAAGTTCAGCCCGCCCTTCCTCGCATTGTCCGAATGCCACACGTTGTGGATGTCAGGGTCCTGGAGGATGTTCCAACCCAGGATCACGGCGTCGAAGTTGCCCCTGTCAACATATTCCTTCAGAAACACCGTCCACTCGATCACGCGGATACTGGCTTGGATGCCCACGGTCTTGAGCCGCTCTTGGATGATCTGTGCGGTCTTCTCGCGCAGGGGGTTGCCCTGGTTCGTGACGATCGTGAAGGAAAGGGGCCTGCCGTCCTTGTCCACGACGCCGTCGCCGTCGGTGTCCTCATAACCGGCCTCTTTCAGGACGGCAAGGGCCTTTTGCGGGTCGTACGCATACCGGCGCACGTCAGGGTTGTACCACCGGGTTCCCGGCTTGTACGGGCCGGTCGCGACTTCTCCCAGGCCCATGAGCACGCCCTTGATGATCTCTTCCTTGTCGATGGCGTGGGCGATGGCCTGCCTCACCCTCACATCGTCAAAGGGCGGCCTGGTGAGATTGAAACCCAGGAAGGTGTAGCCGTCGGCCAGATACTTGTACTTGGTGTAGCGGCTCTTGAAATCCGCGTTGTCCGTCTGCCGCAGATACTGCAGGGGGGTGAGCCCCATGATGTCGATGTTGCCTGCCCTGAGCTCCATGAACTGCGTGTTCTGGTCCGGAATCACCCGCAGGAGCACGGCCAGCAGGCTCGGCGGGCCGTCGAAGTAGCGCTCGTTGCGCTCCAGGACTATCCGCGAGCCTGTCTCCCAGGTCTTGAACTTGAACGGTCCGGTGCCCACGGGCCTGCGGGTGAGCTCCGAGGTGGAGATGTCCTTGCCCTTGAGCAGGTGCTCGGGCAGCATCTGCAGCGCCCCCCAGCTGATCAGCGCCGGGGCCAGAGGTTTTTCATACGTGAATTCGATGGTGTAGTCGTCGATGATCCGGGCATCCTTCACCAGCTTGTACTTCTCGGCATAGGCCGTGGGGGTGTTCGGATCGATCATGACCTTATAGGTGAACATCACATCGTGCGCATCGAACTTCTCACCGTCGTGCCAGTAGACGTCTTTTCTTAAGTGAAAGCGCAGCATCTTGCCGCCGTCTTCGATATCCCACCTTTCCGCCAGGTCGGGCACGATGGTGTAATTCTTGTCGTACTTCACCAGACCGTTGTAGATGAAATTCGCCACCTCGTGCGAGGCACCGTCCGAGGCGAGCATGGGAATGAGGTTCGACGCGTCACCGATCGATGAGCTCACCAGCACATCGCCGGGAACAGGCGCCGATGATACCGCGGCCTTAACAGGCGGAATCTGCTCCTTGTTATTCTCCTGTGAGCATGCTACTATGACTGCCATCACTATGATGCATAGTATGAGCCGATGCAAGACGTTCATGTCGTGTCGTAATAGCAGAACGAACCGTGAAGGACAATACGTCATATTTTCCCCATGCAAAATGAGCAGAGAGCAGCAGAGAGGCAAATGAAATTCTTTGCCGATCTCCACATCCACTCTCGCTTCTCCCGAGCCACAAGCAAGAGCCTCGATCTCCACGCCCTGGCGCGCGGCGCGCGCGACAAGGGCATTGCCGTGCTGGGCACCGGCGACTTCACCCACCCGGCGTGGTTCGCCGAGATAGAAAACGAGCTTCAAGAAGCCGAGCCCGGCCTGTTCAGGTTGAAGCAGGACGGTGAGACAGTGCGGTTCATGCTCACCGCCGAGATCAGCACCATCTACAAACAGGGCGACAAGGTCCGCAAGGTCCACCACCTCATCGGTGCCCCGGACCTCAAGAGCGCCCGCAAGATCTCCACCTCGCTCGCCCGGGTGGGCAACATCCTCTCAGACGGCAGGCCCATCCTCGGCATCACCTCGCGCAACCTGTTGGAGATCGTGCTCGAAGCGAGCGAGCAGGCCTTTCTCATCCCGGCCCACATCTGGACGCCCTGGTTCTCGGCCCTGGGGTCCAAGTCGGGGTACGACACCATTGCCGAGTGCTACGGCGACCTGGCCTCACACATCTTCGCGGTGGAGACCGGCCTTTCGTCAGACCCGCCCATGAACTGGATGGTGAGCAGCCTTGACGGCTACCGCCTGGTGTCCAACTCCGACGCCCACTCGGCCGAGAAGCTCGGCAGGGAGGCCACGATCTTCGAGACGGACATCGACTATTTCGCCATGCTCCAGGCCATGAAGACGGGCGACGGCCTTGCGGGCACGGTGGAGTTCTTTCCCGAAGAGGGCAAGTACCATCTCGACGGCCACCGCGACTGCGGCGTGGTGCTCACCCCCGAAGAGACAGTCGCTCTGGGCGGTATCTGCCCGGTGTGCGGCAGAAAGCTCACCGTGGGTGTCTTGAGCCGGGTTGAGGAGCTGGCCGACCGGCACGACGGCGCCATGCCTCCTTCGGCGCGGCCATTTTTCTCGCTGATCCCCCTAGAGGAGATCCTGGGAGAGATCATGCAGACCGGCAGCGCCTCAAAGCGAGTCAGGCAGGTCTATGAAAGGCTCGTCTCCCGGCTGGGGGGCGAGCTGCATCTGCTTCTGAATACCGGCCTGGACGAGGTGCGGTCCGTGGCAGGCGATGTGCTGGCCCTGGCGCTCGCCCGGATGAGAAGCGGCGAGGTCTGCAAGGAGCCCGGATACGACGGTAGGTTCGGGCGCGTTCGTGTGTTCCGCGACAACGAAGAAGGCCTGCTTTTTTCAGGCAGCTTGTTGGATGCGCCGCTCAAGCGCACGCGAAGGCGTGCGGCGCCGGCAGGCAAGGCGCCAGCGGAAAAAGCCGGCGCCGGTGAGCTCAAGATGAGCCCGGTCCAGCAGGAGATCGCGGCCTGCCACGAGGGCCGGCTCGTGGTCAGGGCAGGGCCGGGCACCGGTAAGACCCGCACCCTGGTGGAACGCGCCCGCTCGCTGCTGGCTGCGGGACAGTCGCCTGTGCTCGCTGTCACCTTCACGGTCAAGGCTGCAGACGAGATCCGCGAGAGGCTGGGCCGCGATGAGCGCGTCGAGGTGTCGACCTTTCACGCCCTGGCGGCGCGTATCCTGCGCGAGAGCGGGGTTGTGTTCCGGATCGCCGACGAAGACATGCTCGAGGAGACGGCGCTTCGGTGGGGGCTGGGCGGTGACGGCTCGTTCGTGCGAGACCTGCTGCTGCGCCTGAGCACCGGGCGTACTCTGGAGCCCGAGCAGTCCTTCCTGATGGAAACGCTCCAGGCGGAAGGTTATTATACCTTCGAGGGCATGATCCGCGAGGCGATCAGGCTGGTGGGCTCGGGCCGGTTTACGCCGGTCTGGGAGCATGTGATGGTGGACGAGTTCCAAGACATCAACCCGGTTCAGTACGAGTTTCTCAAGGCGCTCACCCCCCGAGTGAAGAGCCTGATGGTCATCGGCGACCCGAACCAGGCCATCTACGGCTTCCGGGGCAGCAACCCGGCGAGCTTCGATGATTTTCTCCGCGACCATCCGGACGCGCGCTGTCTCGATCTCACGCAGACCTACCGGTTCAGCAGCAGCATCGCGGCCGGATCGAATGCATTCATCGGCCGGGAAGCGGTGGTGAGCCGCCGTGCGGGCGCTCCCATCACAGTGGTCCGCACATCGTCCGGCCCGGAGTTCATGGCACGCGAGATCGAGTCTCTGGCAGGCGGCCTTTCCCACCGGACCGCCGGCAGGGCGCGGGCCGACTACCCTTTGAGCGAGATCGCTGTCATCGTGCGCACCCGGCAGCAGGCCAGGCCCGTCATGGAGGCCCTGGCGCGGGCGTCCATCCCGTTCGACACAGCCTATGCCAAGCCCTTGGCGTCTCTGCCCGGAGTCCGGGAGCGCCTCGCCCTGCTGGAGCTCAAAGGTTGGCAGACCCTGGTCAGGGGAGTGGGGGAGCGCACGGCTGTAAAGGCCGCGATTTCCGGACAGGCCGATTCAGCCGCAGCCCGCAGGCTCAAGGAAGCAGACCGTCTGCTGACATCGCTTGACGGCCCGGTCCTGGAAAGACTGCGCCTGTTGGAGGAGTCGTCTCTGTTCAAGCTCCCCGTACTTAAGAGCGACCATGTGCTCTATCGCTATGCACAGATGTTCGGCGACGATACAGACGGGTTTGTCCGTTTTTTAAGTCTGAGCAATGACCAGGACGCTCTCGCCGAGGAAAAGGTGCGCGTGATCACAGCGCATGCGGCAAAGGGTCTGGAATTCGGGTGTGTGTTCATTCCGGGCATCTCCTCGGGCATGTACCCGATGGAGGGCTGTCCCGAGGACGAAGAGCGCAACCTGTTCTATGTGGCCATGACCCGGGCGGTCGATCGCCTGTATCTGGTTTGCTCGAACGGCGGCCCGGCCCCCTTTCTTTCGCGGATCCCCCGCGAATGCTGCGAATATCGGGAAGATGCGAGGAGGGAAAGGAAAGAGCAGCTTCTGCTGTTCTGAGAACCAGACAGGGAGCAGCCGGCTGTATTTTTCCGGGCACATTGCCGATGGTGCTTGAAATAAGAAATAAGGATGAAGAGATGATATCCGGCAAACACAGAGCAGGCTCGCGGCCGCTGTTTTCAATCCAGGCAAAAAAGGCGGCGGAGACATGATGTTCGGTCCCAGAGAAATCGCATACAGCCTCATCTTGGTGGTGGTCATCATTCTCTCGGCATTTTTCTCCGGCAGCGAGACCGCCTTCATGCGGGCGAACCGGTTCCGGATCAGGAGCCTCTCCGAGAAGGGAAACCGCGAGGCCAGGCGGGTGGAGACCATCCTGGAGAACCCCGACCGGCTCATCAGTGTTATCTTATTGGGCAACAACTTCGTCAATATCCTGGGCTCGGCCATTGCCACGGCGCTCTTCCTGTCCATCTTCGGAGACCGGGGCATCCTGCTGGCCTCCCTGGCCATGACCGTTATCCTGCTCATATTCTCCGAGATCACGCCCAAGACCATCGCCGCCTACCGGGCCGACACCATCGCCATGATCGTGGCCTACCCCGTGAGTCTGATCATCAGGCTACTGGGCCCCATAGCACGCCTCATGAGCCTGGCTGCACACGGAATTCTGTCGGTGTTCCGGTTCAAGCAGGAAGGCGCAGACAAGATTACCGAAGAGGACGTGGAGTCCGTTATCACCATGGGGCACAAGGAGGGGTTCATTGAAGAGCCCAAGGCACGGATGCTGGTGGCGGTCATGGACCTGGACAATGTGCCGGTCAAGAAGATCATGATGCCCCTTTCCGACATGGAATTCCTCCCGATCGATGTCTCCTTCGAGGATATCCGCAAAACCATCGCCGCGAAAAACTACAGCAGATATCCGGTGTACGAGGGCGAGCGGGACAACATCGTCGGCTATCTCCACATCCGCGATCTGTGGCGCTACGTGGACAATCCGGAGGCCTTCCAGATCAGGGACTGCCTGCGCGAGGCCCACTTCATCCCGGAGACCAAGCCCATCCTCAAGCAGCTCATCGATTTCCAGCAGATGCACCTGCACATCGCCTTCGTCGTGGACGAATACGGCACGGTCAAGGGCGGCATCACGCTCGAGGACATCATCGAGGAGATCACCGGCGACATCATCGACGAGCACGACATCATCCTGGCCCATGTCATCCCGGTGGGGGAGCGGAGCTTCATCATCACCGGCAACATCAGCCTGCGCGACCTGGGCAGGTATATCGACCGGGAGTTCCCCGAGGAGTACGACACCCTCTCAGGCCTGATCTACGAGCTGCTCGACCGCATTCCCGAGGAGGGGGACAAGGTGACCTGGCAGGACATGCAGTTCCGGATAGAGCGCATGCGGGGAAACCGCATCTCCCGCGTCCGCGTCACGATCAAGCAAGAAGAGGAATAGGAATAAACACAGGTTCACACTCTTTTGATGCGCATGAAAAGAGGGCCACGCCGCCCTCTGAAAGCCTGGAGAATGAGCGGATGGGCCTGCCTGCCACCCCCCAACGCCTGTTCGTGCGCCCCATGACCGCCATATCACTTAAGATCCGGTGCAGAATGTCCCGATCCTCTTCCAGAGCCCGTATCCCAGCGTGTCGGAAAACTTTACAGCAACCCCGGAGGCCTGTACGAATCATATCAGCAGGTTGCTTCTCCTGAGACGCCTTCCTGTCCTGTACTGGTGTCGATTTAATTTACAGTCTGTATGCTCCGCAAGGATGCAAGGCACTATCTCATTGTTTCAATTTCGTAATTTCTGCTGGCCTGTATGTTGCACTCCCTGGGGCGTTCGAGTGAAAAATTGAATTTCTGGAGGTCTGATATGAGAGTTCTGTTCAAGGTTTTCTGTAGCAGTCTCCTGGTTCTGATCCTCTCGGCATCCCCGTTGTACGCCCTGATTCTCGGAAGTGTGACCGGCGAATGGATCAACCCCGAAGGCGGGTACCAGCCTGCGCTGAGCTATTCCGATGGCGCCGTTTCATATGGCTCCGGAATCGAGCACCGGGTCTGGTTCGGCGTTGCTGCGAACAGCGAGCAGTCGGGTCTCGGCTTTACCGGGGTAGGGACCCCCTATGCCTTCGAGTCGGGGGACGTCTTTGAGCTCGGCCGGTTGAGGCATCTCAACTCCCCAACGTTGATTGGGTCTTCCATCACCGGTGTCGACCTGCTGGTGAGCATGTCGTTCATCGATCCTGAAGGACTGGCAGGGCAGGTCGGGTTCACCCTCTCGCTGACCAACACACCCAACATCAACAGCGTGAGCGACGACTTTGTCTTTTTCCCCACATCCTTTGCGCCGGTGGTGTTCGGTACGGACAGCGTATGGTACACCTTCGAGTTGCTCGGCCTGGGGCCTGATCCATACAATCTCGTCAGCAGTCTGCAGACTCCGGAGGGCAGCCTGAACAACACCTATCTGTGGGGGAGAATCACTGCGGGCGATGCCGTGAAGCCCGTGCCCGAGCCCGTCATGCTGATCCTGTTCGGATCGGGGTTCCTGGTCCTGGCCGGCGCCAGGATAAGGGCGAAAGGATAGACGAGGGCTGCCCCCTGGCCGGAATGGAGCAGGGAGGGCAATGCCCCTTTAGGCCGTCAAGGGGGAAGGGGGCATAAGGCGAAAACGCGCCGGAAAGGTCGTTGCAGAAGGTGCTCCTTGTTAGCTTGGCTAAAAGGAGCACCATTTTTCTTTAACTTATGATGCCGAGATGTCCTTCGGGCTTGCGGTGCGGAGCGGTTCTTTTCATGCCCCCGGCTTCATCCTCTCGAGGGCGAGCGCCGCATCCGAGGGCCGCACATACAGCGGCTGCACCGGCTCGATCACCCCCCGGGACACCTGAGACAGGGCCATGCGGGCCAGAACGGACGCACGGGGATACCACAGGTGTTCCGGACCCTCGCGGAATCTCCGGCCCAGGGTGCGTCTCAACACCTCACGGTAGAGCCGCACTCCGTTTCCGATAAACAGCGTTTCTTCCTGAACGATCTCCCCTACGGCCTCGGGCCTGAGGTTCATGGAGGGTGTCCGGGGATTGCCGTCAGGGGCGTAGAGGCGGCAGAACACCTCGGATTTCCTCGCATCGATCACGGGCACGACAGGGATTGCAGAGGGCAGGGCGCCCATGGCGATTGTATCCAGGGTGTTTACGCCGGCAAGTGTGCAGCCCAGGGCCAGAGAGAGTCCTCGGGCCGTGGCCGCGGCGATCCTGATACCCGTGAACGAGCCCGGCCCGACCCCCACTGCGATGAGCTCCACGTCCGTCTTGGAGAACGGGCTTAAGGAAAACAGGGTGTCGATCACCGGCAGCAGGCTCCCGCCGTGACCTGTCCTGACCGGGAAGCTGATCTCCCAGGCAGGCCTCTGTTCGTCCATCAGCGCAACAGAGCATACTTCCGTGGAGGTGTCGACCGCCAGGACCACCATGCGTCTTTACCCCCCCTGGAACAAACGCGCGAGGTCGTTGTAGAAGGCGAGGACCATCAGCATGATCAGCAGAAACAGCCCGATCTGCTGGGCGATCTCACGGGGTCTCCCCTCGACCGGCTTCCCGGTCACCGCCTCGATGCCGAAGAGGAACAGATGCCCGCCGTCCAGCACCGGTATGGGCAGCAGGTTGATGAGAAAGAGGTTGATGCTCACAAACGCGATCATGGAAAAGAAGGGGAGCATGCCCGCCCTGAATGTTTCGCCCGAGACCTGGGCGATGAGGATGGGGCCGCCCAGGCTGTCTCTGATGTTCAGCGTGCCGTCGATCATCTTCCATACCCCGATCCCGGTGAGCTCGATGACCTTCCAGGTCTGGGAAAAGCCGTAGCCGATCCCCGAAAAGAACCCCAGAGGCTTCATTACGATTTCTTCCGACCGGCTGATGCCGATCATGGGACGCTCGATCTCCTCTCCGAACAGGTTTTTGTCCTTGATCATGACCGGGGTCGCATTGACCGTGAAATCTGTGCCGTCCCGCTCGATGACGAACTGGATGTTCTCGCCCGCCTTGCTTTTCTGCATGATGAGCGAGATGTCTTCCCACGACTGTACCGGGGAGTCCTGGATAGAGACGATCCGGTCTCCCGGCATGAGCCCTGCGGCCTCTGCAGGAGTGTCCTCCATCACCTCGCCCACCACCGGCGGGATGGTGGGGATGCCGGTCCAGCCGATAATTATGTAGATCACGATCGCGAGCAGGAGGTTGAACACCGGCCCTGCCGCAACGATGAGCGCGCGGGCGCCCAGGCTCTTCTTGGCGAAGGACTTCTCCGGGTCTATGGGGGTGAGATCTTCTTCCTCGGCGGCGGGTCCTTCTCCGAGCATCTTGACGTACCCGCCCAGGGGGATGGCCGAGATCCGGTACTCGGTCTCGCCCACGCGTTTCTTGACGAGCGAGGGGCCGAATCCCAGGGAAAACTTCAGCACACCCACGCCGTTGAACTTTGCAAAGAGGAAGTGCCCGAGCTCGTGGATAAAGATCAGGATGCCGAGCACGATAATGAAAGCGAAAAGAGTAGTCATGGTATCATGTTCTCCGCTATTTTTCTCGATTCACGATCGAGTTCGATCAGGTCTTCGGGGGAGCTTACCCGCGATCCGGCAAGCTTGTCCATAGTTTTTCGAATGATATCAGTGATCTCATCGAAACGGATGCGCCGCTTCAGAAAGCCCTCCACTGCTATTTCATCTGCAGCGTTCATGATGCAGGGCAGGGTGCGGGGCTGCTCCATGGCCTCCCGCGCGATGCCAAGCGCCGGGAACTTGTCCTCGTCGGGCGGGAAGAATTCGAGCGTCTTCATGGCGGCAAAGTCCATGGGTGTGAGGCTCAGCTCCATGCGCGAGGGCCAGGAAAGTGCATAGGCGATGGCCACACGCATGTCAGGTATGCCCATCTGGGCCTTGATGCTCATATCGCGGAACTCCACCATGGAGTGGACGATGCTCTGGGGGTGGACCACCACCCGGATGCGGCTCAGCTCCACGCCGAAGAGCCAGTAGGCCTCGATGATCTCGAGCCCCTTGTTCATCATGGTGGCCGAATCGATGGTGATCCTGCGACCCATGGACCAGGTCGGGTGGCTCAGTGCCTCTTCGGGCGTGATGCCGGCGAAGCTCTCCTTCGGCCGGGTGCGGAAAGGGCCTCCGGATGCCGTGAGAAGGATGCGGCTGACCTCTTCGGGACGCTCGCCGGCAAGGCACTGGAATATGGCTGAGTGCTCCGAGTCAACGGGGACGATGCGGGCCCCGTTCAGCTGAATCTCCCGGGTAATGAAGTCTCCGCCGATCACCAGCGACTCCTTGTTGGCAAGGGCCAGGACCGCCCCCTGACGCAGGGCCTGCAGCGAGGGCAGGAATCCGGCCGCGCCGGATATCCCGTTCACCACGATGTCGGGTTTCGTGAGGGCTACGAGCTCTGCGGCCGACCTTTCCCCCGAGAGGATCTGCACGCCTTCAGAAGAGCGGCCCGAAAAGGCGTTCAGCGCCACCAGACCCACCCCGAACTCACGGGCCTGCTCCAGAAGAGTCTGGGAATCGGCGCCTGCCGAGAGACCTGTGATGGTGAACGCATCGGGTTTGCGTCTGATGACATCGAGGGTGGAGCGTCCGATCGAGCCTGTAGAGCCGAGAACGACGACTTTCTTCATTTACTGCATTACCTGCATGACGAAGTAGAGAAAGATCCCGACCGGTACGACGCCGTCCATGCGGTCGAGCATGCCGCCGTGCCCGGGTATGAGGGTGCCCAGATCCTTGACCTGGAAATCTCGCTTATACATGGAGGCGCTCAAGTCTCCCACGAGATCGAGCAGGCTGATGACCCCGGCGAGGATCGGAAACACCCAGAAGGGATACGACGCCTCGAGCGGGAAGAAACGGGAGTAGAGGACGAAGAACAGGCTCGCCCCCAGGACGCTCAAGGCGATACCTCCGAACAGGCCTTCGACGGTCTTCTTGGGGCTCAGACGCTTCGCCAGGGCGTGTCTGCCCAGGTTCTTGCCCGTATAGTATGCGCCGACATCCGCCAGAAAAGTTGCCAGAAGCCCGAAAATCATCCAGAATCTGCCGTCGGTTCCGCCCCGCACCAGGATCCAGAAGCTCAACAGTGCCAGAGGATAGATGAGGCCGGCCAGGGCGAAACTGACCTGCCGGGCCGTGGCCTTGCCCTTTTCGAACAGGTAGAGTCCTGCCGCCAGGATGGCCAGGCCGGTGCCGCAGATGGTCAGCAGCGCTGCGGTGAAGGAACCCATATATATAGTATAGAGGTATGGGAACGAGCCCACCAGCCCGATCAGGCCCAAGGGTCGTGCGCCGGCGTCAAGCCCCACCCGGTAGAGCTCGTGGAGGCTTATGGGCAGGACGATGAGTACGATGATGAAAAAGGCCCATGCAGGTCCGAACACCGCGGGGACGGCAAAGATGACCAGGAGAATGAGGGCGCCGAGGATGCGGGTCATGGCAGAGGGATGCCTTCGACCTGCTCGGGTGTCATGCCGAAGCGGCGCTGCCGGGTGTTGAACCAGGAAATGGCCGCGTCGAGGGCGTTCTCGTCGAAGTCGGGCCACAGGGTGTCGGTAAAATAGATCTCCGTATATGCAAGCTGCCACAGCAGGAAATTGCTGATGCGCCGCTCTCCGCCCGTCCTGACGAGCAGGTCCGGGTCGGGCATGAACGAGGTGTCGAGACAGCGGGAGAAGGCCTCTTCGTCGAGCTCCTCGGCGGAGACCCCGGAGCGGGCCGCCCGGCGGAACCCCCGGAGGATCTCATCCCTTCCGCCGTAGTTCAGGGCCACGCTCAGGTGCAATTCGCTGTTGGCCTGAGTTTTCTCTATAGTCATGTTGATCTTCTGCCCGAGGCTAGAAGGGAATCTCGACAGGTCGCCGATGGTGTACAAACGGATGCCGCTTTCAACGAGGCGCTCAACCTCCCGGTCGATGAACCCCTCCAGGAGCCTGAACAGTCCTTCGACTTCATCCCCGGGACGCCTCCAGTTCTCGGATGAAAATGCATAGAGGGTGAGAAACCTGATTTGCCGCTCCTTGGCAGCCTCAACTACCTTCCTTGCTGCCTGGGCGCCTGCCTCGTGACCCTTGAGGCGGGAAAGCCCGCGACCTTTCGCCCATCGGCCGTTTCCGTCCATGATGATCGCGAGGTGATCGATCTTATTTGCCATATTGCGGCATTGTTAGCACACGCTCATCCGGAGGGTCAACCACGAGCTTTTGTAAGAAAAAAGCAGCATGTACAACTCGGTCGATTTTGATTCTTGACAGATTGTTGAACACTGATGTAGAGCTCTCATCCTGCGCAGGCCGCATAGATGGGAAAACATACGCGCACGAATCGAAACAGCAGATGGATCATCTAAAAAGTCAAACACGTATACCATGTATTCAGAAATGCATCTCTTCGTCAGAGATATGCACGAATTTCATTTCAACTGCGATTAACCCTTGACTTTTGTGTGATCCTTGAGATACAGACACTTTCTGCGCAAGCTATTCGTGCGCTGACAGGGCTGGAGTAGCTCAATCGGTAGAGCAGCTGATTTGTAATCAGCAGGTTGCGGGTTCGAGTCCCATCTCCAGCTCCAAGAAGAGTGTTGGGAGGGGTTCCCGAGCGGCCAAAGGGAGCAGACTGTAAATCTGCCGGCTCAGCCTTCGGAGGTTCGAATCCTCCCCCCTCCACCAAAGATGTGAGGGACGCAGGAGACGTAAGTCGTAAAGACTGCGCTTCCTTGTTGATGCGGGAGTAGCTCAGTTGGCAGAGCGTCAGCCTTCCAAGCTGAGGGTCGCGGGTTCGAATCCCGTTTCCCGCTCCATACCCCTCTTTTATAAAGGATACGTGCCCACGTAGCTCAGCAGGTAGAGCACTTCCTTGGTAAGGAAGAGGTGCCCGGTTCAATCCCGGGCGTGGGCTTCATCTATGGGCTTGTGCAGAGAAAAAAACTATTAAGGGGGACTGCCGATGGCTAAGGAGACATTCAAGAGGACGAAGCCGCACGTGAACGTGGGGACGATTGGGCACATAGATCATGGGAAGACGACGTTGACGGCAGCGATAACGAAGCATTTAGCGAAGAAGGGTTTATCGG
>Ga0209506_1001807_pt1 | contig 20871 bp, 20 predicted proteins | sample AD_JPNHG2_MetaG_FD_184409 | JGI IMG/M metagenome (GOLD analysis project Ga0209506, IMG submission 184409) | Active sludge microbial communities of municipal wastewater-treating anaerobic digesters from Japan - AD_JPNHG2_MetaG (SPAdes) (version 2) | ecosystem: Engineered > Bioreactor > Anaerobic...
CGTGATTTTTTGACATCTTGGCTGCCTGACGTCGTCAGCGCACAGACAACGGGCGCAAGCTGCAACGCGAGCAGGAAACCCATGAGACAGGACCGCCGTGCGGCCGGCTACCGCGTGGGTCCCCACATCTCCATCCGTTCCCGGTAGGATTTTCTCTCCCGGATGTTCCGCAGCCCGATCTCGTGCAGGACATCCTTCATCCGCCGCCTCAGGTCGCCTGGGTACACATCCCGCGGAACGCCTCCCGGATTGGTCCCGCCGGCATGGACGCGGGCGAGTTCATTCTCCAAACTATCCAGGTGGCGGATGAGCTCGGGCTTGGACATGAGCCTGTAGTCCGCCGCCAGGACCCCCTCCGTGTAGACGCGCTGCGGCGGCGCGCACCCTCCCAGCAGGACCGGGACGAGCACGGCCAGGACCAGGAGGGCCCTTCGCGTCGGCACGCGGATCTTTTTCCGTCCGTCCGGCATCCAGCACAACCTCTTCATGGGCCCGGCGGCTCCGGGACGGGTTCAGGGCAGGGGACGCTGAAGCTCCATCCGCTGGCGGCGCTCGTCCTGCCGCATGATCTCCCGGCCGGCGATCGCCGTCCTGACCTCGTAGCGGCGGGACTTGAGATCGGCCAGGTAGCCCTCGCGGGAGACGCCCGCGGGCGGTGCAGCCCCTTTTTCTATACGCGCGATCTCCTCATCGACCCGGGCGGCGTAGCGATCCAGGTCCTCCTTCGAAAGCGCCCGGTAATCCGTCGCCATCGGACCTTCCTTGTAGGTCATCGTCGGGGCGCACCCCGCCATCGACAGGGACAGGGCGGCGACACACAACAGCGCAGCGGCAAACCTGTAAGGCATGGTCTTTCTCCTTTCCCGTTTCCTGAAAACCGCTTTTAGAATAACGATCTTTCACGCCCTTTACAAGGGACGACGCCGTAAAGAAAATCGCTGGCGGCACCCCGTGAAAACGTGTAGAGTGCGAAAAGGAATTTTTGCATGCCCACCCTTCACCCCAGAGCCGGAGCGGTCGAGGAAATGAAAGCGAAGCCCCTTCTCATTGCAACCCTTGCGGTTATCCTGATGCTCATCGCCCTGGCCGCCTACTCGGCGATGCCCACGACCGTCGAGCAGGTGCCGCGCCTTTCGAAGGAAGCCGTCAAGGCGATGCTCGGGAAGCCCGACGTGGTCATCATCGATGGCCGCTACATCAAGCAGTACGAGCAGAGCGACAAGAAGATCCCGGGGGCGGTGTTCGTCAATGCCGAAAACCTCGAAGAGTTCTTCAAGAAATACCCGAACAAGGATGCCACCTACATCCTCTACTGAGCCTGACCGAAGGAGTACACGGCTGCCCGGGCGGCGGTCGAACTTTACAAGCGGGGGTACACGAAGGTCTACGCCCTGGAGGGCGGCTGGAACGACTGGGCCAAGAGCGGTTTTCCCACCGAGAAAAAGGTCATCACTTCGGCGAAGCATTGCGTCGACTGCCACACGGCGATGACCCCGGGCGTGGTCGGCGACTGGAAGCTCAGCAAACACAGCCAGAAGGGTGTCGACTGCGCCGTCTGCCATGGAGACAAGCACTTCTCCCCCGAGACGGTCGCCCTGGCCGAGATCCCGACGCCCGAGCGCTGCGCCTTCTGCCACGGCACCCAGGTCAAGCAGTTCAAGGACGGCAAGCACGCCAAGGCCTGGGCCGCCATGAAGGCCATGCCCACCTTCCACATGCAGCCCATGGCGATGATCGACGGCATGAAGGGCTGCGGCGGCTGCCACAAGATCGGGATCAAGACGGATGTCGAGATCAAGGAACTGCGCAAGCGGGGCGGCCAGTTCGGGGTCGCCTCCTGCGATTCCTGCCACACCCGGCACCTCTTCTCGAAGAAGGAGGCCCTGCAGCCCCAGGCCTGCCAGACCTGCCACATGGGCATCGACCACCCCCAGTGGGAGATGTACTCCTCCTCCAAGCACGGAGTGCGCAACTCCCTCAAGCAGATGGGTGTTCTGCCCGAGAGCGCATCGGCCCCCACCTGCCAGAGCTGCCACATGACGAACGGTCACCACGGCGTCCGCACGGCCTGGGGGTTCGTGGCCGTGAGGCTCCCCATGCCGGACGACCCCAAGTGGGCCGCCGACCGGACGATCATCCTCAAGGGTCTTGGGGCCCTGGACCCGTCGGGCAGGCCGACGGCCCGCCTGGGCGTCCTCAAAAACCTCGATGTCTTCCGGACGACCCAGGAGGACTGGCAGAAGGAGCGCGACCGGATGTTTGCCAACTGCCGCCAGTGCCATTCACCCAACTTCGCAAGGGGCGAGCTCGAGAAGGGCGACATGATGATCCGCGAGGCGGACCGGCTGCTCGCCGAGGCCGTCGAGATCGTGGCGGGTCTTTACCGGGACCGAATCCTCGCCAAGCCCGGGCACTACGCCTACGCGTACCCGGACCTGCTGGCGTTCCATGACGCCCCGACGTCGATCGAGCAGAAGCTCTACCTCATGTTCCTGGAGCACCGGATGCGGACCTTCCAGGGCACCTTCCACGCCAACCCCGACTATGCCCTGTGGTACGGGTGGAGCAAGATGGTCTCGGACATCACGGAGATCCGCAGGATGGCCGCCGACCTGAGGAAAGAAAAGAAAGGCAGGAGAAAATAGGCGACCCGCCCCGTCAGCAGGCGCCCCCGCCGGGGCGCCTTTCTTTTTGCCCGGACCTTTACAATCCCCCGGGGCATGCCATATTAAAGGGCGAGCCGAGGAGGAACAAGCCGTGAAGCGGTTTCTGATCGCCCTTTTCGTATCCGTCCTCGCCCTGGGCTGCCAGGGAACGGAAACCAACGCCATCGAGGGGAAGAATCCCATGACGAAAGCAAGCGCAAACACGAAGGTCGCCACCTTTGCGGGCGGCTGTTTCTGGTGCACCGAATCGGACTTCGAGAAGGTGCCGGGTGTCCTCAAGGTGATCTCGGGGTACACGGGCGGCAGGAAGGAAAACCCCACCTACGAGGAGGTCTCCTCGGGCCGGACGGGTCACCTGGAGGCCGTCCAGGTGCACTACGACCCGGAAAAGGTCACCTACGAGCAGCTCCTGGAGGTCTTCTGGCGGCACATCGACCCCACGGACGCGGGAGGCCAGTTCGTCGACCGCGGTTCCCAGTACCGCAGCGCCGTCTTCTACCACGACGAGGAGCAGAAACGGCTCGCCGAGGCGTCGCGGGAGGCGCTGGCCCGCTCCGGGAAGTTCACGCGGCCCATTGCGACGGAGATCCTGCCGCTGAGCAGATTCTACGAGGCCGAGGACTACCACCAGGACTATTACAGGAAGAGCCCCCTGCGATACCAGTTCTACCGGTCCAACTCGGGGCGGGACCAGTTCCTGAAGAAGACCTGGGGCGACGAAAAGCCGAAATCCGCCGCCCCTGCCGCCAGGTGGTCGAAGCCCGACGAGGCGACCCTGCGGCAGAGGCTCACGCCGCTGCAGTACCGGGTGACGCAGGAAGACGGGACGGAGCCTCCCTTCCGGAACGAGTACCACGACAACAAGCGCGAGGGGATCTACGTGGATATCGTGTCGGGGGAGCCCCTGTTCAGCTCCCTGGACAAGTACGATTCCGGCACGGGCTGGCCGAGCTTCTCGAAACCGCTGGAGCCCGGCAACCTCGTCGAGCGGACGGACCGGAGCCTCTTCATGGTCCGCACGGAGGTCCGAAGCCGGCACGCCGATTCCCACCTCGGGCACGTCTTCCCCGACGGGCCGCCGCCGACGGGCCTGCGCTACTGCATGAACTCGGCGGCGCTTCGCTTCATCCCGAAGGAGGACCTGGAAAAGGAGGGCTACGGGGAGTACCTGAAGCTCTTCGAGAAAAAATAAGATTGAAGGGAAGGGCACAAATCGGTTATCCATCGGGCACTGCCATCTCGTGACGAGGAGGAAATCGCGATGGACCCGATCAAGGTCATGCCCTGCCTGGATATGAAAAACGGCCGCGTCGTCAAAGGGGTCCACTTCGTGGACATCCGCGACGCGGGCGACCCCGTGGAAAACGCCGCCTTCTACGAGAAGGAGGGGGCCGACGAGCTCGCGATGCTGGACATCGCGGCCACGGTGGAAAACCGCAAGACCCGCCTCGAGTGGGTCCGGCAGGTCTCGGCCGTCATCTCGATCCCGCTGACCGTCGGGGGCGGGATCAACAGCCTCGAGGACATCGAACTGGTGCTCGGCGCCGGGGCGAGCAAGGTCTCCATGAACAGCGCCGCCGTGAAGAGGCCGGAACTCGTCGGGGAGGCGGCGAAGAAATACGGCTCCGACAGGATCACCGTCGCCATCGACGCGCGGCGGAACCCGGCCATGCCCTCGGGCTTCGAACTCGTCGTCGCGGGGGGCACCACCCCCGTCGGCAAGGACGCCGTTGCCTGGGCCCGGCAATGCCAGGCTCTCGGGGCGGGGGTCATCCTGCCGACCAGCATGGACGGCGACGGGACCCTGGCGGGCTACGACCTGGAATTCACGAGGGCCATCGCCGACGCGGTCACCGTGCCCGTCGTGGCCTCCGGCGGGGCCGGGAAGCTCGAGCACTTCTACGAGGCCGTCGTACAGGGCGGCGCGAGTGTCGTCCTGGCCGCCTCGGTCTTCCACTTCCGGACCTTCAGCATCCGCCAGGTCAAGGAGTACCTGAGGGACAGGGGGCTTCGCGTGAACCTGTAGTGGAAGCGTTCCCGGTCGGTCGCCGATGCTCGGCCGAGGGTTGCCGGATTCGAAGCCGGGAAGCCGAGAAATAGGGGATGGCTTTTTGGAGAACGAAGCCACGATAAGGCTTGGGGCTTTCCTGGGGGCCCTTTTCGTTCTGGCCCTCCTGGAGGGGGCTGCGCCGAGACGGGTTCTGACGGTCCCGAAAGCGGCGCGGTGGGCAACCAACCTGGGAATCGTGACCCTGGACACCCTCGTCGTCCGTTTCCTCTTCCCCATCCTCCCCGTGGGCTTCGCCCTGCTGTGCAGCCGGGAAGGCTGGGGGCTCCTGAATGCTTACCCCGTACCCCACGGGGCCGCGGTCTTCATCGGGGTGGTCCTCTTCGACCTCTTCATCTATGTCCAGCACGTCCTGTTCCATCACCTGCCGGCGCTGTGGCGCCTGCACATGATCCACCACGCCGACCTGGACTTCGACCTCACCACGGGGATCCGCTTCCACCCCCTCGAGATCGTCCTCTCCATGGGGATCAAGCTGGGGCTCGTCTACCTCTTCGGGCCGCCTGCCGTCTCGGTCATCCTCTTCGAGATCATCCTGAACGCCACGGCCATGTTCAGCCACAGCAACCTGAGGCTCCCCCCCGGGATCGACGGGGCCCTTCGGCTCCTCGTCGTGACGCCCGACATGCACCGGGTCCACCACTCCGTCGTCATCCGGGAGCGCAACAGCAACTTCGGCTTCAATCTCTCCGTCTGGGACAGGCTCTTCGGCACCTACCGCCCCCAGCCCGAGCGGGGCCACGAGGGGATGACGATCGGCCTGGCCAATTTCCGAGACCCTTCGCGGCTCGGCCTGCTGCAGTTGCTGATCCTGCCCTTCACGCACAGGCACCCCTAGGGAAGGGGCTCCGGAACATCGGGGGAAAGGCCCTGCCTCCAGCGCACCCATCCCGCCACGGGCCCGTCAATCCAAGTTTATTGGCTGGCGGCTCCCGCTCAAAAAACAGCTTGCCCAACGGCCCGATAAGCGTTATGGAATACCGCTTCGGAGGTTATGGAGAATGCACACGGCGAATACGGGCAGCGATCGGCTGGCCATGGCCGTCCTGACGGCCATGGTCTTTTGCGGGGCGATCCTGCTCTTCGGGCTCGAGCCGCTCACGGGGCGCCTGCTGACCCCCTATTTCGGCGGCGCGGCCCACGTGTGGCTCACCTGCCTGATGTTCTTCCAGGCCGCCCTGTTCATCGGGTATCTCTACGCCCACCTCTTCGCCAGGAAACTCGGCGTGTGGCATCTGGCCATCCTCGCCCTTCCCCTCGTGAACCTGCCGCTCCAGGTGCACGCCCAGCCCGACCCGCACGCCCCGTTGCCCCATCTTCTCTACGTGCTGTCGGTGTACGTGGCGATCCCCTTTGCGGTGCTCGCCACGACGGCCGTGGTGGCCCAGGCGTGGCTGAGCGAGTCCCGTCTGGGAAGACAACAGGAGCCCTACCCCCTCTATGCCGCATCCAACGCGGGCTCCCTGATCGCGCTGCTGGGCTACACCTTCGTTGCCGAGCCCCTCATGGGGGTGAGGCTGCAGAGTGTCGCCTGGAGCCTGACCTATGTCCTGTATGCCGCCCTGGTCGTTGCCTCCTGGGTCTTGCTGCGTCCCAACCTGGGACCCGCGACGGCGGTCGCCGGGGGGGAAGGGTCGACCGCCGCGGCGGACGTGGGCGCCGCGACCTACGGCAGGTGGCTCCTGCTGTCCAGCCTGCCCTCGGCGTTCCTGCTGGCGGTGACGAACTACATCGCCCTCGAGGTCGGGTCTTTCCCGCTGACCTGGATCCTGCCGCTCGCCCTGTACCTGGGAAGCTTCATCGTGACGTTCCGGACCGGCGGGGGCGTGCCCCGATCCCTCCGCAACGCCTGGCCCGAGATCCTGCTGGCCGGCCTGCTCATGTTCCTCCTCGGGCCGGTGCACTGGCTGGCCATCATCGGGCACCTGGCGGTTTTCTTCCTCGTCTGCCTGGTCGCTCACGGAACGCTCTACGAGCTGAGGCCCCCGGCGTCGCGCCTGACGAACTTCTACCTGGCGGCTGCCCTGGGCGGCTGGATCGGCGGGGCCCTGATCAGCCTCGGGGCGCCCTTCCTGTTTTCGGCCCTCTATGAATACCCGATCATCGTGCTTCTGCTGGCCCCCACCTTCTGGTGGTGCCGGGAGAAGCCGCTGACCCGTCTCAGGACCGGCGTCTCCTACGCGGCCGCCGTCGGCCGCGCCGTCCTGGTGGCCTTCCTCGTGTTCCTCATCGTCAAGGAAGGCTGGCAGACCCTGCAGGAGCCCGTGCGTTTCCGCCACCGCAACTTCTACGGCACCTACACGATCTGGGACGTGGCAGCCCACCCTCACGACGTGCGGCAGCTCCTCCACGGTCGCACCATTCACGGCGCGCAGCTGCTGGACCCCGAGGAGCGCCTGACCCCCATCATGTATTATTTCATCGGCGGCGGGATCGCGGACGTCTACGAGACGACCCCCCCTGTCCGGAGAATGGCCGTGCTGGGGCTGGGGGCGGGGGCGGCGGCGTCCTATGTCAAGCCGGGCGAAACCATGGTCTTCTACGAGATCGACCCCGACAACGAGGGGATCGCCCGCCACTGGTTCTCCTTCCTCGGCGAGAGCAAGGGGGACGTGCGGGTCATCGTGGGAGACGGGAGGCTCGCCATGCAGAACAGCGACCGGCGGGAGCCGCCCTACGACATCATCCACATGGATGCCTTCACGGGCGACGGCATCCCGACCCACCTTCTGACACGGGAGGCGGTCCAGATCTACCTGGAACGGCTCAAGGACGACGGGGTGATCCTCTTCCACGTGTCGAACCGCTACTACGAGCTTCGCCCGGTCATCAAGGCGATCGCCGCCCGGCTCGGCCTTGCCGGCGCCATCAACGTGCCGACGCCGAAGACGCAGCTCAAGGCCAATCAGAGCGCCACGTGGTGCGTGGTTCTTGCCCGGGACCCCGAACGGCTGACGGCGCTTCTCAGAAGGGGCTGGATCCCCCTCGGGCCCGGCGACGGTCTCAAGGACGTGGCCCCCTGGACGGACGACTACATCAACATCATGCTGCCGCTGCGCGACGGGATGCGGGAGCGCTGGGACGGCTTCGATTTTGCGGGCTGGCTGAAGTCCCTGCGGCCGTGACAACCGGGGCCGCAGGATGCCGGGGTGCTGCAGGGCAAACAAAAAGCCCCCGGTTCCGAAAAACGGGGGCTTTCCCCTGCCGATTGACGCCTGACCCTTGCGGCCCCTCTCACACGCCCGGGAGCCTGGAGCGATTGCGCTCGTACTCCTCCATGACTTTCCTCGTGTAGCCGGTCTTCGGCTCGCTGTTTCGCTGCATGTTCTGCCGCGCCCGGGTGAAACCGACGTTGTAGGCATAGAGGACGGCATACTCGTTGTCGTAATGACGGCTCAGCCACGACAGGTAATAGACCCCGAAGCGGACATTCGCGTGGGGGCACTGCAGGACATCCCGCCTGTAGGGGATCCCCACCTCATCGGAGAACTCCCGGGCCACGACCGGCTTGACCTGCATGATCCCGACGGCACCCGCGTCGGAAACGACATTGTGGCGGAAGTTGCTCTCGGCGTCGATGACGGCCAGGACCAGGCGGTAATCGACGTCATAGCGCCGCGCGGCGTCGTACATGGTCCTCGCCACCTCCCGGAGCTCCCCGTCCGGGATGTGGGCGTTCTTTTCCGCCAGATGCGCCGTGATCAGCTCCACGGCGCGCTCCTCCTGCCAGTTCAATTCAAAACCAAGGCCGCTGTATTGGGCGGCCTCGTCGGAAAAATTCAGGCTCGTCAGCGAAACGACGCCGACGATCAACCCCAGCAGGGCCATGTATTTCATCGCGTTCATGTCTCTTCCCCTTCTTTCTCCTGTCCTGTCCCCACCCGGCTGGTCCTGTCGAGAGGCTTTTTCTCAGGCGTTGTCGTTGGGGAATTTCAGCGGGACGAGGGGACCGGAAGGTCAGGCTGGTTCAAAGACGGCTGTTGATTCTTGCACCCGCTGCAACTTTGTTTTTACGAATGTTACAAGCCGATGACGAGGATTGCAAGAAAAAAGTGGCGATTTTCTTTAATTAACGAATAATATCAACTAGATAAAAGAAAATCAGGGCATTTTAGGCCCCGCGGTGCAGAAAAAGCTTGATTTTTTCCTATTCCCGAAGGCCGGACTCCGGTTACAGGGCGGCATCGAGTCCGTCGGCCGGGTCCGCCCTGCCGGGGCGACGCCTTTTGCGCCCTTGCCAGCCCTTGCTTTTTCGGTTAACGTGGTGTCGCCGCAACGGGGACCCGGCCGAGGTCCCCGGGACGGGAAAACACGCCCTTCAGGGAGATGCACGATGAGTGAACTGCGATATGCAAAGTCTGCGCGCCGGGGGGTTCTGACCCTTCTGGGGCTGATCCTGCCCGCCCTTGCGTTCCCGGGCATTGCCGCCGCCCAGAAGGCAGGCACCCCGGATCTGAGCACGGCCGTCATCCGCGTGGCCAAGGAAAACATCCCGGCCGTGGTCCACATCGAAGTGACCCGGAGCCAGGAGGTCAGGCGCCCGGTCATGCCCTTCGAGGGCGACCCGTTCTTTCGCTTTTTCCAGGACCCGCAGCAGGCACCCCGGCGGTACAAGCGGGAGATCAGGGGTCTCGGCACGGGGATGATCACCGATGCCCAGGGTCACATCCTGACCAACAATCACGTCGTGGGCGGCGCCTCGAAGGTCCAGGTGCTGCTCGCCGACGGCTCCCGGTACGAGGCCCGTGTCGTCGGGACGGACCCGAAAACCGACCTCGCCGTCGTCAAGATCGACGCCGGGAAGCCCCTTCCCCACGTGCGGTTCGGTGACTCTGACGCCGTGGAGGTGGGCGAGTGGGTCGTCGCCATCGGCCACCCCCGCGGTCTCGATCAGACCGTGACCACCGGCATCATCAGCGCAAAGCACCGCCGGGGGATCACGGACCCGTCGGGGTACCAGGACTTCCTCCAGACCGACGCCGCCATCAACCCCGGCAACAGCGGCGGGCCCCTGCTGAACCTGCGCGGCGAGGTTGTGGGCGTCAATGCCGCCATCGCCTCCACATCGGGCGGATTCGAGGGGATCGGCTTCGCCATCCCGAGCAACATGGCCGTCTATATCTCCCGCGAACTGATCGCCAAGGGGAAGGTCGAGCGCGGCTGGCTCGGCGTCTCCGTGCAGGACCTCACCCATGAGCTCTCCAGGACCCTGGGCATCGAGGCGACCCGGGGCGCCCTGATCTCCGAGGTGCACAAGGCCAGCCCGGCGGAAAAAGCGGGTCTCCGGCAGGGCGACGTCGTCGTCGCCTTCAACGGCAAGGAGATCCGCGACGCCTCGCAGCTCCGCAACGTGGCGGCCGCCTCGCCCATCGGCAAGGAGGTGCGGGTGACGATCCTCCGCGAGGGAAAGAAGCGCGAGGTGCCCCTGCGGATCGAGTCCATGGAGAGTCGCGCCCAGGTCTCCGCCGTCCCGATCCAGGAGCGCCTGGGCATCACGGTGAGGCCCGTGACGGCCAGGGAGGCCTCCCGCCTGAAGCTCCGACCGGGCCAGGGCGTGATCATCTCACGCGTCGAGACGGGGAGCCCCGGCGCCCGGGCAGGGCTGGAACCCGGAGATGCGATCCTGGAGATCAACGAGTTGCCGATTGCGAGCGCGCAGGATCTCTCGGCGGCCCTGGCCCTGGTGAAGCCGGGCGAGCAGGTCCTGGTTTCGATCGTGGACGGGCGCACCCGGGACAGGGGCTCGCTCCAGATCAGGCTGCGCTGAGCCGCAACGGGCCGGATGCCCGACGCAAGGGGGTCGCTCGCGGAATCGGCGGCCCCCGGCCTGTTTCCAGTCGGCCGCGCAGGCCGCTCCCTCAAGAATCCGTGAATTCGCGTCCTCTTTTTGCTATACTTCGAGCCGGGACGCGGTCGATTCCGTTCGCCTGACTCTGCCCGAGGGGGCCTGAAGTGACGGATTGCCAGGCGATGCAAAGGACCGGGAGACGGTTCCGGGGTGCAGCTCTGGCGCTCGCGGCGGTGCTCGCAGCGGCGTGCGCCCCACCGGCGCCCGGCCCCTCGAAGGCCGAAGAGGCCTTCCGGAAGGAGGTCCTGGCGGTCAGGGAATCCCTCTCGGCTTCCCTGACGGATGCAGCGGCCAAGGGGGAGCCTCCGGCAGCGGGGCGCATCCTGGAGCAGGCCTGCACCCTGGCCCGGGAGAGCGACCGCCCCTTCGCCTGCGGCATCACTGTCCTGGACCGTCACGGCATCACCCTTGCCTCCGCAACGCCCGGGGCGCGGATCCGCCGTCTCGACTATTCGCGATACGACGTCGTCGCAACGGCCCTGAAGGAACGCAGGGTCGTCAAGAGGAAGCTCCACCTGCAGGACCGCACGGCGCTCTACGTGGTGGCGATCCCCCTGGAGCGCCGCGGCGAGGCGGTAGGGCTCCTCGTGCTGGCGTTCGACCCGGCGGACCTCATGAACCGTCACGGTCTGACCGAGGCGGAATTCCAGCGGGTCGACCTTGGCCGCTGAGCGCCGCCCGGAACGGGAGCCATGGCTGAGATCAGCAGCGCCGGATACAGGATCAGCGTCGAGGGCGCCCGGGGTGCTCGGGCGACGGTGCGCCTCGCCGGCCGCCTCGCCCTCGCGGACCTCAAGACCCTCATGGCGGAACTGCAGGCCATCCCGGGGCGGCTCGAGCCCCGGGGGATCGCCGTCGATGTTTCCGGCGTGGAGTACCTCGACAGTGCCGGGGCGCTGGCCCTCATCGAGATGGAGAACCTTTGCCGCTCCAGAGGGATCCCCTTCGAGCTGCTCGGTGTATCCCGGAAGCACCACGGCCTGCTGGGCCTCATCGACCGGGAGGCGCTCCAGCGGCCGCCCCTGAGGCCCGAGTCCGAAAGGCCGGCCATCGTGGTGAAGCTGGGCGAGCTGGCCCGTCTCCAGTACCGGGACTTCCTGGAGATCATGTCCTTCGTCGGGGAGCTCGTCACGGCCCTCGCCTTCTGCCTGGCGCACCCGCGCAGCGTGCGCTGGGAGGAGGTCAAATTCTACATGAAACGGGCCGGCGCGGACGGGCTGCCCATCGTGGCGCTCATCAGCCTGCTGCTGGGCCTCATCATGGCGTTCATGTCGTCGCTGCAGCTCAAGCAGTTCGGGGCCAACCTCTACGTGGCCAACCTCGTGACCATCGCCATGGTCCGAGAACTGGGCCCGATCATGACGGCCATCCTCGTGGCGGGACGGTCGGGCTCGGCCTTCGCCGCCGAGATCGGCACCATGGTCGTCAACGACGAGGTGAACGCGCTGGTGACCATGGGGTTCGATCCGATCCGGTTCCTGGCCGTCCCGAAGGTGCTCGCGGCGATGATCGTGGTCCCCATCCTGACGATCTACGCAGACTTCTTCGCCATCCTCGGCGGCCTCATCGTGGGGATCACGGGGCTCGATCTCACCGCCTTCACCTACATCCAGCAGACGAAGGACAGCATCCGGGTCTTCGACTTCGCCACGAGCCTGGTCAAGGCGGTGGTCTTCGCCGCGCTGATCGCCGGGATCGGATGCCAGCGGGGGTTCCAGGTGCGCGGTGGCGCCGAGGGGGTGGGGCAGTCGACGACCTCGGCCGTGGTCTCGGCGATCTTCCTGATCATCGTGGCCGACTCGGCCTTCGCCGTCATGCTGCACTACGTCCGGCATTGAGGCGGGGGCAAAGGGATTTCGCCGGCCCGGTTGCAGACAGGCAGGCCGAAGGTCGACGGAAAACGACGTCAGCATCGGACGTGCCGGGGAGCAGAGGAACGGAAAGGGATTTCTCCGCGCTTCCGATCTTCTCTAGCGCGATGCACGCAACGTGGATGCGGCAACCTCCCGGCACAGGAGGACAACCGTGGGCTCGCCCGATCAAGAGCCGGTCATCATCGTCGAGGGGCTCACCGCACGTTACGGCGACGTGACGATCCTCGAGGACGTGAGCTTCGAGGTCTTCCGGGGCGAGCGGTTCATGATCCTCGGCGGAAGCGGCTGCGGGAAGTCGACGCTCCTGAAGCACATGATCGGTCTTCTCCGGCCCTGCGCGGGCCGGGTCGTCATCCACGGCGTCGACATCACCCGGGCCGACGAGGAAACCCTGCACCGGGTCCGGAGCCGGATCGGCGTGCTCTTCCAGGCCGACGCCCTCTTCGGCTCCATGTCGCTGGCCGAGAACGTCGCCCTGCCGCTTGCGGAGTACACGGACCTCCCGCCGGAGCTGATCCGGGAGATCGTCCGGATGAAGCTCGGCCTCGTCGGCCTGGCAGGGTACGAAAACCACATGCCCTCCGAGCTCTCCGGGGGCATGCGGAAGCGCGCGGGGCTCGCGCGGGCCATGGCGCTGGACCCCTCGTTCCTCTTCTACGACGAGCCCTGGGCGGGTCTGGACCCCGTCACGGCTGCCGAGCTCGACATCCTGATCCGCAGCCTCAACGAGGGGATCGGGACGACCATGGTCTTCGTCACGCAGGAGCTGGCCTCCATCTTCAGCCTCGGCCAGCGGGTCATCATGCTGCACAAGGACGCCAGGGGCATCATCGCCCGGGGCACGCCGCAGGAGCTCCGGGAGACGTCCACGGACCCCCGGGTCAACCATTTCTTCAACCGCCAGGCGGAGTGAATGGGGAAGCTCCGAGCCGCCGATCACCGCGGGCAGAAGGCATAACGTCACGGATCGGGCTCAAGCCGATCGATTGCAGATCAGCCGGGGAGAAGGACGAACATGGTAAGAAAGGTTTCCAGCAGGGCTCTCGGCATCTTCGTGACCGCGGGGGCCCTCCTCGGGGTCTCCGCCGTCATCTGGGTCGGCGCCTCGAAGTATTTCGAGAAGGGGGCCCGCTTCGCCACGTACTTCGACGAATCCGTGCAGGGGCTCCAGCGGGATTCCGCCGTGAAATACCGGGGAGTGGACGTGGGCCGCGTCGAGGAGATCCGGGTGGCCCCCGACAACCGCCTCATCGAGGTCGTCATGAAGATCCGGCTGCGCGACGACGTGGAGAAGGACACCGTGGCCTCGCTGAAGGTCGCGGGGATCACCGGCATCGTCTTCGTCGAGCTCGACCGGCGCGACCCCGACGAGCCCGATCTCTCGCCCCGGCTCGCCTTCGCCTCCGAATACCCGATCATCCCGTCGAAGCCGTCCCAGATCCGCCAGATCTTCTCGGGCATCGACGAGATCCTCGAAAAGATCAGGCAGGTCGACCTCGAGGGGATCTCGAAGAGCGTCACCCGATCGGCCAAGGCGGCCGAGGATCTCCTCTCGGGTCCCCGCACGCAGAAGGTCGTGGCAAACCTGGAGTCGATCTCGGCAAACCTCGACCTGACCGCAGCGAGGGTGGAGAAGATCACGGCGGAGGGCCGGCTCGAGGGGATCGCCGGGGAGGCACGGGCGGCCCTGGCCGAGGCCCGGTCGCTGATCGCGGAGACCCGCGACGAGATCAAGGCCCTGCGGCTGGCCGAGACGGCGGAGAAGGCGAACCGGGCGGTGGATCATCTCGCGAGGACGTCGAGAACGACGGCCCGCGACGTCCAGGTCATGAGCGACAACCTGCGGCGCGCCTCGGAGACGCTGGAGAGGCTCCTCGAGAGGCTGGAATCGAACCCCTCGGACCTCCTTTTCGGCAGCAGCCCCCCCGCGGGCAGGCGGGACTGACAGGGACAGAAGGTAGGAGGGTAAGAAGTTGAGACGGCTATTGGTTCTACTATTGGCGATGCTCGTTGTAGCGGGTTGCGGGGGAGGGAAGACGGCCTACGTGGTGAAGCAGTACCTTCCCGAGTATCCCCCGCCTGCGGCGCCCGCCCAGCCGAAGATCGACGACGTGATCCGCGTCGAGCCGTTCTCCACGGCCCAGGCCTTCGCGGGGACGGCCATGGTCTACCGGCCTTCCCCCTACCAACGGGGGGTCTACAGCCGGGAGCGCTGGCGCGTGATGCCGGGCGACATGGTCACGGATTTCATGCTGAGGGACCTGCGCGCCTCCGGCGCCTTCAGGGCCGTGCTCGGCTACGAGGACCCCGGCGAGGGACGGTTCGTCCTGACGGGCACCGTCACCGAGTTCCTGGAGACCGACGGCGGCCGGGGCCCCGCGGCTCGCCTGGCCGCCGACGTGACGCTGCTGGACAAGACGCGGCGGGAGATCACGCAGCGCGTCGTCTTCCAGAAGACCTACGCCTTCGAGGAAGCCATGCAGGAGAAGTCGGCACGGGCGCTGGCCGAAGCCATGAGCGGGGCCATGCAGAAATTCTCCGCGGCCCTCGCTGCCGATGTGCACAGGGCCGTCGTGGAGTCGAAGAATGCCAAGGCGCCGTGAGCGGAAGGAAGCGAGGAAGCCCGGAAGTCAATGAAGTTGTGAAAAGGGGGCGAGGCCCGGCTTGTCTGAACTTCGAAACTTCACATCTTCTGAGCTTCATGAACGGCGGAAATGCAGGCAGCAAACCGACGAACGCCGGGAAAAGGTGATGCCATGACGAGCAAGGAAAAAGACTATTTCACGGCCCTCTACGAGGTGGCGAGGGTGATCAACGCCTCCCTGGAGCCCGCAGAGGTCCTCGAGAAGATCGCCTGCTGCGTGACCGAGGCCATGGGCGTCAAGGCCTGCGCCATCCGGCTCCTCGACGCGCGGGGCAAGCGCCTGCTGATGGGTGCGGCCTGCGGCCTGTCGAAGGGGTACCTCGTCAAGGGACCCGTGCTGGTCAGGGAAAGCGGCGTGGACCGCAAGGCGCTGGGCGGCAGGACGATCTGGGTTCGGGATGCCCAGACGGACAAGGGCTTTCAGTACAACGCCGAGGCGAAAAAAGAGAGGATCCGCTCCGTCCTCGTCGTCCCCCTGCCGGTGGGGAAAAAGATCATCGGCGTGCTCCGCGTCTACACGAGGGAAGAGCGGAAGTTCGACAGGCAGGAGATCCGGTTTCTCGAGGCCGTTGCCAACCTCAGCGCCATCGCCCTCGACAACGCACGCCTCTACAGCGCCCTCAAGACGAATTTCGACCTGCTCGTCGAGCATAAGTACCGGATCGACGACAATTGAACAAAGCGGGCAACAGGCCCGGGGGACGAAGATTTCAGCCATACAGGGGAAAGGAACATGACACGGGTAGGGATAAACGGATTCGGGCGGATCGGGCGCCAGGTGCTCAAGGCGATCCTCGAGCGCTACCCGGAGACGCTGCAGGTCGCGGCCGTCAACGACCTGTTCGACGTGGAGACCAACGCCCACCTTTTCAAATACGACACCAACTACGGGCGCTTCCAGGGAACCGTGGTCGAGGGGAAAGACCGGCTCATCGTCAACGGCCGGCCGATCAGGAGCTTCGCCTTCCGCGACCCCGCCCAGATCCCCTGGGACGACGAGGGGGTCGACATCGTCGTCGAGAGCACGGGGCTCTTCTCGGATGCCGCGAAGGCCCGGGCCCATCTCGAGGCCGGGGCGAAGAAGGTCATCATCTCGGCCCCGGCCAAGGGCGAGGACCTCACGGTCGTGATGGGCGTCAACCAGGCGTCCTACAACCCGAAGAAGCACCATATCGTCTCCAACGCCTCCTGCACGACCAACTGCCTCGCGCCCCCGGTGAGCGTCGTCCACGCGGCCTTCGGGATCGAGAAGGGGATGATGACGACGGTGCACTCCTACACCAACGACCAGCGGATCCTCGATTTGCCCCACAAGGACCTGAGACGGGCCCGCGCGGCGGCCTGCAACATCATCCCGACGACGACCGGCGCGGCCCGGGCCCTGGCCCTCATCATCCCCGAGCTGGAAGGGCGCTTCGACGGCTATTCGCTCCGCGTCCCCACGCCGACGGTCTCCGTGGCCGATTTCACCGCCGAGATCAGGACGACGGCCACGACGGAGGAGCTGCGCGACGCCCTGCGGCAGGCGGCAAAAAAATCGCTCCAGGGCATCATGGCCTGCGAGGAGGAGCCCCTCGTCTCCATGGACTACAAAGGCGATGCACACTCCTCCATCGTGGACATGGAGTTCAGCCAGGTGCTCCGCGGCAACATGGTCAAGGTCGTGGCGTGGTACGACAACGAATGGGGCTACTCGTGCCGCGTGGCGGACCTGGCGAACTACATGGCGGGCAAAGGACTCTGAAAGAAGGCGCAAGGCAACAGGCCGGCGGCAGGCGGCCGCAGAAGCGGCCGCGGGCAAATGGAGATCGTCATGCCGAAGCTCACCCTCCCCCGGAAGATCAAGAAGCGCGACGGCACCGTCGTCCCCTTCGAGAAGGAAAAGATCCGCTACGCCGTCGAGCGGGCGGCCTTCGAGGTCCTCCAGGACCGGCTGCGGTCGATCGCCGTCTCCGAGACGGTGACCGACACCGTGCTGGCCGATGTGAGCCGCCTGTACCGCAAGGCGACCCCCGGCGTCGAGGCCGTCCAGGACCTCGTCGAGCAGGGCCTCATGAAGGCGGGCTTCGGTTCCATCGCACGGGCCTACATCCTCTACCGCGAGCGCCGCGCCGAGATGAGGCAGGCCAAGGCGGCCCTGGGGCTGCGGGACGACCTCAAATTCCCCATCAACGCCATGGAGGTCCTGAAGAAGCGATACCTCATCAAGGACGACGGGCGCAACGTCGTCGAGACCCCCGGCGAGCTCTTCCGCCGCGTGGCGCGCCACGTGGCCGGGGCGGAAAATCGCTTCCGGTCTGCCGTCTCGGCCACCGAGGCCGAGGAGAACTTCTACGACCTGATGCGCGAGCTGGCCTTCCTGCCCAACTCGCCCACCCTCATGAACGCGGGGACGTCCCTGGGCCAGCTCTCGGCCTGCTTCGTCCTGCCCGTCGACGATTCCATCGACGGGATCTTCGGGGCCCTGCGCCACATGGCCAAGATCCACCAGTCCGGCGGGGGCACGGGCTTCAGCTTCTCTGGCCTGCGGCCCAAGGGGGATCTCGTCCGGACGACCAAGGGCGAGGCCTCGGGGCCCGTCTCTTTCATGAGCATCTTCGACGCGGCGACGGGCGTCATCGTCCAGGGGGGTCGGCGCCGCGGGGCCAATATGGGGATCCTCCGCTGCGACCACCCCGACATCATGGAATTCATCGAGGCCAAGATCGACAGGGGGCGCTTCGCCAACTTCAACCTCTCCGTCGCCGTCACGGACCGCTTCATGGACGCCGTGCGCCGCAACGGCGCCTTCGATCTCGTCAACCCCCGGACGGGAAAGCGGGACCGCACGGTCCGGGCCCGCACGATCTTCGACCTCATCGCCTACGGCGCCTGGCGCACGGGCGACCCGGGACTCATCTTCACCGACACGGTCAACCGCCGCAACCCCACCCCCGCCCTGGGGCGCATCGAGGCCACCAACCCCTGCGGGGAGCTGCCTCTGCTGCCCTACGAGAGCTGCAACCTGGGCTCCGTCAACCTGGCGCGGATGGTCAGGGACGGCAGTCCCGACTGGGAGCGGCTGGCCCGGACGATCCGCTGGGGGGTGCGCTTCCTGGACGACGTCATCGAGGTCAACAACTTCCCGCTGCCCGAGATCGAGGAGATCACCCGCGCGAACCGCAAGATCGGGCTGGGCATCATGGGGTTTGCCGACATGCTGATCCGGCTCGGGATCCCCTACGACTCCCGGGAGGCCGAAGGGTTCGCCCGCAGGCTCATGGCCTTCGTCCGCCGCGAGTCCCTGAAGGCCTCGGCGGGCCTGGCCGCGGAGCGGGGCGTCTTCCCGAACCATGCCCGGTCGATCCACGCGCGGAAGAACCTTCCCCTCCGGAACGCGACGGTCAACACCGTGGCCCCCACGGGAACGATCAGCATCATCGCCGGCTGCTCGAGCGGCATCGAGCCGCTCTTCGCCATCAGCTACGTGCGAAACGTCCTGTCGGGCACCCGGCTCTTCGAGATCAACCCGATTTTCGAGAAGGTCGCCCGGGCCCGGGGGATCTACAAGCGGGAGATCCTCGCCGAGATCGCCCGCTGGGGAACCCTTCGCCGCGTCCGGGGGATCCCGCGGGACATCAAGAAGGTCTTCGTGACGGCCTTCGACGTGGAGCCCGAGCAGCACCTGCGGATCCAGGCCGCCTTCCAGGAGCACTGCGACAACTCCGTCTCCAAGACGATCAACCTGCCCGCGGAGGCCACGATCGACGACGTGCGCAACATCTACCTTGCGGCCCACCGGCTCAAGTGCAAGGGGATCACCGTCTACCGCTACGGGAGCCGGGCCGAGCAGGTGCTGACCTTCCGCGGGGCCGACGGGGGCCCCGTGATCCTCGAGGAGGACCTCGTGGCGGCGGACTCCGAGTTCGCCGGCGGCTGCATGACCGGGACGTGCACGTTTTAAGGACAGGCTCGAGGCTTACGGCATAAGGCGAAAGGGAAGAATGGAAGGATAAGAACAATGCGGCGGAGTGACGGGCATTCCGGAACAAAGCCGAAGCAGAGGACAAGAATGAACGAGAGTCGCATCGAGGAAGCGGTAAAAAGGCATCAGAGCGGGTTCAGCTGCGCCCAGGCGATCCTGGCCACCTACGGGCCGGGGCTGGGCATGGACCGGGAAACTGCGCTCAAGGTGGCCGGCGGATTCGGCAGCGGGATGGGCCGCATGGCCGGCACCTGCGGGGCTGTGACGGGGGCCTACATGGTCATCGGCCTGCTGCACGGCATGACGAAGGCGGACGACCAGAGCCAGAAGGAGCTCTCCTACGAGGTCGTGCGCCGATTCGCCGAGAAGTTCAGCCTGCGCCATGGGTCGCTGGAGTGCCGGGAGCTGATGGGGGTGGACGTAAGCAGGCCCGAAGGGCTTGCCGTGGCGAGGCAGAAGAACATCTTCCGGACCGTCTGCCCCGGGTACGTGCGCGGCGCGGCGGAGATTCTCGAAGAGATCCTGGCCGAATCCGGCGATGCGGCACGCAAAGGGCCGGCCGCCCCGTTCCCGCTCTACCGGGAGGAGTGAAGGGCCCCGGCCGCCTCAGCCCTGGGCGGATGCCATGAACCCGTCGGCGGAGACGACCTCCGCGTAGATCCCCTGCAGGGCCGCCATGAAAGCGCCGTGCACCGCCCAGGCCGGGACGGATTCCCCCTTGAAGGAAAGGTTTCTCGTCGCGCAGGCGTCCTCGACGACGGTGCATTGGAACCCCAGGTCGAAGGCCGCCCTCACCGTGGCGTCGATGCACATGTGCGACATGGCGCCGCAGATGACGAGGCGCCCCACGTCCGCCTTATTCAGCAGGTCCTGGAGATTCGTGCCCCGGAAGCTGTTCGGGAAGCCCTTGGTGATGACGGGCTCCGCGGACAGCGGCTCGACGGCGGGGTGGATCTCGACCCCCTTCGTCCCGGGCAGGAAAAAGGTCGCCCCGGGGCGCTTCGAGATGTGCCGGACGTGAAAGACGGGCTCGGACCGGTCCCGGAAGAGCTCGAGGAGGCCGCTCGCTTTTCCGGCCGCCGTCTCCATCCCCACCAGCGGCATCGCCCCGCCCGTGAAGTAGTCGTTCTGGATGTCCACCAGCAGCAGTGCCCGCTTCATGCGCGCCCCTCCCTTCAGGCCCTGGCCCCCGACGCGGCCTCGATCCTCTTCAGCTCGTCGAAGAGCCGTTGGTTCACCGGGGTCGCCACGCCATGGCGCTTCCCCAGATCGATGACCGTTCCGGCGAACATCTCCACTTCCGTCTTCCGGCCGGCCTCGACATCCTGGAACATGGAGGTCTTCCCCTCCGCGTCGAGGCCCTCGAGGACCCGGTACCACTCCCCGATGTCCTTCTCGGAGAGATCCACCTTCTGGGCCCCGGCCAGCGCGATGACCTCCCGCATGGCCGACTCCATGAGCTCCCGGGCTTCGGGGGACGTCCGGAGGGTCCCGTAATTCGCACGCAGGACGGCCGAGGTCTGGTTGGCACCCACGTTGACCATGAACTTGAACCAGAGACTGCGGATCATGTCCGGGGGGATCACGTGGGCGATCCCGGCACGGTCGAACAGCTCGTGGATGCGCCGGACCCGTTCCGTCATCGCGGGGTTCTTCGCCTCGCCGAAGAAGATGCGACCCTGGTTGGTGTAGGTGACGCGGCTGCCCTCCCGCACGGCGTCGATCCCGAGGGTGAGGCCGTAGACCACCTTGTCCATCCCGTAGACCGCGCCGATGCGCTCCTCGCTGTCGATGCCGTTCATGACGG
>Ga0209506_1001812_pt1 | contig 20843 bp, 12 predicted proteins | sample AD_JPNHG2_MetaG_FD_184409 | JGI IMG/M metagenome (GOLD analysis project Ga0209506, IMG submission 184409) | Active sludge microbial communities of municipal wastewater-treating anaerobic digesters from Japan - AD_JPNHG2_MetaG (SPAdes) (version 2) | ecosystem: Engineered > Bioreactor > Anaerobic...
TCCAATGCATCGAGAATTCGGCTATCCATGATGTGGCCCTTCCTTGGCAGGTTCATAGAATCTCTCCAACTCCTTTGATCCTACAAGAAGGGCCCTGTCTTTCCACCTACAAACGTGCAGTGCACCCACCCCCCACCTTCAGGGGTGCCGGTCGGAGCGCCAGAGGCTCCGGGCAGGCGGGAAAACCGGCAGAATGTTGAAATCGTTCCGGTTTCGACGGCGTCTTACCCGCAGGACCGCAGCCGGGCAGGTTGTTCTACCCTGACGGCGCAGGTGGACGTGCCGCGGCGGGCAACGGTGTGGTGCGTGCCGGTATCCGGGGCGGATGCAGGTTTCCCAACAACTTCTCTTTTGGAGGCTTATCGCATGAGAGATCAGAGACTTCTCAGGGTGGTCGTGCTCGGCGTCGTTCTCGTCCTGTCCACCCAAGTCTGGGCCCAGCCGGCCGGCGGAGGCCGAGGCGGCCTTTATGGCGACTGGCTCGTCAAGAGCGAGTTCAACGGCCGGACGATGGAGTCGATCCTGTCGTTCTCTCGCGACCAGGACGGCAACCAGACCGGTCAGTGGATCGGCTTCATGGGCGTCAGCGATCTCAAGGACGTCAAGTTCGAGGATGGCCAGCTCAGCTTCACCCGCCAGATGCCGGGCCGCGACGGCGAGACCATGACCTCGACCTTCAAGGGCAGAATCGAAGATGGCAAGCTTACCGGAACGGTCTCCGGCGGCCGGGGCGACTATGCCCTCGAAGGCCGGCGCGCCCCCCGTACGCCGCGAGCGGCTGGCACCTGGGAGCTGACCCTCAAGATGCAAGACCGCGAGATTCCGGTCACGCTGGAGATCAAGGCCGACAACGAGGGTCAACTGACCGCGCAATGGAAAAGCGAACGCGGCGAGATGAAGGTCAGTCGCGTCGAGCTCGAGCGAAATACCCTGACCATGGCGCTCAAGAACGAAGACCCGGACCGGCCTTGGGAGGCAACCTTCGAAGGACAGCTTCAGCAGGACCAACTCTCCGGCACCCTCAAGAGCCAGCGAGGAGAGATCCCGGCCACGGGCAAACGCCTTGGCGCCGCCCTGATCGGGACCTGGAACCTCGACGCGACGAGCGAGCGAGGCACCCGCAAACAGCGGCTGGTGGTCTATCCCGATATGACCGCCCGCTACAACGCCACGCCCGTCAAGAAGGTCACGTTCGACGGCGACAAGGTCAGCTTCAAGATCGCCATGACGTTCGGCGACCGGGATTTCGAGATGGACTTCCAAGGCAAGATCCAGGACGGCAAACTCAGCGGTGAGATGACCACCGGCATGGGCAGCCAGAAGATCACGGGAACCAAGGTGGTCCGTACCTTCCGGCGACAGACTCAGTAGGAGTACCTGCCTGCAGGGCCTGCCGGGGGAACGTGCTCCGGCAGGCTCCTTCAATACGGACTCGGCTGTTCCTCGGTAGGAACGAAACGACTCTGCCGCAGATCGCACGCGGCACAGAAGCACGGCCGCCCGCACTTCTCGCGCCAGCAGGCAATCTCATCGGTCCGTGCCATGACAATTCGGTGCAGGTGGTCGGTCCGGGTGGTCCCTTTGAGCAGGACCAGATCGCCGCTGCGGAGGTAGCTGCGCAGATAGCACTCGAGCTGATACAGCATCCCAAAAGCCATGATGCGGTCATCGTCCGGATGCGCCTTGACCTTCAAGGCAGAGTAGGCATGATCGCCTACGAACAAGACCTTCTCTGCCACGTCGAGCGCCTGCTTCGCAATCGCTTTGTACCGTTGCTCGAATCCCTTGGGCGTGTCCGAGACGGTTCCGATCACCACGATCTTGCGCTGGGCCCGGGCGGTCCGCAGGAACTCCAGCGAGGCCGGAACGGTCCAGAGCGGCGCTTTCCACGCATCACTGACGAAGGTCACGCCCCCCGGCGGCTCGTGCAGACTCATCCGGCCCAGGGTCGTCTCGAAGGTCTCCACCGCTTCGACCGCCCGTGGCAGGGAAACGCCCGCCGCCAACGCGGCCGACAGAGCCGCCAGCACCGTGTGGACCCAGTGCGTACCGAGCAGTCGCGTCTGCACGTGACATCGCGTCCCTTCGTAACAGACGTCGAATGACAACCGTTCGGGCCAGGCACACGTAACGTTCTCGGCGCGGACCATCGCCTCGGCCGACTGCCCGTACGTGAACACGCGGGCCCGCGTTCGCGTGCGCATCGCATAAACGTTGGGATCATCCGCATTGAGCACGGCCGCGCCGTCGGGCGGCAGGATCTCGACGAGTTTTCCTTTCTCCGCCGCCGTGGCCTCCAGGCTGCGGAAACTCGAGTAATGATCCTGCCCAACGTTGGTGACCACGCCGATGTGGGGCCGCAGCAATCGGGCCGACCGTTCCATCGCCCCCTTCATATGTCCGCTCACCTCAGCGACACAGAAACGATCCTTTGGCGAAAGCCTCCGAATCAGGCCGGCGATATACCCAATCTCGTTCTGGTGGTTCCCCGTTCGGGTGCGTCCTTCGCGGGCCAGGATCGCGGTGGTCAAATCCGTCGTCGTGGTCTTGCCACAGCTCCCGGTGACCGCAACGAAGCAGATGTTGGAAACATAGCGAAGCAGCGTTCGATAGCACCGGGCGACCTCCAGACCGGCACGGTGCCTGACCGGCAGATACACGGTTGTCTTGAACCGGTCTTTGACCAGACTACCGTAGCGACTCACGGATGGCATTTGCATCGGGCTACTCCTTCGAGAGACGGATCGGTCTCGCGTAGCAACATATCCATGTCATCCTCCCCAGGAGTGGGGCCGCGTTCCCTCACCGATGCGGTATCCCGCCACCGGGCGGGACACGGCAGGACGCGATGCGAGAAGTCTTCGTACAAGTAGCAGCGAGCGTTCATCTCGATGCAATAGGGATCGACCCGACTGAACCAGGCAAACCGTGCCTCGCGGCGGGCCCGGTTGTGGATCATATAATGGAAATGCAGGAGGCGCCAAGCGTCAATCCGGACGAAACGGGACTGAAGAGCGGGACTGAATTCGTGGTGGATCAGGCCGCTGTTGGCCCCGGACAGAGGAAAGACGTAGCGCAACCGGGGATCGTTGCGGAACAGGCGCGGAATCCACGTCGTCTCGAACAGGTGCGTGCTGACGTAACGCAACGGATCGATCGCGCAGATCCACCACCGCCGCAAGGCGAAGCCAATCTCGCCCGTCCGCTCCAGCAACGGGCGAATTGCCTGCCCGAACTCCTCGCAGACCACCTCATCCTGGTCCAATTCGAGGATCCACGTGCCGCAGGCGTGCTCGAAGGCGAAATTCTTCTGGGCGGCGAAATTGCCGTCGAACGGACGATGCAGATAGACACACTTGGGGACGGAGCGCACGAGCGCTTCAGTGCCGTCGGCGCTGCCGCCGTCCACAACGACAATCTCGTCGGCAAATCGCTCTACGCTGGCGATCGCGCGGCGCAGATACGCCGCGTTGTTTTGCGCCACAATACACGTGCTGATCAACGGTCTGTTCATCACACATCCTCGGACGTTCCGCCTGCGCCGCATCGCCTGAGGCGGCTGGGGCACAAGTGCCGCTTCCACGCGTCTTTCGTTCCGTCCGGGAATAACCCCTTTCATCACAGAGGTGCCCACGGCGATCCTTCCGCCGGGAACCGGCCTTCCTGTTCGAGGCAGCCTCCTCCATCCGGACAGCCTTGTCGCTACGGGAGACAGCTCTCGCTATGGACCCATCCACCCATGGTCTCTGGCACGTTATCGGCGGAAAAACCAGGCCGGTTGAGCAGGAAAAGCAGATTTCCTCTCCGTGCACCCGGCGGATTGGCTCCGGTCTCGGCCGCTCCGTGCCTCCAGACACCATCAAATCTCCTGCATCGCGTCCACGCGATCTGGTTATTGCGGCCGGGGGCAGTCTGTGGTAGGCTGACGGCTGCGAGGCGGATGGGGCAACATGTTTGGGGAACACAGGGGGTAACGAAGGGACGGACGGCAATGAAGATCGGATTTCACACGGATGCATTCAACAGCGCGTATTTCAGCTTCGAGAAGTGCCTGGCGTGGGCGCAGGCGAACGGCGTTCACTGCATCGAGTGCGGCCTGATCGACGGGGTCAGTTGGATTCACGGGCTGGGCTATCAGCCGCACGTGGCGCTGTACGAAGATCCCCTGCTGCTCAAGAAGAAGATGGATGCGCACGGCGTGCAGTTCTCGCAGGTCGACGCCGCCTTTCCGCTTTCAGGCAAGGAGGGCCCCCTGCGCGGCGTCCCGTACGTGATGAAATCCATCCAGTGGGCCCACCTGATCGGCTGTCCCTGCGTGGACACCACCGATGGGATGGCGCCGCCCGAGGGACTCAGCGACGCCGAGGCGATGGACCTGATGAAGCGCAGCTACGAGCAGATCATCGAGGTGGCCGAGGCGCACCGGATCACAGTCAACATCGAGCCGCACGGCTACTTCACCACCAAACCCGACATGATGGCGCGCATGCTGGCGTTCTGCGACAGCCCGTATCTGGGTATGAACATGGACACGGGCAATACGTTCATCGCCGGGCAGGACCCCGTCGCGTTCCTGAAACGGTTCCTCGGCCGGGTCCGCCACGTCCACATCAAGGATGTCTCGGAATCGCTGGCCGCCGCCGTACGCGGCAACCAGACGGGCATTGCGGTCAGCCAATGCGCCATCGGCGACGGCGTCAACGCCGACAATATCCGCAAGTGCCTCAAGATGCTGCGCGATCACGGGTACCAGGGCGTGCTGAGCATGGAGTGCGAAGGACAAGGTGGCCCCATGATCGAGAAGTCACTGGCATGGGTGCGTCGCACGCTCGATGAGCTGAACATCCCGACCGAGTGACATCCGTTCGCAGGGTCTCGTTTGTAGCGTGCCCGTAAGGGCATACAAAGCGCCTTGCGGCGTCACGACAAACGGCCCCTGCAAATGATGATATCGGCCGGGCTTGCTTCTGACGCGTCGTATGCCATACTTTATTGTATGGGACCTCTTGAACTCATCGTCGTTGTCACGCTCCTGTCCTTGCTGTATCTCTACCTGAGATACTCGAAGCAGAATTAGAGCGTCTGTTCCTATCGGACCTTGCCCATCCTTATCGCCTCTGCCCGGCTGTCACTCTGCAAGGAGCCGCACGGAGTCTTCGCCGATACCGCGTCATCCTGCTTCCATCAGCCGGACGAAATCATCGAACAGGTAACGGGCGTCGTGGGGGCCGGGGGACGCTTCGGGGTGGTACTGGACCGCGAAGGCCCGGAGCTTGTCGCTGCGGATGCCCTCGCAGGTGTGATCGTTGAGGTTCAGGTGCGTCAGCTCGACGTCCTTGCCCTTGAACGAATCGAGGTCCACGCAGAACCCATGGTTCTGACTGGTGATCTCGATCTTGCCGGTGCGCAGGTTCTTGACGGGATGGTTGGCGCCGCGATGGCCGAATTTGAGCTTATAGGTGGTCCCGCCCAGAGCCAGCCCAAGGATCTGGTGGCCCAGGCAGATGCCGAAGATCGGGACCCGGCCCAACAGGCCCTTGACCGTCTCGACGGCGTACGTGACCGCCGCCGGATCGCCCGGTCCGTTGCCCAAGAAGACGCCATCGGGCTTGTGCGCGAGGATCTCGTCGGCGGTCGTCTGGGCCGGCACCGCGAGGACCCCGCAGCCGTGGGAAACCAGCAGGCGGAGGATGTTGCGCTTCATGCCGTAGTCGATCGCCACAACCTTGTACTTCGGCGCCGGCACCTCCCGGGTGTTGGTCAGGACATCGAGGACGCCTTCTTTCCACTCGTACGGCTCGGCCACCGTGACGTTCTTGACGATGTCGCGGCCGACCAGGCCGGGGTATTCCTGCACCATCGCCGTCAGCTTCTGGATGCCCATCTCGCTCGACGAGATGATCCCGCGCATGGCGCCTTCCGTGCGGATGTGCCGCACGAGCTTGCGTGTGTCGATCCCCTCAATGCCCACGACGTCGTTCTTCCTGAGATAAGCGTCGAGCGTGTCGCTGCTGCGCCAGTTGCTCGGATAAGGGCAGTTTTCCTTCACGACGAATCCGCTGGCAAAAACCTTGCGCGACTCCCAATCGTCGGCGTTGGTCCCGTAGTTGCCGATGAGCGGGTAGGTCATGGTGATGATCTGCTCATGGTACGAGGGATCGGTGAGAATCTCCTGGTAGCCCGTCATGGACGTATTGAACACGACCTCGCCGCACCGGGCGCCCCGCGCGCCGAACGCGCGGCCCTCGAACACCGTTCCGTCCTCTAAGAGCAAAACCGCTTTCACGCTGCTTTCCCCAATCTGATGACGAAACCCGAAATCCGAATATCGAAATCCGAAACAAGCACAAATGACCGAAAACCTGATGTCAGAAACGCTGACGTTCGTCGCCGGGGCTGCTTTGGTTTCTGGATTCTCGTCATTCGAGCTTGTTTCGGATTTCGGATTTCGATATTCGAGTTTTTCCGGTTCGTCGGTTGTAGAGCTGAATCGGCTTGACGCGGATCTGTCTGGCACGGAGCGACTCGATCGCCTTGACGACGGCCTCGGCCCCGCGGATCGTGGTCACGTAGGGAATCTGCCGATCCACGGCGTTGCGGCGGATGGCGAACGAATCCGTGATGGACTGCTTGCCCACCGTCGTGTTGACGATCAGGTCGATCTGGCGGTTGATGATCGCGTCGACGATATTCGGCCGCCCTTCGGTCATCTTCAGCGCGAATTCCGAAGGGATGTTGTTCTTGATAAACTCGATGCAGGTGCCCTTGGTCGCGACGATCTTGAAACCCATTTCGTGGAGCCGGCGCGCCACAGACACGGACCGGGCCTTATCGGCGTCACGGATGCTGAACAGCACGCGGCCCGTCACCGGCAGGCTGTTGCCGGCGGCGATCTGGCTCTTGGCATAGGCGGTGCCGAAATCGTCCGACAGGCCCATCACCTCGCCCGTCGAGAGCATCTCGGGCCCGAGCAACGCATCGGTGCCGGGGAACTTCAGGAACGGGAAGACCGCCTCCTTGACCGCATAGTGCTTCGGATGGACTTCCTCGGTGAATCCGAGGTCGTCGAGGGACATCCCGGCCATGATCTTGGCCGCCAGCTTGGCCAGCGGCACGCCGATCGCCTTGCTGACGAACGGGACCGTCCGCGAGGCCCTCGGGTTCACTTCGAGGATGTACACTTCGTCGTTCTTGATCGCGAACTGGATGTTGATCAGGCCCTTGACGTTCAGTTCGAGGGCCAGCAACCTGGTCTGTCGCGCGATCTCGTCGAGCACATGCTTTTTGATATTGACCGACGGAATCGAGCAGGCGCTGTCGCCCGAGTGCACACCGGCCTCCTCGATGTGCTCCATGATGCCGCCGATGACGACGCGGCGCCCGTCGCTGATGGCGTCGACGTCCAGCTCCGTCGCGTCGTCGAGAAACTTGTCGATCAGGATGGGATGCTCGCCCGAGGCCTCGATGGCCTCTGCAACGCAGGCCTTGAGACCGTCCTCGTCATAGACGATATGCATCGCGCGGCCGCCGAGCACAAACGACGGCCGGATCAGCAGCGGATAGCCCAGTCGGGCCGCCACTTTCAGCGTCTCGTCGTAGGTCGTGGCGGTGCCGCTCTCGGGCTGCCGCAAGCCGAGGTTTTCGACCAGGCGATTGAACCGTTCGCGATTCTCGGCGCGGTCGATGCTGTCGGGCGAGGTGCCGATGATCTTGACGCCGGCCTTCTCCAGCGGAACCGCCAGCTTCAGCGGCGTCTGGCCGCCGAACTGGACGATGACCCCGTCGGGCTTCTCCTTCTCGACGATGTTCATCACATCCTCGAACGTCAGCGGCTCGAAGTACAGCCGGTCGGACGTGTCGTAGTCGGTGCTGACCGTCTCGGGATTGCAGTTGACCATGATCGACTCGATGCCGATCTCGCGCAACGCGAAGGCCGCGTGACAGCAGCAGTAGTCGAATTCGATGCCCTGGCCGATCCGGTTGGGGCCGCCGCCGAGGATGATAATCTTGCGCCGGTCGGTCGGCTCCGCCTCGCATTCGGTCTCGAACGTCGAATAGAGATAGGGCGTGCTCGCCTCGAACTCCGCGCCGCAGGTGTCCACCCGCTTGTAGACGGCGTTGATGCCCAGCGACTGGCGATGCTTTCGGAACTCCGGCTCCTTGACGTTCGCGATCGACGCAAGGTAGCGGTCGCTGAAACCATACTGCTTGGCCTGCGCCACCAGGCGGGCGTCGGGCAGCGTGCCTTGGCAGGCCAGCAGCTTGCTCTCCAGCGCCACGATGTCTTTAATGTTGTTCAGAAACCACGGGTCGATCTTGGTCAGGGCGAACAGCTCGTCCACCGGCATCTTTCGCCGCAACGCCTCGGCAACATACCACAGCTTGTCCCAGCAGTGGCTACGCAGCTTGTCCTTCAACTGGTTCTGCGGAATCGTCCCGTCAATGTGCCGGGCCGCCAGAGCATGCCGGTCGATCTCGAGCGAACGGATTGCTTTCTGGAAAGCCTCTTTGAACGTCCGGCCGATGGCCATCGCCTCGCCGACGGATTTCATCTGCACTGTCAGCTCCGGCGAGGTCTGCGGGAACTTCTCAAACGTGAACCGCGGCCATTTGACCACGCAGTAGTCGATTGTCGGCTCGAAGCACGCCGGCGTCTTCTTCGTGATGTCGTTGGGGATCTCATCCAGCGTGTAGCCCACCGCCAGCAGCGAAGCGATCTTGGCGATGGGAAAACCCGTCGCTTTCGAGGCCAGCGCCGAGCTGCGCGAGACGCGCGGGTTCATCTCGATGACGTAGAGCTTGCCATTGGCGGGATTGACTGCGAACTGAATGTTCGAACCGCCCGTCTCGACGCCGATGGCCCGGATGATCTTCAGCGACGCCTCGCGCATGATCTGGTATTCTTTGTCGGTCAGCGTCTGCGCCGGCGCGACGGTGATGCTGTCGCCGGTGTGGATGCCCATGGGATCGAGGTTCTCGATGGAGCAGACGATAACCACATTGTCCCGGCGGTCCCGCATGACCTCCAGTTCGTATTCCTTCCACCCGGCCACCGACTCCTCGACAAGAACCTGGCCCTTGGGACTCAGCGTCAGACCCCAGGCAATGTGCTTCTCGTATTCCTCCATGTTGTAGGCCACGTTGCCACCGGTACCGCCGAGGGTGTAGGACGGACGGATGATAGCCGGGAAGCCGATCTCCTCGACAACGCGTTTGGCCTCTTCCCAGTTGTGGACGTAGCCGCTGCGGGGGACGTGCAGCCCGATGTCCTGAATGGTCTTCTTGAACCGGTCACGTTCTTCGGCCTTCTTGATCGAGCGGAGATTGGCGCCGAGCAGTTTGACGCCGTACTTCTTCAGCACGCCGCTTTCGGCCAGCACCACGGCGGTGTTCAGGCCGGTCTGCCCGCCCAGCGTCGGCAGCAGGCTGTCGGGCCTCTCGCGGCGAATGACCATCTCGACGATCTCCGGGGTGATCGGCTCGATGTAGGTACGGTCCGCCAACTCCGGGTCGGTCATGATCGTGGCAGGGTTACTGTTGACCAGAACCACCTGGAATCCCTCTCGCCGGAGAACCTTGCAGGCCTGAGCGCCGGAATAGTCGAACTCGCAGGCCTGACCGATGATGATCGGCCCCGAACCGATGATCAGAATCTTATGGATGTCCTTGCGCTTTGGCATCGACCTGCACTGTCCTCGTAATCGGTTCCACGAGCGGGGAAGTGGGCTACTGCCCCCGGTGCTCCTGTCGCAGCCACCGATCCACGGCCGCCGCGGCATCTTGCCCACTGCGGATGGCATGGACCACGAGCGAGGCTCCCCGAACCGTATCCCCGGCCGCGAAGACCCACGGCTCGCTGGTCTGGTGATTGTTTACCACAACGTTGCCCCTTTCGTCAAGCTGCAAACCGAGGTCCTCCACCAGTCCGGCGTGGGTGACGTGGACAAAGCCCATCGCCAGCAGGACCAGATCGGCCGGAAGGGTGAATTCCGTGTTGGGCACCTCCTTGGTCTCCCAGCCCCTGCGGCCCTTGACCCATTCCACTTCACAGCCATGCAAGTGGCTGACGTGGACGTCGGCGCCGGTGAGTCTCGTGGTCATCACCGACCAGCGCCGCTCACAGCCTTCCTCCTGGGAACTGGAGGTACGCATCATCCGAGGCCACATCGGCCAAGGGGTGTCGGGCGGGCGTTGCTCCGGCGGCTTGGGCAGAATCTCCAACTGATAGATCTTCTTGGCTCCCTGGCGCCGGGCGGTGCCGACACAGTCGCTGCCGGTATCGCCCCCGCCGATCACAACGACGACCTTGTCCTTGGCGGAAACCAGATTGCAGCCTTCCAGCGATTCGCCGCTGCAGATCTTGTTCTGCGTCGTGAGATACTCCATGGCATAGAGGACATTATCGAACCCGCGGCCCGGAACCGACAGATCGCGGGGCTGTCCGGCCCCCATGGCCAGACAGATGGCATCGAAGCGCTTGCGAAGATACCGTATGGAGATATCCTCGCCGGCCGTCACGCCGCACTGAAACTCCACGCCCTCGGCTCGCATCTGGTCCAGACGGCGATCAATGACCGTCTTGGCCAACTTGAAGTCCGGGATGCCGTAGCGCAGCAGCCCGCCGGGACGCTCGTCCTTCTCAATCACCATGACGCTGTGACCCGCCCGCGCCAGCCTCTGCGCCGCCGCCAGACCGGCCGGACCCGAGCCGATGATCCCCACACGCTTGCCGGTGCGCACCTTGGGCGGCTGCGGCACAATCCAACCTTCCTGGAACCCCTTCTCCACAATCTGGTATTCGATGTGCTTGATCAGAACGGGACGATCGTTCACGTTCAGCGTACACGAATTCTCACACGGAGCCGGACAGACCCGCCCCGTGATCTCCGGAAAGCTGTTCGTGCGGTGCAGCAGACTGCATGCCTGTTTCCAGCGTCCCTGATAGACCAGATCGTTGAAATCCGGGATACTGTTGACCACCGGACAGCCGGCCCCCTGGCAGAACGGGATCCCGCAGTTCATGCAGCGGGCGGCCTGCTGGCGGACCGCCTCCGGCGTCAGAGGCAGATCGATCTCGTGGAAGTCGCGCACCCGCTCGCCCACCGGGCGATGCCCCACCTCCACGCGTGCGTATTTCCGGAAACCACCCGGCTCACCCATGGAACACCTCCTCCGTCGCCGGCGTGGTCTCGGTATTGCGTCGCTCTTCGGCCTTCATTCGTTCCAGAGCCTTGCGATAATCGATGGGCATCACTTTCACAAATCGTCCGATCATTCCCGACCAGTTGTCGAGGATGTATTTCGCTCGCACGCTGTCGGTAAACATCCGGTGACGCTCGATCAGGTTCTTGAGAACGCGTTTGTCCTCGTCGTGCCAGACCGTCTCCAGGTCCACCATGTCCAGGTTGCACAGCGTATCGAAAAGCTGGCGTTCGTCGAGGACGTAGGCGACGCCGCCGCTCATGCCGGCTGCGAAGTTGCACCCGGTCCCGCCGAGCACGACGACACAGCCGCCGGTCATGTATTCACAGCCATGATCGCCCACACCCTCCACGACGGCCACCGCGCCGCTGTTTCGTACCGCGAACCGCTCGCCGGCGACACCGTTGATGAACACCTCGCCGCTGGTGGCCCCGTAGAGCAGCGTGTTGCCGACGATGATGTTCTCATGGGGCAGGAACGTGGCCCCCGGCGGCGTCTTGACCACGATGCGCCCGCCGGAGAGGCCCTTGCCCAGATAGTCGTTCGATTCGCCGATCAGCGTCAGCGTCACGCCACCGATGAGAAAGGCACCGAAGCTCTGGCCGGCGGAACCCCGCAGGATCACATTCAACGTGTCGTCGGGCAGCCCCGCGGGACCGTGCTTGAGCACGATCCGGTTGCTCAGGATAGCACCGATGGTGCGGTCGGTGTTTCGGATCGGCAGGTTCAGCGTCACCGGCTTCTTCTCCTCAATGGCGTCGCGGGCCAGCTCGATGATCTTCCAATCCATGTGGTCCTGTTGTTTGTCGAGCTGACGCTCGCAGAACCGCACGGGTCGGCCGTCCGAGGTGCCCACCCGGTGGAAGATCGCCGACAGATCAAGGCCCTTGGCCTTCCAGTGGTGAATCGCCTTGCTCGTCCTGAGCAAATCCACGCGTCCAACCAGGTCTGCGAGTTTCTCGAACCCGAGCTGGGCCATAATCTGCCGGACCTCTTCGGCCACGAAGGTCAGGTAGCGCATCAGATACTCGGGCTTGCCGGCGAAGCGCTTCCGCAGTTCCGGGTCCTGCGTGGCGATTCCATAGATGCAGGCGCCCTCGTGACATTTCCGCAGCAGGGTGCAACCCAGCGTCACCAGGGCGGCGGTGCCGAACCCGAACTGCTCGGCCCCGAGCATGGCGGCGACGACCACGTCGCGACCGGTCCGGATCTGCCCATCGGTTTGCAGACGCGTGCGGCCCCGCAGGTTGTTCAGAACCAGCGTCTGCTGCGTCTCGGCCAGGCCCAGCTCCCAGGGACAGCCGGCGTGCATGATCGACGACAGCGGACTGGCGCCGGTGCCGCCGTCGTGGCCGCTGATGAGCACTTCGTCGGCGTTGCCCTTGACGACACCGGCCGCAATGGTCCCGACGCCGACCTCGGAGACCAGCTTGACCGACACCTTGCAGCCGGGACAGGCGCACTTGAGGTCGTAGATCAACTGGGCCAGGTCCTCGATCGAATAGATGTCGTGGTGCGGCGGAGGCGAGATCAGCGTCACGCCGGGCGTCGCATACCGCAGCGTCGCAATCTCCTGCGACACCTTGTGCCCGGGCAACTGGCCGCCCTCGCCCGGTTTGGCGCCCTGGGCGATCTTGATCTGCAATTCGCGGGCGTGCGCGAGGTAATTGATCGTCACGCCGAATCGCGCGCTGGCGACCTGCTTGATGGCGCTGTTCTTCGAGTCGCCATTGGGCTCCGCGACATACCGGGCAGGGTCTTCCCCCCCTTCGCCCGTGTTGCTCATGCCCCCGAGACGATTCATGGCCAGCGCCATGCACTCGTGCGCCTCCTTGCTGATCGATCCGTGGCTCATCGCACCGGTGCAGAAACGCTTGACAATTTCGCTGGCCGGCTCAACCTTGTCGATCGGGATCGGCTTGCCCCCCTGGAACTCAAACAGACCCCGCAGCGTGCAAAGCCGCTCGGACTGGGCGTTCACCGCCTCCGCGAACGCGGCATACGCCCGCGCATCGTCGTTGCGAACCGCCTCCTGGAGTTTCGCGACCGTGGTCGGGTTCCACAGGTGTCGCTCACCCTGATAGCGGTAGGCGTAGTCGCCGCCCATGTCGATCTCGGGATAACTGTAGTCGTCGTTTTCGTACGCGTACGCATGCCGATTCAACGTCTCTCGGGCGATTTCGTCGAGGCCGATCCCCTGGATGCGCGAGGCCGTACCCGCGAAGTACTCGTCCACGAAGCTCTTCTTGAGACCGATGGCCTCGAACAACTGCGCGTACATGTAGCTGCGCAACGTCGAGATGCCCATCTTGCTCATCGTCTTGAGGATGCCTTTTTTGATCGCGGCGATGTAGTGATCCGAAACCGTCGCCGGTTCCATCTCCGCGCCCAGATCGCCGCTCTGGTTCATCTCCTGGAGCACCTCGAAGGCCAGGTAGGGATTGACGGCGTTGGCGCCGTAGCCGACCAGCAGGCAGAAATGCATCACCTCGCGTGGCTCGGCGCTCTCGACGATCAGGCCGCATTCGTTGCGAAGCCCTTCGCGCAGCAGATGATGGTGTACCGCCGAAACAGCCAGCAGGGAGGGGATCGCCGCCTGCGTGGGAGAGACGCCTCTGTCGCTGAGGATCACCAGGGATGCCCCATTCGTGACCGCCGTCTGGGCTGCCTTGACCAGCGCGTCCAGGCCTCTGCGCAATGCCTTGCCCGGTGTCCGTCGGTTCACATCGAACAGCATCGGGATCGTTGCGACCTGGAAATCGCTGCGCTTGACCGACCGAAGCCGCGCCACGTCCGCGCTGGTCAGGATCGGGTGCGGCAGCTTCAGTTGCCGGCAGTGCAGCGGCGATTCCTCCAGAACGTTCCGCTTCTTGCCGGTGAACAGCATCAGGCTCATGACCAGCCCTTCGCGAAGCGGGTCGATCGGCGGATTCGTCACCTGGGCGAACAGTTGGCGGAAGTAATTGAACAGCAGCTTCGGGCGATCGCTCAACACGGCCAGCGGCGTGTCGTTGCCCATCGACCCGACCGGCTCCTGGCCGTTGATCGCCATCGGGGCCAGGATCACGCGTTTTTCTTCCCCGGTGTAGCCGAAAGCCCGCATCCGGCGGATCGTCTCGACCGGGTCGGTCTCCACGAGGTCCGGCGCATCGAACAGGCCCCGCAGTTCGATCCGGTTCTCTTCCAGCCAGCGCCGGTATGGACTCTGGCGGGCAATCTTGCTCTTGATCTCGTTGTCCGAAATGATGCGTCCTTCCGTGGTGTCGATCAGGAACAGGTGGCCGGGACGCAGACGGCCTTTGGCGCTGACGTTCTCCGGCGGAAACTCCACCACACCCGCCTCGCTGCTGATGATCACCAAACCATCTTTGGTAACCAGGTAGCGGCACGGTCGCAGGCCGTTGCGGTCCAGGGTCCCCCCGATGATGCGGCCGTCGGTAAAGACCATCGCCGCCGGGCCATCCCACGGCTCCATGATCGCGGCGTGATACTCGTAGAACGCTCGCTTGTCGGTGCTGATGTGATACTTGGCCCCAAACGCCTCCGGGATCATCATCATCAACGCGTGGGGCATGCTCCGGCCGGACTGCACCAGAAGCTCCAGGGCGTTGTCGAAGGCCGCCGAGTCGCTGCCCGCCGGATCGATGATCGGGAACAAGTCCGTCAGATCGTCGCCAAGGGTCTTGCTGACCATTTTGGGCTCGCGGCCCCGCATCGAGTTGCGGTTGCCGCTGAGCGTATTGATCTCGCCATTGTGGGCGATGCAGCGGAACGGCTGGGCCAGACGCCAGTTGGGAAACGTGTTCGTGCTATAGCGCTGGTGGACGATGCACAGCGACGTGGTGGTTCGCTGGTCCTCCAGATCGGGATAGTAAGCGAACAACTGCCAGTCCATGAACATGCCTTTGTAGCAGATGGTCCGGCAGGACATGCTGACGACGTAGAAATCTTCCGCCTCCGAACCGGCGTCCTCGCGGACAAGGCGCTCGGCGCGCTTGCGGGCCAGATAGAGACGCCGTTCGAGCTCCGCGTCGGCCAGGCCGCAGCCGTCGATGAAGACCTGCCGGATCGCAGGCTCAGCCGCCAGAGCGATCGGACCTAAGCAATCCGGCCGGGTCGGCACGTCGCGCCAGCCGATCACCTGCAAACCGTAGTGGTGGATCGCCTGCGCCAGAAGCCCCTCCCATTTCGCTCTCACCAGAGCGTCCTTGGTGGTGAATACCATGCCAACGCCGTAACGTCCGGGTTCCGGCAGCACTGTGCCGCTCTTCTGGCATTCCGTGACGAGCAGCTCGTGAGGGATTTGCAGGAGGATGCCGGCCCCGTCGCCGGTCACGTTGTCGGCCCCGGCGGCACCACGATGACGCAGGTTCTTGAGCACCTCCTGGCCGTATTCGAGAATGGCGTGGTCAGGCCGGCCGCTGATATCCACCACCGCCCCGATGCCACACGCATCGTGCTCGAACTGCTTGTCGTAAAGACCCTGATTCTTTGGATTGGCGATCATCAACTCTCCAAGTGACCCAGCGATTTCACGGGGCAACACACCGCCCGTACGCCCTCTGCAACAAACAGAGATTCCGCGTTGCATGATTGTATCCGATCCGGCCGGCCGTTGTTTCTCAGTTACGCAGATATATTCAATAAGTCAAACTAATACGATCATCATCTACGCCAATTCTACCACACTGCATTGGAGACGCAAAAATTGGCTTCTTTCAACACAAAACGTATACAACCTATTTACTGCAAAGCTGTTATACGCATACATTCTTGAGAACCGATGCCGCAGACATTCAGATATTCTTATTCTAAGTACTCAATGTCAACCTGGACAAAGGTGTGTCGCCTTGGCAAGCGAACAGATCAGGCATGTGGCTTGCGTCTTTTGCGCCGGCGGTTCGGGCCGGACCTGCATGGGCGTTTCTGACGTGGTTCTTGGGTGGGAGAAACGTTTCGGATCAGCTCGACGGCAGGCGTCAGGTCGAGCTGCCCCCCGGCTGGGGCGACAGCAACAATCCGCACCCGGAGCGACTGGGCCAGACGCAGGATCGCGCCCGTGTGACGACCCACCAGGCACTGGCTCTGCTCGTCGAATTGCCAGCGATCCGGGCCCAGCGCCTCGCGGGGAATCAGGCCTTCCACGCCATAATCCGGCAGGTACACCACGGCGCCGAACGCAGTCAGGCTTACCACGACACCGTCCAGAATACTTCCGACCTTGTGTCGCAGCAGGTGGAGTATGAGGATCCTCTTGAGTTCCTGTTCCGCCTCTTCGGCGGTCTGCTCGGTTTGCGAGAGGTGCTCACCGATCGCCATCAGTTCCGGGAACGTGTACTGTCGCCGAGCCTGTTCCAACTGCCCGGTCAGGTAGGCCTGAAGCGCCCGGTGGACGATCAGGTCGGCATAGCGGCGGATGGGGCTGGTGAAATGGCAGTACTTCGACGCGGCCAGGGCATAGTGGCCCACGCTCGTCGGTGCGTAGGTCGCCTTCGCCAAGCTGCGCAGGACCAGCAAGTGAACAGGCAAGAGCATCCGGGTGCCGCGCACCTGATCGAGCAAACCCTGCAAGTCCACTCGCTGAGGCTGGCGCGACAGCGTGACACCCAGCAGCCGGAGCGTCTGGCTCAGCCGGCGCAGGACCTTGCTGTCGGGCTCAGGATGAATGCGCCGCATGAACGGGATGCAGTGGCGATCGAGCAGGTTCGCGACTGCGACATTGGCTTCGACCATGAACATCTCGATGATCGTGTGCGGGTAGCTCGTGTCGGCGGGGCAGACGGCAACGACCCGGCCGGACTCGTCGGTCACGACTTCCGTCTCGGGCATATTCAGTTGCAGCATGCCCGCCCGCCGGCGCCGCTTCTCGATGGCGCGGGCCAGCGCGTCCATCTCATGCAAGAGACTTACCACATCTTGGGCAAGGCCGTCCGCATTGCCGTTGAGCGCCGCATCGGCCTGCTGATAGCTCAGGCGGGCCTTGGACTCAATCATCGTATTGGCGAAGCGAACCGCCTGGATCTGCCCGTCTTTGTTGTAGGTCAGGAAGACGCTCTTGGTATAACGTCGCTGGCCCGGCTGGAGCGAGCAAATCTCGTTGCTGAGCATCTCGGGCAACATGGGCAGTGTCCGGCCGGGAAGATAGACGCTGTTGCCACGCTGCCGCGCGCAGCGGTCGAGGGCTGAGCCGGCCGGGACGAAATGGCCCACGTCGGCAATGTGGACGCCGAGAAGCCATCCGCCCTGCTCAGTGCGGGTCAGACTGACCGCGTCGTCGAAATCCTTCGCATCCGGCGGATCAATCGTGACAACCAGGGCCTTCGTGAGGTCCTTGCGCCCGCCCAGGTCCTGGGGCCGGAAGTTCTCTCGCGCGTTGCTGGCCTCGACCAGCGCACCGGGCTCGAACTCCTCGCGCAGGCCGTGGCGGCGAATGATCGCGGCGATCTCCGCATCGAATCGGCCGGGACGCCCGAGCACTTCCCGGACCGTGCCGGTGGCCGCCTGCGAAGCCGTCGGATACGTGCGAATCGTCACGGCCACCTTGTCCCCCTGCCGGACCGTTCGGGTATCGACGCGATCGATCTCGATCGGGCGGAGGAAATCGCCCCCGTCCGGCCGGACCAGCCAGCGGTCCTGCTCCTGGCGAAGCGTCCCGACCACCGTCGTGTGGGCGCGATCAAGCACCTTGACGATCTTGCCCGTAAGACGATCCGGGTCCTTCTTGGGACCGCGCGTGACCTGCACGACGACACGGTCGCCCGTCATGGCGCTGCCGGTCGACTTGGCGGGGATGAACACATCGCCCTCGCCGGTGAGCTGCTGTGGGCTGACGAAGCCGTAGCCGCGCGGATGGGCCCGGAAGATGCCGGTGACCTCGCTGGACAGCGACGGAAGGCCGATCACGTTGCGTGGACCCAGGACCACGCGGCCCTCGGCGCTGAGCGACTCGACCGCCTCGTGGAAGGCCCTATGGAGTGAGCCGGCGACGCCCAGTTCCTCGGCCAGGTGGGCGAGGTTTCGCGGCGTCCCGTCTTTTTGCAGGAGTTGAAGAATGTGGCTTTTCAGGATGTCGTGCATGCCGACATCATACCATCCGACCCGGATCGGGCGCACGTTTTCCGCGCGGAAAGCCTGTTCGCATGCCTCGCCTCCAAGGGTCAGCCCATAACCCGGTCGAGGATGTCGTCGATGCGGGCAAGCACGTCGCCGGGGGCGTGAGCCCGCAGCGCCTCGGGGGTCGTGTAGCCCCAGGTGGCGCCGCCGAAGGCGATGCCCACCTCTCGGGCCGCTTCGCTGTCGCGGATTTCGTCGCCGATGTAGATCGCCTCGCGGCGCGGAATGCCGCTCTGCCGGAGGACTTTTCGCAGCTTCGCTTCCTTGCCGAACGCGGACACGCCGCATTCGTAGTAGTCGATCAAGGCCGCGACCTCCGCCCCGAGAACGTGACGAATATTCTCGAAGGAGTTCGAGCTCACCACTGCCAGCGTCGCCCCCATGTGTGAAAGTCGTCGCAGCAGGCTCTCGATCCCCTCGAACAGGGATATGCCCTGGATGTCCTGCGACATCAGCATTCTCATATGGCCGGCAATCAAGGGAATCTTCCAGAACGGCACGCCGAGATACTTCAGCACGGCGCGGGCGTCGAAACCCCGGATCGTGTCGTGCTCGCTTGGATCGACCTTCTTGAAATGGTACTTGTCGGCGATCCGGTTGATCGCGTGGGCGAACCAGCCGAACGTGTCGGCCAGCGTGCCATCGAAGTCGAATATGACGAGCCTGTACTTCACGATGATTCGCCATTTGTCCGGTGATGTCGGAAGACCACCTCGTGTACGATCCCCCGCGTCGCAACGGGCGCCCCACGCAGTCATCTTAGGGTGGAACCGTCCGGGAGGCAACAGAAATACCGGCCGGGTTTCGGACGGAACGCGCGAGGACTGCATCTGGCAGGTGAGGCCCTGCCGGTTTGGCGAGATTCATTCGGCTTGAAGGAGCGTTCGGGCAGACGTATACTGACGACGGAATTCTCAGGACGGATGGTGCGCCAAGCACGTCTTACGGGAAAGATATGAGAGATTTCAGCAAGGCAAAACGGATTGTCATCAAGATCGGGACGCACACGCTGACCAGAGATACCGGGATCGATCCGGGGTACTTCCGGCGGGTCGCCTCGCAGGTCACGTCGCTGCTCCAGACCGGTCGGCAGGTGGTTATCGTCACCTCGGGCGCTATCGGTATGGGGGCCGGGCAGCTGGCGCTTTCCACCCGACCCAAGGACATGAAGATGCGTCAGGCGTGCGCCGCCATCGGCCAGCCGCTGCTGATGCAGGAATACCGCAAGGCCTTCCTCCGGCACGGTGTCACCGTCGCGCAGGTCCTGCTGACGGCCGAGGTGCTGAGCAACCGCAAGACGTACCTGAATCTGCGCAATGCGATCGAGACGCTGCTGCGTCTGAATGTCGTGCCCGTTCTCAATGAGAACGACAGCATCAGTACCGCCGAGATCGGCACTGCGTTCGGCGACAATGACAGGCTCAGCGCTCTGGTCGCCAGCAAGATCGACGCGGACCTGCTGATCATGCTGACCGACATCGATGCCCTCTACGACAAGAACCCGAACGAGCACCCCGACGCCAAGCCGATCTCCGCGGTCTTCGAGATCACCGAAGAGATCGTCCGCAACGCCGGCGGTTCAGGAAGCCGGCACGCCACGGGGGGGATGAAGACCAAGATCGAGGCCGCTCGGATTGCCTCGCAGGCAGGCTGTCGCATGGTCCTGGCCAACGGTCGCGCCAGAGACGTGATCGGCCGGATCGTGGCGGGCGAAGAGATCGGCACAATCTTCCTGCCCAAACGCAAGCTCAGCAATCGCGCGCGGTGGATCATCAACAGCCGTCCGGCCGGAACGGTCCGCATCGACGACGGCGCGATGAAGGCACTGCGGAATCACAAGAGCCTGCTGCCCTCCGGCGTCGTCGCCGTCGAGGGCGACTTCCAGGCCGGCGACGTCGTCCTGCTCAACGGCGCCGCCAAGGCAGTCACCAGCCTCGGCAGCGCACAGCTCAAGACCCTGGCCGGCAAACACAGCACCGAGATCAAGGCCCTGCTCGGCCCGGGCCACCGCGACGTCGTTGCCATCCCGGAAGACATCGTCTTCCTGGACACATGAACGATGATGGCATCGGCGGTGGCGGATCGGCCCGACCTGGCGCCCTTCGCCAAAGCGCCAAGCACGAGGCAATCCCCGCTGAAAGGCAAAAATCAAAAGGCAAATATCAAAATGGCGGAATCCCCGGATTTCGGATTTCGGATTCGCGCGCGAATCCGCAATCTGCAATCTGTGTAGCCGTCGAGCGAGTCAATCTTCGTCCGGCCGTTGATGCCGATGCGGACAATGCCGGGGAAGAAGAAGGTGTCTTATGCAGTTGTGCACTTTCGCGTGCGAAAGTGCATAGGCCGGGCTTGACCGACCCCAGGCGCGGCGGTATCATGCGTTGTTTTTCTGGAGGTGACCGCCATGCCGCTGAGAAAGGAAGAACTCGATGTGCTCCGGCGGGTTTTCCGCCTCTCGCAGCGCGAGCTGGAGCTGATCGCGCTGATCCTCGACGGGGTCAGCACGAACGCCGAGCTGGCGCAACGCA
>Ga0209506_1001815_pt1 | contig 20802 bp, 26 predicted proteins | sample AD_JPNHG2_MetaG_FD_184409 | JGI IMG/M metagenome (GOLD analysis project Ga0209506, IMG submission 184409) | Active sludge microbial communities of municipal wastewater-treating anaerobic digesters from Japan - AD_JPNHG2_MetaG (SPAdes) (version 2) | ecosystem: Engineered > Bioreactor > Anaerobic...
CAAAGAAAGGTAAAAAAGGTTATAAAAGAGAAGAAAATAAGAAAATTTTGAAAAAAGAGGTAGAAAATGCTTACAGATAAATATAGACCAAAAGACTTTGACCAGATTATAGGACATAATGAAGTAGTTTCTGTTTTGAAAAAACAGTTTGAGAATAAAACTGTTCCTCATGCTATATTGTTATCAGGTGCTAATGGGCTTGGTAAAACTACTATAGCAAGAATTATTGGGGAAAAATTGAATGCAGAAACTATAGAAATTGATGGTGCTACTTTTGGTAAAATAGAGGTTATGCGTGATTTACAAGAAAGTATGTTATATAAAAGTTTCTTTAAGGACAGTAAAGTATTTATTATAGATGAATGTCATGGTTTATCTAAACAGTCTTTTGATACATTTCTAAAAACAATAGAAGAACCCCCTGAACATTTATATTTTATATTCTGCACTACAGAACCAGATAAAGTAGTTAAAGGTGTTAAACAGAGGTGTCATCACTTTCATTTAAAGCCTGTTCCATTTGATATTTTGAAAGCATTTATTGTATTTGTAGCTTCAGAAGAAGGGATAAGTTTAAAAGAAGAAATAATTGATATTATAATCTCAAATTCAAATGGCTCACCAAGACAGGCTTTAGTTCTGTTAGAACAGGTAAAGGATATTTCATCTGTAGAAGAAGCAACAGAATTAATGAATACATCTTTTGATAAACCTGAAGTTTATGATTTATGTAGAGCTTTGGTAGCTAATAAAGGTTTTTTTGAATGTGTTAAAATATTAGAGAAAATAAGAGATTTAAACCCTATTAGTATTAAGATACAGATTGTGAATTATTTAACAGGGTGTGTTTTTAATGCAAGAGATGAAAGAAAAATGGTTTATTTTCTTAATATGATAAGGGCTTTTGAAGAAACAGGGAATGAATTATCTTCAATACTTGTAGCACTTGGTAAAATTTATTTTGAGGGATAATTATGATAAAACCGTATTATCAAGAAGCTAATATAACACTTTATTGTGGCGACTGTTCAGAGATTTTACCAGAGTTAGAAGAAAAGCCAGATTTAATTTTAACAAGCCCGCCATATGATGATTTACGGTTATACGGAGGACATTCTTTTGATTACACTAAAGTAATAGATGCTATTTCTTTAGCTTTAAAAGACAATGGTGTTTGTGTTTGGATTGTCAATGACCAAGTTATTAATGGTTCTGAGACAGGAACATCTTTTAGACAGGCTTTATATTTCATGGGAAAGGGGTTAAAGTTACATGATACAATGATTTATGTTAAAAATGGTTTTAGTCATATACCTAAAAAAAGATATAACAATGTCTTTGAGTATATGTTTGTTTTTGTTAAAGGTAAAGTTACTAAATTCAATTCTATAAACATACAAAGTAGATGGGCAGACACCTTTAAATATACTACTTTTAGACAAAGAGATGGTTCTGTTGTGGCTAAAAATGTTCATATTAATAAAGAGTTTCCAGTCTCAAACATATGGTATTTTGATGTTGGTTACATGAAAACAACAAAAGATAAACTTGCTTACAAGCATCCAGCAATATTTCCTGATGATTTAGCATACAGTCATATTTATTCTTGGACTAATGAAGGTGATTTAGTTTGCGACCCAATGTGTGGCTCTGGGACTGTCCTTATTCAAGCTAAAGTTTTAAAGAGAAAAGCAATAGGGATTGAAATAAATGAAGACTACTGTAAAATTATTGTAGAAAGATTAAAAAATACTTCATTATTATTTTAAACCCTATTGACATGGTTTTAAAAATATGGTATAATAATCTAATTATTATGAAAGGAGATTTTTATGAAAAAGGAAAGTATTGTTAATACAGTTAGTATCGTAGTTGGTTTTTTAGTCTGGCTCATATTGAATACTGTAATTGTTTTTGTAATTGCGTATTTTTTAAGCAATATTTTCAAGTTCGATAAAATATCTTTCTTTGATAGTTTTATTATTACAGTAGCTTTGTTTTTTCTAAAAACATTTTTCAAATCATCTTTTGATGATATAGAAGAAGAATAAAAGGAGGCTTTTATGAAAAATGATTTATCTTTTGATGAATTAAAGAAACAATTGTTGATAAACAAAAACAATTTGCACGAAGAATGCTTTGTTTTTCCAGAGTATTTTAGAATGGTGGCAGAAAAAACAGCAGAGGCTGTTTCAAGAAGGGATTTTCTAAAAGAAGAAAAGGAAAAATTATATGCAGAGTTATTTATAAATATAAAGAAAAGTGGTGAAAAAGTTACTGACAGTACAGCAGATAGTCTTACTAAAAGTCATCCTGATTATACACAAATTGTAGAAGACTTCCTTGATGCTAAAAAAGAAGTAGAATTGTGGGGTGCTTTAAAAGAATCCTATTATCAGAAATCACAGATGTTAAAAATTCTTTCTGATTTATTCTGTACAGGTTATTTTACTGAAATGTCTTTATTAAGAAATAAAGAATGATACCCTATTGACACAAAAATAAAAATATGCTATACTAAAGGCATAAAATAAAAATATAGGAGGAAGACATGGCAAAATTTGTTTACAAGCCAAAAAGAACAAAGGAAGATGTAGAAAGGGAGATGCAGAATAGTGGTTTTAGTGAATCTTATTTAAAAGAAAATATTCTTCTTTTTTCTCCAAAAGTTGACGCTTCCAACAGGATAAGAATACTCCCGCCTACATGGGATGATGCAAGAATTTATGGTTTGAATATTTGGGTTCATTATAAAGTAGGAGCAGATAATGCTACAGTATTATGCCTTAAAAAAAATCTTGGAAAACCCTGTCCTGTTTGTGAGGCTGTTGCAAAAGAAAATGACCCTGAATTTAAGAAAAATCTTTCTCCAAAAAGAAAGATACTTACTTATGTACTTGACAGACAGGATGAGAAACTTCAGCCAAGAGCATATCTTATGCCTACTACAGTTCATCAGAGCATTCTTGCACAGGCAGTTGATGAGGATACAGGAGAGCCTCTGATTATAGAAGACCCTGATAAGGGTTATGATATTATTCTTGTTACAGCAGGAACACCAGAAGGAACAGTTGTAAAGTTCACATATAAATCTGTTTCTTTGTCAAGAAGGGAATCACCAATTTGCACAGACCCTGATTTGTATGACAAAATAATTGACTTTATTGTAGAAAATCCTTTGCCACAAATTATAGTTTTTAAGGATTATGATTATATTGAGGCACTTTTGTATGGCAAAGCAACAAAACATGAAGATGAGGTTATTAATAAGGTAGAAGAAGAAGAAACACAGACTAATACTTCAGATGAAGAAGTAGTGAGGGATGAGCTTGTTTCTATGGGAAGAAAAGAGTTGATTGAAATAGCTGTTGGTCAGCTTGGTTTTGGTATGAAAGAAGTTAAAAATCTTTCAGAAGAAGGACTGAGAACATTGATAAGAGAAAATGCTGAAATTTCTGAAGCAGAGGAAGAAAAGCCAAAAGTAAAGAAAGTTAATGTAGATGATATAAGAAAAAAATGGGGCAGGTAAAAAATGACAGAAAAAAATAACTATTTTTTATCAGAAAAGGATTTGGAGTTTATACCCTCTGGGTGTAAACTCCTTGACCTTGTGCTTGGCGGTGGTTACCCGCTTGGTAGGATTGTTAATATTGTTGGTGATGCAAGCACAGGTAAAACACTGCTTGCTATCGAGGCTTTTATTAACTTTAAGAAAAATTATCCAGATGGTAAGATGTATTACCATGAATCTGAAGCAGCTTTTGATATTGGTTATGCAGAAGAACTTGGTATGCCTGTTGATTCAGTAGAATTTATTGAAGATGTAAAAACAGTAGAAGATTTCTATTCCAGTATTGAAAAAATAATAAAACAGCATAAAGAAGAAAAAGTTCATGGTTTATATGTTCTTGATTCACTTGACGCTTTATCTGATAGAGCAGAGCTTGAAAGAGGGATAACTGATTCATCTTATGCGATGACAAAACAAAAGAAACTGTCTGAAATATTCAGAAGAATAGTTGTAGATATTGAAGACACAAAAATATGTCTAATGATTATTTCACAGGTGAGGGACAATATTGGTGTTGTGTTTGGTGAAAGGTATAAAAGGTCTGGTGGTAAAGCTCTTGATTTTTATGCTTCACAAGTATTATGGCTTGCTGAAATCGAAAAGTTATATAAAACTGTTAAAAAGATAAAAAGACCTATTGGTATTATGATTAAGGCTAAATGTAAGAAGAACAAAATATCTCTGCCTTTTAGAGAATGTGTGTTTCCTATCATCTTTGGTTATGGTATTGATGATGCTTATGCTTCCTTAAATTTTCTAACAGATGTTGGTGTATTTGATGATTTTTGTAAAGAAACAGGTGTTTCTACTCCTAAAAATTTATTGAATGCTGATTTAAATGAAAGTGAAAAAGCTAAACTTGATGACTTTGTAAGCAAAACTTGGAGCAGTATTGAAGAAAACTTTGTGATTAAAAGGAGGAAGTATACATAATGGATGATATTCTCTCTTATGTCAGAAAGATAGTAAACAAAGACAGACAGGATTTATATGGTAATCCAGAAAATAGTTTCAGGATTATAGCTGATTTCTGGACGACCTATTTAAGACACAAGTATAATATTTTAACTGACTTAGAACCAAAAGATATTGCTATAATGTTGTCATTATTAAAACATGCAAGAATGGTGGTTCAAGGCAATTATGAAGATAATGTAGTGGATGCTATCGGTTATTTAACAATTCTTGGTGAAAGACTAATTGATTAATAAAAGGAGAGTGTTTTGAAAAAAATAGACAAGAAAAAAGCACAGGAGTTGTTTACTAAAGATGTAACTAAATGGTTAGACTTTTTTGGTTTAAATGATTGGTTTGTTAATATTTCAACTTCAGCTTCTTCAAAAGACTGCCCTGAAGATTCTGTAGCCTTCTGTTCATATGTTTGTGAAGGAAAATCAGCAGGTATAGCATTAATAGACAGAGAATCTTATTTTGAAGAACTTGTTAAAATTGCCGCTTTTCATGAAGTATGTGAGCTTTTGCTTGCAGACATTACTTTTCTTGCATCAGAAAGAGGTTTTAGTAAAACTATCTTTGATATAGCAAGACATTCTTTAATCAGAAGATTAGAATCGTCAGTATTCAAGACTCTTGATAAAAAATTAAAATAGAAGAATTAAAGTGATAAAACAACAAACAAAATACGTATGGACAGTTGTTGATGATGATATTGAAAAAGGAAGAAATAAATGAATAAAGTAATGGTGGATGTGGATAATATTTTGTATCCTTTTTATGAGATATTGTTTTTTTATTTAAAAAAGGAGAATGAAAAAATACCAGACTGGTTAAACTGGTATGAATGGGATTTTTACAGAAAATTCGGGATGAATGATAAAACATTCTTTAGAATAGTGAATGAAATTCATTCATCCCAAGAATTAAATTACAAACCATTTCCTTATACAAAAGAAATGCTTGATGTATTGCACGAAAAATTTTATGTGTTGATTGCTTCTCATAGGAGCAAGAAAACTTTACCAATACTGAAAGAATGGCTTGATAGTAATGATTTGTTTTATGACCAAATCAGTTTAACCTTTAATAAAACTAAATTATTTGATAGTGTTTCTATGGTTATTGATGATAGCCCTGTTATTATTCAAAAAGCAGTAGAAAAGAGTATTCCTGTTTTGACAATTTCTTATTCGTGGAATAAACATTTAAAAAATCTGAACAATGTCTATTTTTTTAATAGCATAAAAGAAATTTATGAATTTTTGAAAGGAGAAGGCTTTAATGGAGTGTATTCTAAAATTTAACTTACCTGAAGAAAAAGAAGAAATGGAATTAGCTCTTAAAGCTATGAATTATTATTCTTTTGTTGAAGACCTTGATGATAAGTTAAGAATATGGCTAAAGCATGGGCAACATGATTTTAAAACACCTGAAGATGTGATGGAATTTATAAGAGAATTAATCGTAGAATATAATCTATTAGATTAGAGGAGGGTTTTGTAGATGTTAGAACCACTATACGGTGAACAGATTTTTAAAGATAGGTATGCTTTAACTGAAGATGAGACATGGGAACAGGCGTGTAAAAGAATGGGAGTTTCTATAGCACAAGCAGAAAATGGTAATAAAGAATATTGGGCTGAAAAATTTGCAAGTATTATTTATGATGGTTATTTCATTCCAGGTGGTAGAATAATAAGAAATGCTGGCAGACCAAGATGTAACATGCTTAATTGTTATGGATTAGTATGTGAAGATTCTATTGAAAGTATTGGAAAAACATTGTATGATGCCCTTGTAATTCAGTCTGAAGGGGGCGGTATTGGAGTTAATTTTAATTTAAGACCAAAAGGTGCTCCAATAAAAAGAAAAGGGGGTGTTAGTAGCGGTGTAGTAAGTTTTGTTAAACTATTTAATTACATAACCAACGTAATTGAGACAGGCGGTTCAAGGCGTGGAGCTATGCTTGCTATGTTAAGAATTGACCATCCAGATGTTTCAGATTTTATTTATGCAAAATCAGAAGCTGGAGAATTAGAAAACTTTAATATTTCTGTAGCAATTACTAATGAATTTATTGACTCAGTTATTAAAGACAAAGAATGGATTTTGCATTTTGGTGGTAAAGTTTATAAAACAGTAAAAGCAAAAGATTTGTGGTTTCAGATAATAGAGAACATGATTAAACATGCAGAACCAGGGATTTTGAATATTTCTAATATGCAAATTAACAATTCATATTATTGTGCCCCAATAGAAACTACAAATGCTTGTTCAGAAATACCGCTTGAAAGATATGGAGCTTGTTTATTAGGTGCTCTTGTTTTACCTAAATTTGTAAGAAGTGATGGAAAAACAAACTGGAAACTGTTGGAAGAAGTTATAAACATAGCAGTAAGGTTTCTTGACGATGTTCTTGATATTACTGCATACCCTCTACCAGAGACATTATCGGCTGTTCTTAATGTCAGGAGAATGGGTTTAGGAACAATGGGCTTGGCAGACTATCTTTTTGTGAAAAAAATAAAATATGGTTCGTATGAATGTTTAAAAGAAATAGACAGACTTTATTCTACAATACAACAGATGGCTTATGATGCCTCTATAAAACTTGCAGAAGAAAAAACATCTTTCCCAAAATACGACCCTATTGCACTTTGTGATTCCAAAATAATAAGAAGACTGCCAAGATTTATACAACATGGTATAAAGAATATAGGTTTAAGAAATATTGCACTAACAAGTGCTCAACCAACAGGTACTACTTCGCTACTTGTAGGTGTTACAAGCGGTATTGAGCCTTTGTTTGCTAAAGGTTATTTAAGAAAGGATAGAATTAGTGAAAGAGTTTATATTCACCCTTTAACAAGGAAATATGCTGGTGACAATAATGAATTACCAGACTGGTTTGTAAGTGCTGAGGACATAACTCCTGATGAGCATCTTGAAGCTCAGGTAACTGTTCAGAGATATCTTGATGGTTCTATATCAAAAACAATAAACTTTCCTGAAACAGTTAATGTTGAAGCCATGTCAAATGTATTGCTTAAATATGTTAAGGATTTGAAAGGTGTTACTGTTTATGTAGATAAATCAAGAGAAGACCAAGTTCTTTTCTATTTGAACAGGGAAAAAATTATGGAATATCTTAAAAATGAAAGTGTAGAAATTGGTAAAGAAGAAAGAGATTGTAAGGCGGGGACTTGTGAGCTATGATTAAGATGAGAGATAAATGGGCTGTTGGGATAAATATTACTAATGAATGTCAGCATGGTTGTATAAACTGCATAAAATTTGTAAGACATTCATTGGACAAACATAAGGGTAGGATGACACTTGAACAGATAGAAAATGCCATTATTTCAGTAATAGAATTCCCTAACAAAATAGGGTTAACAGGCGGAGACCCTTTAAACCATCCAGAGTTTGAAGAAATATGCAGTTTGATTAAGAAATATATTCCTAAAAGTAAGGTTATGATTTTCACTTCACATAAAAAGAAACTCAATAAGTATAAAAAACTTATTGATGAAACTTTTGGTGAAGTATATCTTAATTTTCATACAAAAACACAACAGCTAATATGTTCACACCAACCAATAATGCTTGCTGTTGGTGATGTTGTTAAAGATGAGCTTTTAAGAAATATTTTAATAGAAAACTGTTGGTGTAATAAAATGTGGAGCCCAATTGTAGGAAGTAATGGTGCTTTCTTTTGTGATTGTGCTTTAGGTATTGATAACATTCTTGAGCTTGGTGGTGGGTGGAAAGTTACAAAGAATTGGTGGGACAGGGACTCCTACAAAGACCAGATGGATAAATATTGTAAATATTGTGGGATGCCTGTTCCTTTTAAACCACAAAAACAGATAGAAAAGAAAGAAATTATTTCAAGGAACTTGTATGAATTACTTACAAGTTTGAATTTGAGAAATCTTGACAGAATGGAAATATTTGATGGGGTACTTACCGAGCAGGATATTATTCGTAATATGAAAAATTGGACACCATGGAGAAATAGACCAGATAAAGTTGCTGAAGGACCAGCATACACAAATAAATAAAATAAGTAGGAGGTTTACAATGAAATTTAATAACTATTTAGAAACATCTCTTGAAAGTTTTAAATCCTTTCCAGAACATGTTATCAGAAAAGAAGTCATTAGTTATTTTGCAAGAGTGATTAATGAAAGTTTATTCAAAAACAAGCGTGATATTTTGATAGATACTACTCTTGGAACAGGCTCTTTTAATTTTATTTTTAGAATAGGAGACAGAGAAGAAAAAGGTTGTTTATATACTATTTTAGACAACGCAGACAGAACTTTTGCAAAAGCAAGTGACGCAGAAATTATTACTGATAAAATTAAAAAGTCTATGGTTACATTTCTTAACGAATTGTTTACCAGACATTTTAAAGAAATAATGACAGAAACAAGAAAAGGAGATAAAATTAGATGGGAAATAGATTTTGAAATAATTTCAGGGGAAGAAAAAGATGGACAAGACAAAGATAGTAAAAAGAAACAAAGCAAGGGGTAAGAGATTTGAAAAAGAAATAGAAAAGAGATATGGATTTAAAAGAATAGGTATTTTTGGTGCAGAGGATAATTTTGATACTGTTTTCTCTATTGAAGACAAGACAAGAAAAAATCTTGCTTTTATAAAATGGTATGAACAGGCTAAAGCTAATGCTAAAGGTAGAATACCTATTGTATTTGTGAAGAAATATCAATCAAGAGATATTTTTGTTATACTTAAAGCAGATGATTTTTTTGAGTTACTTGGAAAGGAGATTAATAAGTGAAAACACTAATAACTGCTGATTGGCATTTAGATGAAAATCCTATTAATGAATACAGATGGAAATTTCTTTCTTGGTTATCAGATTATGTGGATAATAACAATATTGAAAGAATAGTTTTTCTTGGTGATTTAACTGAAAGAAAAGATAGACACAGTTCAAAACTTGTTAACAAAATTTTTGATTATTTTGTAGAATTGACTAAAAAGTGTTATATTGTTTTTGTAAAAGGAAACCATGATTTTTCAACAGAAATACCTTTCTTTTCTTTTATTGATAGGCTAAATAATGTTATGTTTGTTAATAACTTTGTAAACAGGAATGGTTTTAAAAGCGGGTTAGAAGAATTGTTTATTGGTTACATGAATGAACAGGGGTGGGAAGAAAATAAAGATGTAATAATGAATTTGGTAAAAAACCCTGAAAAAACTATTGTTTTTACACATCAGCACTTAAAAGGATTGTTTATTAATAATGCAGATACAGGGGGTGATATTGATTTAAAATTTTTCAAAAACTTTAAATATGTTTTTTCTGGACACATACATCAGAATATGGAAATAGAAAATTTTATCTATGTCGGCTCACCCTATCAAGTAGATTTTGGTGATGAGAATAATGGCTTTATCTATATATTAGATGGAGACAATCTTGAAAAAATTAAGTATGAAACAATATCTAAACTGTCTATTGTATTGAATGATGTTTCAGAAGTTGAAAATTATAAGATTAAAAAAGATGATTTAGTAAAAGTAAAATTATACACTAACAGAACAGACTTATCTAAAATAAATGAATTAAGAAAAGAAATAAAGTCTCATATTGATAAAAATGGTGGCAAACTTGTTTCTTTTGATTTTGTAAGCGATAATAAACCCATTCAAATTGAAACAATTAAAAATGAAACTGACGAAGAAATTATAACCAAATTCTGTAAAAATAATAATCTTTCTGATGAATTTTTAAGAATAGCCTTTGATATGTTAAATGAATACAGGGGTGATTTATATGGAAATTAAGAAGTTGTCTGTAGCCAATTTTAAAAGTTTTAAGAAAGAAGAAACTTTTAGTTTCGATAAAGTCAATGGCTTGATTTTTGTATCAGGTAAAAACAATATTGATACAGAAATCGGCTCAAATGGCTCAGGAAAGAGTTCATTCTTTTCTGATGCTATAACATGGTCTTTGTTTGGAAAGACTGCCTCTGGTCTAAAATCCACTTCTGTAAAAAATTGGGATAGTGATTCTTGTAGAATAGTATTAGAATTTGATAACTATATCTTGGAAAGAATACACAAACCAAACACACTAAAATTAAACAATAAACCAATCACACAGGAAGAATTGGAAAAACTACTTGGTCTAAATTCTGAAATATTTAAAACAGCAGTAGTAATAGACCAATTTAGTGAAAAATTTATAGATATGACACCTGCAAAAAGATTTGAATTATTTACAGAAATAATGTATGATGAACTTAATAAATGGGATAAATTGAGAGACATTGCTAATACTAATAAAAAAGTAGCAGAAAATGAAATAAAGGATTTGAAAAATAATATTTCTTTTCTTGAGAGGGAAATAGAAACACTTAAAAATGATTTAAACAATTTAACAGAATTATCTAAAGGTTATAAAAGCGATATAGTGGAAAAGAAAAAATCTTTTGAGCAGGAAATAAATGAAATTGAAACTGAAATTAATAAGATTGAAAAAGAAATCAAAAACTTAAAATATGAGGAAACTAAGGAACTTGAAAAAGAAAGGAACCTTATAAGAAGTGAAGTTATAAGAAAGAATACAGAAATAAGTATTATTGACAAGGAAGTAAACAAATTTAAAACCATAGGAAATGTTTGCCCTACTTGTAATAGAAAGATTGATAAAGAATTTTTAGAAGAAAAGATTACAGAATTAGAAGAAGAAAAAGCAAAAATTGTAAAGGAGAGGGAAGAACTTGATATAATTGTTACTAAAATTAGTACAGAACTGGAAAATCTTGAAAAGATAAATAATGATATAGCTAAAAAAGAAAAAGAATCAATTCTTAAAAAGAAAGAATTAGAAACTAATTTAAAGAATGTTAAAAATAACCTTTCTAAACTTAAAAATACAAATCCTTATGAAAAGATGATTAAACAGAAAACTAAACTATTACAGGAAAAACAGGAAAATAAAATAAAATGTGAAGCAGACTTACAAAATAAGACAAGGTTTTATGAAATCTATAAATTCTGGATAAGTGGTTTTAAAGAAATAGGTCTTAATCTATTATACAATTCTTTAAAAGAATTAGAAATGTTTTCTAATAGAAACATTTCATTACTTGGTATTCCAGAATGGAAACTATCATTTGAAATAAATCATGAAACTAAAACAGGGGGGCTTAAGTCAGGTATATTCATAAATATACTAACACCTTCTAATTCTGAATACGTTCCTTATGAAGGTTTATCTGGAGGAGAGGCACAAAGAATAAGAATAGCAGTATCAGTAGCGTTATCAGAGTTTATTGAATATAAGAAAAATATGAAATACAACGTAATGGTTCTTGATGAGCCTTCGCAACATTTATCTGAAGAAGGAATTAATGATTTACTTTCATTCCTTAAATATAAATCAAACGATACTAAAATATTTTATATAGACCATAGAAATTTAGAATCTTCTGGTTATTTTGACTACATAATAAATGTAGTAAAAAACGAAGGGGGTTCAAAAATTGAACTGCAGTAAGTGTGGAAAAGAAATGATTCTTGAGGAAGATGTTCAATACAAAATTGAATTATGGCACTGCACTTATTGTGGTAATATAAAATATACTGAAAGACAAGCAAAGCCTTTAAGAAATGACATCTACATATTTGAAAATATAATAAGAAAAATGTGTGATTTAGTGGGCTTGTCTATATTAGATGTGGATTTTTCAGACAAAGAATTTAAAAACAAAACATTCTGGAGTGAAGTACAGAAACAGGAATTTAAAAGATGGTTATTAAAATACCTTGAAAAGAATAAGAAAGCACAAGTTTATTTATTCAAAAAAAGACTTTCAAAAAAAGATTTAGTGACTAAAGTAGATAAATTTATAGATAAGATTGGATGGCTTTCAGAAGAAGAATATTTGAAGTTAAAGGAAAAGATTAAATAGAGTATTGGCATATTTTAAGGTATGGTATAATTTTTTCCAAAATTATACAGGAGTTTTTTCTATGATTATAGACGAAAAAACAATGTTTGATTTACTAAACAACAGTAAGGTTGTTGCGTTGGTAGAGCCTCCTTATAAAAGGAAATACATTCCTTTAGGTCTTGCTAAAATATCTTCTTATTTAAAAAAGAAGAATAAGAAAGTTATATTTAGTAGAGGTATTACAAACTATAAGGATATACCAGACCTATTTTGTGTTACATCTTTATTTACATATTTTTACGAAGAAATAATAGAAACTATAAATATAATAAAATTTCTTTATCCTTCTTCAAAAATATTGCTTGGTGGTATTTCTGCTACTTTAATACCAAGACATTTTCCAGAAGATATTTACATTTTTACAGGTGTTTCTAAAGTTTTAGATAGAACAGTCCCTGATTATTCTATTGATTATAATGTTGAAGAGCCTTGGGATAATTTTTCATACACATTTACTACAAGAGGCTGCCCCAATAAGTGTCATTATTGTGCTGTTAGTAAGATAGAGCCAGAAATGGAGATAGTAGAAAATTGGAAGGAACATATTGTAGATGATAAAAAGTTTATAAATATTTTTGATAATAATCTTTCAGCATTTCCAGTATCACATTTAGAAAATATTGTTACTTTTCTTGAAAAAAGTAAGAAAAAAGTTTTATTTGATAATGGTTTTGATTGTAAACATATAAGTAATGAAGTAGCTTCTTTGCTTGCCAGAGTAAATTATTATGGAACAGGTTTAAGAATAGCTTTTGATAGAATAGAAGAAGATGGTGTTTTTCAAGAAGCAGTAAAAACATTGATTAAGAATGGTGTTCCTAAAAAAGCAATAATGTCTTTTGTTATATTCAATTTTAATGACACGCCTAAAGAAGCTGATTACAGAATGAGGGAGTGTGTTAAATTGGGAATAAGACCTTACCCAAAACAATTTGTTCCTTTAAATAATCTAAATAAGAAAGATATTTATATTAGTAAATATTGGACATTAAATCTTTTAAGAGCTTTCAGGTTTTTCTGGTTAATGGCTGGATATTATACAAAATATGATTTTGAGACATGGGCAAAGAACCAGAATGATTTTGTTTTAAATAAAGAAGATTGGGATACTTGGAATATGGAGAAAAATAATGGAAAAGTTAACCGATGAAGAATTAAAGAAAGGAGTATTAAAATGGAAATATCAAACAGAGGGATTTTAAAAAAGGTAGGTAAGGTAAATGTATCAGACATGTTTGGCAAAACATTGAAGAAAATCTGTGTGGATAGAGAAAATGATAGTTACATCATCTTTATAACTACAGGGAACGAGATATATAAAATGTGGCACGCTTATCAAGAATGCTGTGAGCGTGTTGAAGTTGATGACATTGTTGGTGACCTGGATGATTTAATTGGCTCACCAATCCTTATGGCTGAAGAAGTTACAGAAAAAGGTATATACAATGATGATGAGCGAGGTGAAATATTACATGAAAGTGGCAGAGATGTTTCTTTTACATGGACATTTTATAAATTTGCAACTCAAAAAGGTTATGTAACTATAAAATGGTATGGCAATAGTAATGGATTTTATAGTGAAAAAGTAGATGTTGAAAAATTCATTCTTTCAAGAAAGGAAAATCAAGATAGTTATTATTATGTCAAATGCAGTAATTGTAACAATATTATTATTAGTTATGTTTCTGAAATGATAAAATATGAAGCAAAAAGGTTTGGATGGAAATATGATGCAGAAAGGGATTTGTTTGTATGTTCGGATTGTTTTGTCAACTACCCACGTTGAATTTACAAGAGCATTAAACATTCTTCTTTCAAACATGCTTGCTAATGGAGAGCGACCCATCCTTGATTATTGCAAAAGAAGTGCAGAAGAGCAGAATAGGTTGTTCAAGGAAGGAAAGAGTAAATGTGATGGATATAAGAAGATTAGCAAACATCAGCAGGGACTGGCAGTAGACATTTACTTTGTTGGCTTGGATGGAAAGTTGACCGACCCAAAACTTGGTTGGGAATACTGGCACAATATCTGGGAAGGTCTTGGAGGAAGGAAGATGATTGAGTGGGATAAAATGCACTTTGAAGGTTGATATGAAAGACAATGAAATTTCTCTGAATGTGGAACTTGTAGGTCATGGCAAATGCAATAGAAAATGAATTGATAGAAAAATTAAGGAGTTTGAAAAATGTTTGATGAAGAATTATTTAAGGATATAGAGAAAAAAATTGTTGAATTTGAAAAACTAAACGACATTTCAAGATGGAGTGAGTGTTTCAAAAGATATGAAAACAAACCAGAACCGAAGATTATTACAGATACAAAGTTTGTGATAACTGATTTCAGAACAGGTTTAATAAACGATTACACATGAGGTGATGCATGAACAATCTTACGCCTATAGAGGCGGGGGCTTGTAAAAGCCATAGTTGATTAGCCTAAGCTGAAGGGTTTCTTTCAGCTACGTTACATAGGAATATATAGGCACCATGGGATGCTCCACAAGTTCCATGCTCTGCTGGTAGTGGTTAAACATCTCTAAGGGGTAGGAGAAGTGCTGCTACCATTAAACCTACTGTAACATTGGCGATGTGGACCTACAGGCTTTTGCCTGACTTATCCTTGAAGGAGGATTTTATATGGTTTTCGTTTTATCTATTGAGGGTCAACCTTTAATGCCTACTAAAAGGCATGGCAAAGTAAGACGACTACTAAAGCAAGGACTTGCTAAGGTAGTTAAGGCTAAACCTTTTAGCAATAGAAGCATTAGCTAATTTTGTCAGGGAGTATCCTGAGGGAATTCCGTATTATATAGAAGCAGAGGCGGCTTTTGATATTGATTAAACAAACAAAAAGGAGGTTAGAACATGAGTTCCGCAGTATATGATAATGGAGTAATAGCAACAAATTCAGAGTCTCTTGACATGAATATATCTAATGTTAGAATGCCACGTCCAATGGACAAACCCAGGTTTCTTACATCAGAGATGTGCAAACCCTGTGAAAAATGCTATGGTTTCACTTTTACTATTATCCATGACGATATTTTTGTGCAGTGTGAACTCACAAAGATCAAAGTCAGTTTGTTCAGCAGTTACGGTATACTTATAAAATATAACAAGGCATTAGAGGTATTGGAAAGTGTTGGTAGGATGTTTGCAGAACAAGTTATGATAGCAGTTAGGAAAGTAATCCCAGATGCAAAATGTAACATTGATGGGAAAACTATACAGATTCACGCCAAATCAAGACGAGAGGGAAGCCACGATATGAAAAAAGTTTTTCTGGCGGATGAACTTACTAAATTCTTTCGCAAGCAATATAAAGATATGGATATTCTATTTGATTTTGATAGTTTCTTCGGGACATGGATTACAAAAGAGGAGTGGAATGCAATTAAAAAGGAATTGAGAAAGGAGTTTTATGTGTAATTCATCCTCCACCTATAGAGGTGGAGGTCTTCTTACTATATTATTAGATAAAGGAGATTTATATGACAAAATTGTCAGTTGTTTCAGCTTGGTATAATGAAGATTTACTTGCAGAAATGTTTTTAAAACATTATTGGTATGCAGACGAAATACATATTATTCTTGATAGTGCTACAAATGACAATACTGAAGACATTCTTAAAAAAGATAGTAGAGTTTTAATACACAAAGTTACATATCCAGAAGGTTTGGTATGGGACGAAAAACAGGGATATGTAAACGAATGTTATAAAGCTATTGATGAAGGCTGGGTAATAGTTGTAGATGCAGATGAGTTTGTATACAAGAAAGGTTACCCAAACCTTAAAGATTATTTAGAGAAGAATAATGAATATGATATATTCTGGGCTTATTTATATCATGTTTATAAACATAGATTTGAACCAGAGCTTGAAAAATTTAACTGCGTATTTGAAAGAACACATGGTATAGGAGGACTGCCATTAGGTATAGTTTACTTACCAAAAGAACCTTACAGAAAACCAATAGTAGTAAAAGCTGGATTAAGCCCAGAATGGGATGCTGGTTGTCATACCTATTCCAATAAAAGTTTAAGGGAGTCTGATGATTTTTTTGAAGGTGCTCATTGGCATATGGCTGACAAGAAAATAGCTATAAAAAGAAGATTGCAAACTAAAGAAAGATTAGCTCCTATTAATTTCATACAGAAAAAAGGTGTTCAGAATTTCGATGTTAGTATCGATGACATTATAAAAGAATGTGAAAAAAATGAAAATCTTCCATTAGTAATTAACTTAGGTTTGCCTATTGAACAGAAAAAGGTTTCAATAGTAATGCCTGTTTACAATAACCTTGAATATACTAAACAATGTATGGAAAGTATTTTCAAAAATACTAATGATGTAGAATATGAAGTTATAGTAGTCAATGATAGTTCTACTGATGATACAATAAATTACATTAACAATTTGATGAAAACTAATAAAAATATTAGACTAATTAATAATGAGAAGAATTTAGGTTTTGTTAAATCCTGTAATAAAGGTGTAGAAAATGCAAAATATGATTATGTAGTAGTCATTAATAATGACATACTTGTGGCAAAGAACTGGTTAAGTGATTTACTTGATTGTTTTGGTATTGATGAAAAAATAGCTTTTGTTGCCCCAATGTTAAGTGAGTGTAGTGGTATACAGAAAATTGACTTCAGTTATGATGTGGAAGATTTTGAAAAAATAGCAAAAGACTTTAGATTAAATAATTGGGGACAGTTTGAATATACTTATAGATTAATATTTTCATGTATAGTTTTTAAGAAGGATATATTTCTAAAACTTGGAAAATTGGATGAAGATTTTTCTCCAGGCTGTTTTGAAGATGATGATATTTGTTTAAGAACCTTCCTTGAAGGCTACGATTTAGTAGTTTGTAAAAATGTTCTTGTCCACCATTTCTGTTCAAAAACATTTGGAGAAAAGTTATATTTACTATTTAACACAAATGTAAATAAATTTCTTAATAAGTGGGAAAAAGCTCTTAATAATAAAGAAACATTTAAAAATCTTCCTACTTTATCTGTGGCAATGATTGTTAAAAATGAAGCAGAAAATCTTAAAAGACTATTACCAAAGATAAGAAAAGTTGTTGATGAAATAGTCGTAGTAGACACAGGTTCTACAGATGGGACTAAAAAAGTAGCTAAAAAATATGCAGATAGAGTATTATTCAAAGAATGGGAAAATGATTTTTCAAAAGCAAGAAATTATAGTCTTGAAAATTGTACTTGTGATTATATTATATGGCTTGATGCTGATGATGATATTGACTACAGAACAATCTTTGATTTAAAACTACATTTAAAACTTAATCCCCAAACAGCAGTATTTATGCTTATATCAGACCCCAAACAATCTGTTTCTTATTTACAGTTAAGAGTGTTTCCTAATAGAAAGGAAATAAGATTTTCTGGTAGAATACATGAACAGGTAGCAAAAACTATAGAAAATTTAAGAATACCTCTTACTGTCACTAAATTACCTATCATTCATCTTGGTTATTCTGATAATAAAAATATTAGAAACAAATTATTAAGAAATTTAGAAATACTGAAAAAAGAGCCTGAAACATCTTATGTTTGTTTAAATCTTGCAAGAACTTATTTTGGGTTAGGTGATTATGAGGAAGCATTACAACATATTAATAAAGCAATTCCTCTTTCTCTCAAAGAAGAAGTATCTAAAGAAGTTATTGCTTCTTACTATTTAGTTAAAGCAGAGATATTGGAGAAATTAAATGTAAATCCCTTAGAAATTATAGAAGTTCTTGAAGAAGCACTTACTAAAACAAATTCACCAACAATAAAGGTGTTTCTTGGAATAATAAACTTTAGAATGAGAAAGTATAAAAGAGCCTATAATTTACTTGTAAATTTTGTAAATAAAGGAATACATCACAGTATGATACCAATGAATATGAATGAAACACAAACTTTAATGTTGGATGGGTTATTGTTTTCTTCACTATATGTTGGTGATTTTACAACAGCAGAAAAAGTTATTAAAGATGTATTAAATGACTCAGATTTTAGAATTGAAAAATAACAAAGGAGGTTATTTAGGTGACAGTAGAATCTTTTGTAAGAAGATTAGCAAGACCGAGATTTTCTGAAAGAAGAATTAAAGAACTGGCTTTAGAAAGATTTAAAAATGTTACGGAACTTGAAATAACAAACATTCTTAATAAACTTAAACTTGAGAAAAGCGGTGTTTCAAATATTGAATGTGAAAAACTGAAAAGAGAACTTGATTTCTATAAAAAAGAATATGAAGTATTTAAAGAAAAAAGAAATATTATAGATGAAGTTATCTCTCTATGCAGAGCAAACATTCAACCTTTAGAAGAACCAGCTAAGATAAAATTTACAGAAAAGGATAGTAGATTATTGTCAGAAACAGCAGTATTGCTTTTAAGTGATTTACACCTTGGTTTCAATGTTTCTGAGCTTGAAACCCCTTGTAAAGATATGGTTTATAATATAGAAATAGCCTCAGAAAAGATGATTAAACTAATAAAAAGTTTTATTGATATAATAACAGAAAAAAGAAATACAAGAAATATAAAAAATTTAGTGATTTGTTTTATTGGCGACATTGTAGAAGGCAACTGGTTAACAATAAACCAAACAAAAGATGATATTGTAAAACAGATTTTTAATGGAGTTAAAATTGTTTCTGGTATAATATCAGAAACATCTAAATACTTTGATAAAATTAATATATATTGTGTTTATGGTAATCATGGGGTTATTCAAAAAGGACAACCTGATTATGTTAATTGGGATTATATATTTTATAGATTTCTTGAAGAAACTCTTTCAGGATTTGAAACTATCGAAATAGAAATACCTACAATACCTTATCATGTATTTGAAATTTTAAATCATAAATACTGCATTATGCACGGTGGCAACATAAGAATGTTTTATAGAACACCCTATTATGGGATAGAAACTGCAGATATAAACTTGAAAGCGATACTTGGTAGGTTTGGGGTTAGTTATGATGTGTTAATTTTGGGTCATTTTCATCAACCTGCTTTCCTGCCAACACAATCTGGTGTTGTAATAATGAATGGTTCATTAACAGGTTTTACGCCTTTTGGTTTTAAAATCCAAAGATTTTATCCAGCAAATCAAGTATGTTTTGGTGTGCATCCAAATCATAAAATAACTTGGGTATATTCTTTAGAAGTTTAGAAAGATTTTGAGGAGTCGTTCAATGGCAGGACACATGGCTTTGACCCATGAGATAAGGGTTCGAGACCCTTCTCCTCAGCTTATAATAAACTTGCTTCAATATTTCTTCTCTTAACTAATCCTGGTAGTTTTTTACCACCACCATAAACCCATTTCATTAATTCATTCTTTGCTTCTTCCCAATTTTCTTCATTAATTCTTTTTCTTAATGTTGAATACTGTAACCTACCAACACCAAGATTATAACAGAAATCAGTAATAGCAGCCCATTTCATGGGATATTTAGCAAGAATTGGACAGTATTTTACAGCACCCTTTGCACACTTAATCAATTCATATTCAAGATAAATTTCTGCTTGTTCTACTGTAATAGGCAAATCATCTTTAGTAACAGGTCTTCCATCTGGGTAATGAGTTGTTCCATATCCAATTGTCCAGACGCCTGCTGGACAAAGATATGGTTTAGATGAAAAACCTTCAAATGTTTTTGCTATTTCTTTAGCTTTTTCTATTACTAAATCTATCATCTCTTTCTTAAAACTCTATCAAGAAACCAGAAATTAATAATACCAGCACAAATTGCTTTCTCATTTTCACCAAAAATAAGAGGTAAAACAGTGACTATTTTTTGAAATGTTATAGGTTCATTAGTATAGAATAATAATATAAAGAAATGAGCAAGTATAACAGACGGATATAACAATATAACCCATTGTGTTGTAATTAATGGTCTCATTAATTTGGAAAACCCGTCAATCCATTTTATACCTGAAGGTGCTTCCTGTCCTTTTATTGCTTCTACAAGTGCCTGCATTGCTCCTTTGTCATATTCTAAATCAGCAGTAGTTTTTATTTCTTCTATCTTTTGAGAACCAGTAAGTTTTTGAAACTCCAGAGCCTTTTCTTGTAGAGCAAGTTCATGTTTTCTTTCATCTTTTCTGTCAATAAACTTGAATATTTCAGGGGCTATTCTGAAGATTCCTCCAAGCAAACCGCCTAAAAGAGTAGAACCTGCACCTAATATTTCTAACATATTTATTTCCCTCCTCTTTTACATTCTTCAACAATTTTAA